>Ga0224496_10000419_pt1 | contig 29806 bp, 27 predicted proteins | sample SF_Jul11_sed_USG_2_FD_168127 | JGI IMG/M metagenome (GOLD analysis project Ga0224496, IMG submission 168127) | Sediment microbial communities from San Francisco Bay, California, United States - SF_Jul11_sed_USGS_8_1 | ecosystem: Environmental > Aquatic > Marine > Sediment | place: USA...
TCAGGAAAAATCTTTAATCATAAAAATACGTTCTTTAATGGACCAGCACCGAAATACGGCCAAACTTTACCTCGGTGGTGTGCCGATGATTGTCGCTGATTCGATTTCTTTCATTCAACATGACCTGGAGACCTTTGGCATAGGCGTAGTTCTTTTCATCATTATTATTCTCGCCGTCGCCTTTAAAAAACCACGCTGGGTCATATTGCCGATGTTCACCTGCCTGCTTTCCGGCATCATAATGATCGGATTACTGGGCCTGCTGGAATGGCGCGTCACCGTTGTTTCATCCAATTTTATTTCGATTTTGTTAATTATTACCCTGTCACTGGTAATTCATTTAATTGTTCGCTACCGGGAACTACAAACCGGAAATGATCAACTTAACCAGTTTGAACTGGTGTCAGAAACAGTACGTTCAAAATTTTTACCTTCGTTTTATACAGCCATCACTACCATGGTTGCATTCGGTTCCCTGCTGGTCAGTGGAATAAGACCCGTTATCGACTTTGGCTGGATGATGGTAATAGGCATATTCATTGCCTTTGTACTAACATTTACTTTTTTTCCTGCCATTTTATTGCTCTTTAAACCTGGAAAAAAACCACAGCTTAACGACATGACAGGCGTCATCACCAGCAGTATGGCGACTTTTATTAAACGTTTTAATGCTCCAACAATTGCTTTATATGTTCTGTTAGTCATCTGCGCCATTTACGGCCTGACACAATTAACCGTTGAAAATCGTTTTATTGATTACTACAAAGAACATACAGAAATTTATCAGGGCATGGAACTAATTGATAAAGAACTGGGCGGCACAACCCCACTGGATATTATTATTGATGCACCCCCCTCATTCTTTGTACAGCAGGAAGTAGACACCAGCACTCAACAAGCAGATGACGAACTCGACCTGTTACTTGAAGACGATAGTGAAGCAGGTATAACAACCACCAGTTACTGGTTCAACTATAACAAAATGTACCAAATCAGATCGATCCATGAATACATGGACTCATTACCAGAAACAGGAAAAGTTTTGTCTATCTATAGTTCCATATCCATGCTGGAACAACTGAAAAACAACCAGGATCTGGATGATTTCTTTTTATCAATTATTTACAAACGTGTTCCCGATGATATTAAAGATGCATTGATAAGACCCTACTTGTCTGCAGATGGTAATCAGATCAGATTCAGCATACGTATATTCGAATCTGAAAAATCATTACAACGCGACAAATTTCTAAACGACATCCAGACACAGTTAACTCAGAAAATTGGATTAGAGAAAAACCAGGTAAATTTAACCGGTATGGTGGTGCTTTATAACAACATGCTACAGAGCCTGTATACTTCACAAATTCTGACCATTGGGGTTGTCTTCCTTGCCATTCTCATTATGTTTATCATTCTGTTTCATTCATTCTGGCTGGCGATTCTGGCCATTATTCCGAACATGGTTGCTGCCTCAACTGTATTGGGACTAATGGGTTTAATGGGTATACCACTGGATATTATGACAATAACCATTGCCGCTATCTGTATTGGTATTGGAGTTGATGACACCATCCATTATGTACACCGTTACAAGGAAGAATTTATACAGGATTTTAATTACTGGGCCACAATTAAACGCTGTCATACCAGTATAGGCAGGGCCATGTACTATACTACCTTAACCATCACTTTAGGCTTCTCGATTCTGGCTTTATCAAATTTTATTCCCATGATTTATTTTGGCGTACTCACAGGTTTTGCCATGATGGTGGCTCTGCTGGCCAACCTCACATTACTCCCATTACTGATTGCTATTTTTAAACCGCTGCCCCTCAAAACAGCTTAAGTAATAAAAAGGGGCGATATATATCGCCCCTTTTCTGTATCACAAAAGTAATATTATTTTATAATGCTATTTCCTTAGTCCAGCTTACGGTCAGACGCATATCATCTGCATCGGCAGCTGATTGATCATTTTTTTCAACAGCAAAGCTGATATCATCTTTTGACATTCCCACTCTCAGGTGCATGTAATCTTCATTGAATGGACTATCAAACTGGTAATTACCGACTAACGCATCCACTGTTAAACCTTTTTTAACTTCAAATTTACCTGAAGCAAACATATAAATATCACTGTCATCACCACCGGCATCGGAATTAATGGTAAAGGCCAGTCCAAAATTAAACTGTTTAACACCAGCATTTACATAAAGCTCAGTAAAGTCGACATTATTATCAACCGGATACATATGCATGATCAGACCCGCATCATAACCAATCTGGCCTGACTTGCCGGCAAAGCCCGCATACAGATCATGTTTATAACTGTTATTTGCCATGTTTGAAAACCAGGTTCCTGCATAAAGACCCGACTTATCTTTAAAATCAATACCGCCACTGACAGCTGATTCATCATCAGTCTGAGTGACACCACGCCAGATATAATTATTGCTTACGCCAATATTACCTGTTAACTCTGCCATTGCAGATCCGGCAAATAAACAACTGCTTATGCCTGCGATACCCAGCCACTGTGTTTTAGTCATTATAAGTTCTCCAGTTCAAACATAATTTTATTAAAAAGTCTCAAATGTTAATTATAAATACAAACAGCATTCTCCAATTAAGATCTGGTTCACAACATAGTACAACTACTGCATCTCAATCAATTCCAGTGCATTACCATCATAATCTCTACAAAAAACAGCTTTGCGCCCCGATCTGCTTCGTGTGTACATAATATTGCTTTGTTCAAGCCGCATCTCTATGGCCGCAATGTCATCAACAACAACGGCCATGTGTCGATCACGGCCACCATGCGCGGGTCGCCCCTCAACTGGATCCGGGTTGGGCAATTCAAGCAAATGGATTTGTTGCCCGCCAATATTCACCCAGGCACCCGGATAACCCAGCTCCGGCCTTGAGCCATCCAGCTCCAGACCCAGAATCCGAATATAGAAATCCAGAGCTTTTTCGGTATTTTTTACCAATAAACTGACATGATGAATTGATAAAACAGCCACTTTCATCTCCTTAAGATGTATAATCTGCCCTCGTTTTCACAAGTCCAAGAACCAAGTTTACATGAATCCTGATCTTAATCGCCTGCAACCCTACCCATTTGAGAAGCTGGCAGATCTAAAAAAAGGCATTACACCCCATTCTGATAATGCCCATATAGCACTCTCCATTGGCGAGCCCAAACATCAGCCTCCAGGTTTTGTACTGGACAAACTAACCAGTTCCCTGGCCACAGCCGGTCAATACCCTTTAACAAAAGGCAGCCTGGAACTGCGCAAGACCATTGCCAACTGGCTAGTATCACGCTTCAAGCTTGATCAGAATGATATTAATCCGGAAACACAGGTCATACCGGTTAATGGCACAAGGGAAGCCCTGTTTGCCTTTGCTCAGGCAATCATCGACCGCAATAATAACCCGCATATATTAATGCCCAACCCTTTTTATCAGATTTATGAAGGGGCTGCTTTTCTGGCAGGTGCGACACCGGTGTTTTATAACACCACCAAAGATACAGCGTATTTACCTGACTTTGAGGCTGTTCCAGAATCAGACTGGAAACGCTGCCAGCTACTTTATATCTGCACACCCGGCAATCCAACAGGCGCGATAATACCAAAACAGCAACTTAAAGCACTGATTGAAAAAGCCGAACAATATGATTTTATTATTGCTTCGGACGAATGTTATTCTGAAATTTATTTTGATGAAAACAACCCACCACCCGGCTTACTGGAAGCGGCCAAGGAAATGGGCAACGACAGTTTCAAGCGTTGTATCGTATTCCATAGCCTGTCGAAGCGCTCAAATTTACCCGGTTTAAGATCAGGTTTTGTTGCCGGTGATGCGAATATCATTAAATCCTTTTTTAAGTACCGCACTTATCATGGCTGCGCCATGCCACCACCGACACAGGCTGCCAGTATCAGCGCCTGGTCTGATGAAGCGCATGTATTAAATAATCGGCTGTTATATAAAACTAAATTTAATGCTGTCCTGGAAATACTTTCACCTGTACTGAATGTTACACTACCCGACGCAGGCTTTTATCTCTGGACAGAAACACCGATTCTAGATACTGAATTTAGCCGTAACTTATTTGCCGATCAAAATGTAACTGTTTTACCCGGCCAATTTTTATCCCGTGAAAGCAACAATATTAATCCCGGGAAAAATCATATTCGAATGGCACTGGTTGCAACCACTGAAGAAACTGTTGAAGCCGCTATTAGAATTCGTCAATTTGTAGAAAAACTGTAATCGGAGAGACCGATGGAAGATTTAAAAAATATTATCGAAGAAGCTTTTGAACGTCGTGCAGATATTACACCTCGTAATGCCGAAGCTCATGTTAGCGAAGCTGTGGAACAGGTTATTGCCATGCTGGATTCTGGCACGGCTCGAGTTGCCGAAAAACAGAACGGTGACTGGGTAGTTAATGAATGGCTAAAAAAAGCCGTACTACTATCATTTCGCATTAATGATAATGAATTCATTAAAGGCGGCTTCACAAATTATTATGACAAGGTATCTTCAAAATTTGCCGATCATAATACTCGCGACTTTCGTGACTCAGGTGTACGCGTAGTACCACCTGCCACCGCACGTCGTGGCTCCTACATCGCACCCAGCGTTGTGCTCATGCCCTCTTATGTCAACATCGGTGCTTATGTAGATTCCGGCACCATGGTAGACACCTGGTCAACCGTAGGATCCTGTGCTCAGATCGGTAAAAATGTGCATTTATCAGGCGGCGTTGGTATTGGTGGCGTACTTGAGCCATTACAGGCATCTCCCACGATCATTGAAGATAACTGTTTTATTGGCGCTCGCTCAGAAGTTGTTGAAGGCGTAATTGTTGAAGAAGGTTCTGTTATTTCAATGGGCGTTTACATTGGAAAGAGCACCAAAATCTACAACCGTGAAACCGGTGAAGTCACCTACGGTCGCATTCCTAAAGGCTCAGTTGTGGTATCTGGCAATCTGCCATCAAAAGATGGCAAATACAGTCTTTATTGCGCGGTGATTGTAAAACAGGTTGATGAAAAAACACTTAGTAAAGTCGGTATTAACGAACTACTACGTGATATCGATTAATACTATTTTCCGCAAATGCACGCCAATAAAAAATAATTAACTGGCGTTCATTTGCGGGTTTATTTTCTGACACATGATTACACTCTACGGCATTCCAAACTGTGACACCATAAAAAAAGCCCGTACATGGCTGGACAACCAGGGTATTGAATACATTTTTCATAATTACAAGAAACTTGGCATTACTGAAAAACAGCTAAAACAGTGGATCAAACAACTGGGCTGGGAAACATTACTCAATAAACGTGGCACCACCTGGCGCCAACTGGATGAATCCGTCAGAGAATCCATCAACGAGACCACCGCTGTTCAGATTATGATGGCTAATCCGAGCATCATAAAAAGACCTGTACTTGATACCAATGGAAAAATAACAGCCGGATTCACGGAACAGGACTATAAAAAAATATTACTGTAATCATTCAGTCATCGAGGCATATCTGATACTGGAAAGTAAAGAATCATAATCATCATCCTGATCAGGATCCTCAATTCTTCGCTCATGATCAATATTAATTTTATTTTCCTCTACGACCGGAACCGGTACCACTATACTCTCTGTTGCTGTTTTCTTTCTATCTTCTCTGGAACCAAATTCCTGCTTGATTTTCTGCTCAAGATTTTTCAGATTACGTTGCTGAATCAACGCCGTTAATTTCTCCAGATCATCAACATCATCATTTACACAACACAATAAAGCTTCCTGTTCATGGTCGTTTTTATCAGTAGAAAGATAATTTTCAACCTGATACATCAGATGCAGAGTTGTTAGCAATTCACGCATTTTACTTTCAGATAATGGCGCCAATTCCAATGACTGATATAAGGTACTAATCGCATCAAAAGGATATTCCTTATATTTTGCAACATAGGCATTCACCAACGAACAAAGATAACGTGCAGCAGACGCTTTATCACTATCATTAAAATTACTTTCATATGTCAGCTGCAGAACCCGCAGCAGATCTTTCACCTGATCGACAGGAATTTCATTGGCTTCCAGCGCATGATTGAGAACTTTTGTTGCATTGACCGGATAAGACTTAAAGCGCCTAAGATAAGCGTCCATAAACCCTGTCATCATATCCATCAACTCATCTTTGCTGCTAGTAGTATCCTCTATATAAGCCAGCACAGCTTTACGATGGTCATTCGGTGACAGCTGTTTCTCAGCTTCATCAACATTTTTCGGCCTGCTAACATCTGCTTCCGTCTGATCAGAGAAATCAGGGCTCTCACTTTTAAGTACCTGATCCTTCCATTGGCTGCTCAGGGTCTGATCAACTGGAACATCAATTTTTTTGTCTATGACATCCGCCAGTCTATAAAAACAATTACTGGAAGCTGAGGTAGGCCGGTATTGAATAACAGGTCGCTGTAAACAGACCGCCGAGGGTAATAAATCATCTTTTAATACCGTGCCGAGAAACACGGGTCTATAGCCAAGATATTTTTCAACAGCATCAGCAAATCTGATAAATATTTTCTGTGATCGTTGTTCTGTGCTTACAGCATTAACAACAATATTAACTTTTTTACTATGACCGCGTCGTTTCAATACTCTTAACAAGGAAAAAGCATCGGTCAGTGAGGTTGGCTCTGGCGTAATCACAACAATGCTTTGATGAGCAGACTCAACAAATGACAGTACCGTGGTATCTATGCCCGAGGATGTGTCAACAAACAAATAGTCAAAATCATTTTCCAGGGTTTCAAGGGCCTTGATCAGGCGCTTCTGAGCCCTTGGTTGCATGCCAACAAAATCGGCGATTCCTGACGCACCTGGCACAATATGAAGACCGGATTTCTGTAGCATGATCTCATGTATGCTTTTTTCACCGCTAAGAACATGCTGGAGTGTATATTCCGGAGTCACCCCCAGTAATATATTAATATTTGCCAGATTGGAATCGGCATCGAAGAGACAGACTTTATAACCTTTCTGCGAAAGGGCTATTCCAGTATTAACGGTAATACTGGTTTTTCCAACCCCACCTTTACCGCTGGTGACTGCAATTATTTTGGGTGATGATCGCTTCAAACCCGCACTAGATAACATTAGATAGCATTTTCCATAAAAACTTAAGGTTTTATCCCCACTTCTCCATCTGGAGCAGAGTAACTTTTAACAATAAATTCAGTAAGTTATATAAATATCAACAAGATCCGTCCAGTGCTAACAATATCATATAATCGACCAATTACCGATATACACTGACTCAAAAGCAACCTTATTCTGCAAATTATCAATCTCAATTAAACGTTGTTTTCTGTAACTAAAGAAATTTATTTATCAGGAGCAGGAGCGATCCACATTGACAAGCCCAAAAAATGCAATATTATTAATAAGATGCGAGAAATAGCCACCAAATTACTTGAGGAAACAGAGGTAAACAAATTACCTTCCTTGCCTCATGTGCTAATTAAACTGCTCAGCGCCTGTCGTGATGAGGATGTCAGCTTTGATACTGTGACTGACATTATCAATAAAGACGCCGGACTTTGTGCAAAAGTAATTTCGGTTGCCAACTCCCCCGTCTACTGCCACACACGTAATTTAACATCATTTAAACACACGCTAATGTACCTTGGCCTTGATACTATCAAGTCCATAGCCATTACCGCATCGGTTCAGCAGTTTTTTTCCAAATACAGCAGCCATAAAAGCAAGTTCCTCAAAGATTTCTGGAAACACGCCTTAAGCTGTGCCGTTATTGCCAGATCACTGGCTAAACTGACCAGCTACAAATGCGCTGAAGAAGCTTATCTGGCTGGTTTATTACATGATATTGGCAAACTGGTACTGGAAAACAATGCCCATTTTGATTACAGCAAAATTGATCACGCTAATCATCCATCTGAAGAATTATTGTTGATCGAGAAACAGCATTTTAATATTTCACATGATGAACTGGGTGGAATGCTACTTACCCGATGGGACATAACCGACAGCATCAGTGATGCGGCAAAATTTCATCATGCTGACATTGAAGGCATTCAGGAAGCTCACCAGCTTACCAAGATCATCAACCTTGCCAACAAACTGGCATTAAATACAACAGAACAAAATAATTCACCCTTCGAATATGCACATAGACTGTTTGATATATCTGAATCATTAATCAATGATATGGTCAGCAATGCCAATGAAGAAGTATCCAAAGTTGCCAGATCATTAAATATTGATATTGGCAATGATGACAACAAGCAGATTGAACTAGCACAGGAAGTCAGGGATATTGCCTATAGTGAAGGCAGTGACCTGCCGCTGGAAGAAAATGAAAATAACTCGATTTACGCTTCCATACAAAAATGCACCATGCTATTACTGGGCATACGTAAAAGCATCGTTTTCACTTATGATAAAAACAACAATACAATATCAGCACCGCATACGCAGGCACTTGTTGAAAATAATTTCATCACCGACTTAACTATTCCATTAAATTCAAATAGTTTATTAAGCAAATCATTAAGTAATAACAGTATCTTAGATTCGTTCACCACCAAAGAACCCGGCAAGTTGACCGTTGTAGACCAGCAACTTATTGGACTGCTAAAAAGCGAAGGCATATTGTGCATACCCGTTAAACAGCACCATGAACCCATGGCTATTCTTGCCTGTGCTGTCAACCACATGAAATGTGCTGAACTCAATAAAAACAGAAATTTATTAATTACGTTTTCTACCCAGATCGCCAACAGCATTGAAGAATCACGAAACAAGTCGGCCACGATTCAACAATTAGTAGATGACAACCAGTCGCTTTTCATAACAAAAGCCAGAGAAATCATTCATGAAACTAATAACCCATTAAGCGTTATTAGAAATTATTTACAGATACTGGGCAAAAAGCTTAACACCAACGACCCAGCGCAGGATGACATCAATGTCATCAAGGAAGAAATTGACAGAGTTGGCAGCATAATTCTACGCTGCGCGGACGACACTACCGATAGCAATGAAACCAGAAATCAAAAACTTAATATCAATGAAGTTATTTCAGATCTAAATAAGATATTTGAATCTTCACTGTTTTCTACACACGGAATCAAATCAATACTCGAGCTTGATGAAAACATAAAATCGGTCGCTCTGGAGAAAAATTCAATAAAACAGATTATTACTAATCTGATAAAGAATGCAGCTGAGGCCATTACAACAGATGGCCTGATCAACATAGCTACAAGAATAGTGAATGTTAATGGTAGAACATTTATTGAAATAGAAATAAAGGATAATGGACCAGGAATAAGTGAAAATATATTAAAGGATCTTTACTCACCAGTAAACAGCACAAAGGGAAAATCACACTCAGGCCTGGGCTTAAGTATTGTAAAAAACCTGATAGATAAAATGAACGGTTCAATTACGTGCAGAACAGGCAAAACAGGTACCACGTTTAATATACTTTTCCCTAAATAATTAGAACATATACTGGGTAAATAAAAATGTCAGAAAAAAGACCGAACACTATAGAACAGAAAAAAAATGTCAGGCATTTATCTGAATTTACTGAAAACATCCTTATCGTGGATGATGAGCAACGACATCTGAATAGCCTTAGAGAATTAATGGCTGACAATGGATTCAATGTTGAACTTGCGCATAATGGTGAAGAAGCGATTAATCGTATAAAAACCAAAACCATTGGCCTGCTCCTTCTGGATCTAAATATGCCAGATATGAGTGGCAATGAAGTCATGGACTTCATTAAAACCAACAAAATAAACACCACTGTCATTGTTGTCAGTGGTGAATCATCATTTGAAGCTGCCAATAGCGCACTAAAACATGGCGCTTACGACTACATTAAAAAACCTTATACAACAGAAGCACTGATTAATTCGGTTAAAAACGCACTTAAGAAACGTCAGTTAGAACACGACAATCTGCAGATGCAGGCAAAATTACTGGAGTCTGAAAAATTACATCGTTATCTGGTAAATAAATCCCCGGACATCGTCTACATGCTTGACACCAATGGTCGATTTACTTTTGTGAACAAACGTATAGAAACATTACTGGGCTATCAGAAAGAAGATCTACTTGGTAAACACTATACCAGCATTATTCATGAAGACGATCATGAGAAAGCCAAACATACCTTTAATGAACGTAGAACAGGTGAACGCGCAACAACCAATGTAGAACTCAGATTCAGATGCAAAAATAATGATTGCGCTCCCCGACATTTCGAAACCAGCATCATTCCAATTGAAATCAGTGCAGTCGGCATATACAACACTAAAAACGACCTGCCTAATAATAAATTTCTCGGAACCTATGGGATTGCACGAGATATTACCGAGCGGGTAGAAGCCGAAGAAATCATACGGTTTCAGGCATACCATGATATGTTAACTCGATTACCCAATAGAACTTTACTTAAAGACAGATTAAATCAGGCCATTTCCCATTCCAGAAGAAACCATAGCAAGTTAGCCGTTATGTTTCTGGATCTCGACCGATTCAAGGTTGTTAATGACACACTGGGACATTTAATTGGCGATCAATTATTACAATCCGTTAGTGTACGGCTAAAAAAATGTCTTCGTGAAGGTGATACATTAGCCAGAATAGGCGGCGATGAATTCACTCTACTATTACCAGAAATTCATGGCCCTAAATGTTCTGAAATGGTTGCTGAAAAAATCATCAGCTCATTAGAACATCCATTCAATATTAATGGCCATGAGTTTTTTGTCAGCACCAGTATAGGCATTGCTCACTACCCTGATGATGGCTCCACCATGGAAACACTAATCAAGCATGCTGATATTGCCATGTACTCAGTTAAAGGTAACGGCAAAAATGGTTACAGATTTTATGCTGACCACATGAATGAAGTTTATTCAAATCATATGTCACTTGAAACTGATATGCGCCGCGCATTAAGTCAGGGACAATTTAAAATCAGCTATCAGCCTCAGATCAATATTGAAACAGGTGAAGTATTTGCCATGGAGGCATTGATACGCTGGGATCATCCTGAGCGTGGTTCTATTTCACCTTATGAATTCATATCACTGGCTGAGGAAACAGGTCTTATTCTACCCATAGGTGAATGGGTGCTACGTAACGCTTGTGCAGAGCTTAAACGCTGGCGTGAAGCAGGTTTATCAAACATCAGAATTGCCATTAATATTTCAGCCTGTCAGTTGGAACAGGATCATATTGTTAAAACCATCATTGATATTCTTCATGAAAACAATATTCCTGGCGAAATGCTTGAAATCGAGATTACTGAAAATGTCATCATGAAAGATATCGAGAATGGAATAAATAAACTAACTCAATTAAGCAACCACGGCATTAATATTGCCATAGATGATTTTGGTACCGGCTATTCTTCTTTAAGCTACTTAAAGAGATTACCTATCGATACTTTAAAAATAGACAGATCATTTGTTCATGACATGCAAAACAGTGATGAAGATGCCTCCATCATAAAAGCCATTATCGCCATGGCCAGAGGACTGGGATTAAATATTATTTCAGAAGGTGTTGAAACCAAAGAGCAACTGGAATTACTAAAAGCATGGCGCTGCAAAAACATGCAGGGCTTCCTGTTCAGTCGCCCCATTAAACAGAATGATGCTATTAATTTCCTCAAGTCCAGCGCAGAGAATACAGCAATTATGTTTGAAAAATGCAACACCAGCGCTGAACTTTAGAAGATACCGCCTGATTTATGCAGCCTTATCCTGCTTATGCATCATAATTAACAATGATGCTTCGTTATAACTGATACCACACAATTCAACTATTTCTTCGATACTACCACCTCGTTGTGCGAGGTGGATAGCTTGCGCATATGGCGACTGCGCCTGAATCTGCATTTGCATTTTATCAATGCGCTCACTCAATGTATGAAGATCTTTTTCCAGCTTAAGAAAACGACCACCCAGACCGATAGAACCGACATTTAACGCTGTAATTTCATCAAACAGATGATTGGAATTGACCTGCTTCTGAACCTGCTGTTCAAAAGCCATAATTTTATTTCGTGTCCAGACCCAGATAGCCAGGGAAGCTGTAAACAATAAACAACTAATTAATATAACCAGTGCATTCATTTTTCTATCTCCATTCAATATATGAGGAATGCACTGTGCCAGCGATTTTAGAAGGTCGACATATCTGCCCACTCATCTTCTGTTAGCAACTTGTTAAGATCAATCAGGATAAGCAACTCATCACCTCGACTGACCACACCCTCTATATAACGTGCCGTTTCATCATTACCAACATTGGGTGCAGTTTCAATTTCATTGCTGTAGATATCTACCACTTCTGAAACACTGTCGACAATAATGCCAACAGTCTGCTTGTCTGACTCAATGATGACAATTCGTGTTGAATCATCCATTTCCTTAGGCGATAAACCGAAACGCATTCGCGTATCAATAACAGTTACTACATTGCCTCGTAAATTGATAATTCCTACCACATAACTTGGAGCGCCTGGAACTGGGGCAATATCAGTGACTCTCAGTACCTCTTGAACCAGCATGACATTGATGCCATAAGTTTCAGCATCTAACTGGAATGTTACACATTGTCTATGCTCGGTATTACCGATAGCATTATCACTCATTTCAAGTGCTCCATAAATATATAAGCAGGTTATGTGCCAGATTTACCAGCCATTTCTATTTGTTATTTTAAAACAAAGTCTAGACCAGATGCGATTAAAAGTCAGTTGATAGAATATACTTTTAAGCGCTGATTTATTCTGTATTTTTTAGCTAACGCCCCTGCTCATTTAACATATCAGCAAAAGCATCCGTATCCATTAATGCGCAAAGATAATCCAGCGCTGTCCCCGCCAGCCAGGGTCGTTTCAGCTTATTTGTGCGCCACTTAACTTTATCTGCTGTTAACCAGATAACATCACCGATAGATTCACAGGCCAGCCCCCATTGGCCATCATTAACCAGTAGTATATGACTAAATCTATCATCCAGATTAGCTGGCAGACTATGACGACGGTTTTCTGGCAGAACCATCAATGCGGTGTCTATAACTTTGACGTTAGTGCCATGATTCTGTACCAGACCAAGATACCATTCCGTTTGATTAGGCGTCTCAACAATCCTGTCAGTCCATGGCATCACACTTTTCAACTTGATCAGTGGAACCGCCAGGGTCAGACCTGCCACCTTAAATAAAAGACATTGAAAAGGAACTGCCCCCCAGTCAGGTACAATACTGCCAGAAACGGTAATCGCTTGTTCAGCAACATCGGCAACGCTGGTTTCGGTAATTGATATCGCTTCAGCCGGTTCATCAATCACAGTTTCCGCTTCCGCGACTTCAACAATTTCTGTATCTATTTTGCCGGTTTCAACCACCTCCGGAATAGCTTCAATTAATTGTTCCAGACCCACTGTTTTTGGTTTTACCTCTTCCAGTACAGGTGTCATTACGTCATCAGTAACGTCATCAAGTAACGCCTGCAAATAATCAGCTATTGCCTGTTGCTGGCTTTCATTGCTCACGCTTCATTCTCCTGATTAACTAACTGATAAGAGATATCAGCTTCATTATCTTCAAGATAATCCAGTAAATGCGAATAGGCACGACTTCCACGACAACTGGGACGCGCAATTGATAGTGGTATTCCCTGACGACTTGAATCACGAAACAGGGTATCAATGGGCACAAAACCCTCCCATATACTATCTTTATAGGTATTTCTTAACGTTATTAATGAATCATTTGACGCTTTAAGCCGACGATCAAAAAAAGTAGGAACTATGGTGTAATTAATAGTTTGTTTACGTGCTTTCTGAATCATACCAATAGTATGTACCATTCGTTCAAGACCCTTAAGCGCTAGAAACTCGGTCTGTACAGGTATCAGCAATCGATCACAGGCTGCCAGTGCATTAACCATCAGCAACCCCAACATGGGAGGACAATCAATTAAAACGTAATCAAAATCCTGCTCTAATTTACCCAGCGTCTTTTTGATTACCAGTCCCATACCATCTTTAGTACCTAACTGGCGATCCAGTGTTGCCAGGGCCGTAGATGCCGGAAGAAATGAAATATGTTCAAAACCGGTTTGCCGCACAACTGATTTTGCATCCGCTGTTTGATGAAAGAGATTATAAACACTGGGCTCAACATCATCTGGATCAAGCCTGAAATAACTGGTCAATGAACCATGAGGATCCAAGTCAATCAATAAAACTCGATGGCCACGATTATGCATAACCCCAGCAAGGGTAATTGCTGTTGTTGTTTTACCTACTCCACCTTTTTGATTGGCAATCGCCCATACTTTCATTGAAATGCTCTTGCAGGTTCACCGGGTTGCAGACTTTCAACTTGCAAGCTTTGTGCCGACTTTTCTGACACACTGGCTTTCGCTGCCCTATCTGCAAAAGGTGTTCGACTGCTAAACATATCACTACCCGCTATTAACCGGATAACAACACGACGATTCTTGATACGATTGTCAGGTGTGTCATTGTCTACTACAGGCCTGAATTCCCCAAACCCAATAGCGCCCATACGTTCTGGATTTACACCTGTTTCTGCAAATAATTTTACGACACTAGCAGCTCGGGCGGCGGATAATTCCCAGTTAGAAGAATATTTTGGTGTACTGATAGGCACATTATCGGTGTAACCTGAAACATACAGAGGATTATTGGAATCCTGAAATATCTGACTTAATTCTTCCAGTACCTGGCTTGCATCAGCGCCCAGTTCAGCACTACCACTATCAAATAGAATGCTGGACTTCAATTCAATTTCAAGCCATTTTTCATTACCCCGTAAGGCAATTTGTCCCTGATTAATCAACTTTTTCAGACGCTTTTCAATTTTAGCTGCCGTATCTGCCATTGCCTGATAACTGGATCGGCCATCAATACCGATTGAAAATGGTGTTCGTGGCGCAGAAATGGCAGTGACTACTTCCGCTTCCTTTGGTGTTTCTTTTGGTAAAAAAGCTAATGAAACAGAATCAGAAAGCACGCGATACTTACCAATATTCACCGATGAAATTGAATACATGACGACAAAAAAAGCAAATAACAGCGTAATAAAATCCGCATAAGATACCAGCCAGCGACTGGTATTTTCTTCATCCTGTTCTATGTATCGCCGACGTGACATTTTTTTAACAATTAAAATTCAGAAAATTATTTTATTAATCGATAACTGTACATACTTATCTCAAATAACTTTGCAGTTTAGATTCAAGATTACGTGGATTTTCACCATCTGCAATACTAACTATACCTTCAAGTAATATTTCATACTGAATCACTTTCTTGTGAACCAGGGCTTTTAACTTACCTGCCATCGGCAGAAGAATCAGATTTGCCAGACCAACACCATAAATAGTTGCCACAAATGCAGTCGCAATACCCTGCCCCAGTTGACTGGGGTCTTCCAGATGATTCATCACATGAATCAAACCCAGCACGGCACCAATGATACCGATGGTTGGACTGTATCCCCCCATAGATTCAAACACTCTGGCGGCCTGTAATTCAGAATGCTCCATAATACCAATTTCAGTTTCCATGACCTGCCGTATCGTCTCTGGTTCATTACCATCAACGAGTAACTGCAGGGCTTTTCTTGTAAACAGTTCATTTTCTTCATCAGATGCGTTTTCCAGCGCCAACAGACCTTCACGACGTGACATCTGACTCCAGGTCACCAATTTATCCACAGTGGCATCAAGATCAAATGAGGGGGTTAGAAAAACCCAACGTGCCATGGACATGGCGCGAACAAAAACGGGCAAAGATGTCTGTATCATGACAGCACCCATGGTGCCGCCAGTGACGATTAAAAAAGCCGTTAGCTGAAATAACTGACTGGTGTTACCTCCACCCAGTATATTACCGACCATAACAGCCGATACAGCCAACACAATACCTATGATACTTAGAATGTCCATATCAGGAATTTAAAGCAAGTTTCTTGCCTATTTCCTGTAGTGGTAAAATTTGTTCCGCTATTCCTGCTACAGCAGCTGGCATACCATATATAGTGCTGGTATTTTCATCCTGCGCCCAGATAGTAGCCCCTTTTGATATCAGTTTAGTACAACCCACTTTTCCATCCGAACCCATGCCGGTGAGAATAATACCCAGCACTCGATTACCCACTGTACTGGCCAATGAATCAAACATAACATCAACACAGGGTTTATAATTCTGCATAGGATCAGTTTCTTCCCTGATACGAACAATTTTCTTGCCGGCACTGACGTCTATAACCATCTGCATGCCACCTGGCGCAAGCAAGGCAACACCGGGCGCAATAACATCTTTGTCTTTAGCTTCGCGCACTTCGATCTTACACAACTGATTTAACCGATTGGCAAACGCCTCCGTGAATTTGGCAGGCATATGTTGAACAATGAGAATCGGCAAAGTGAAATTAGCCGGTAATTGCGTTAACAGTTCCTGCAAGGCAACTGGTCCACCCGTCGAAGTTCCAATCGCAATCAAATCATAATTAACCGGACTAAAGCGCTTTGAGACACGCTTTACCGGTGTTGTAACAGCGCCGGTGGCAACAGGTTGCCGTATACCTGATACAGGCTTTGCAGGTTGCTTGCGTTGAAAACCGGCTTTTTGACGCCCTAAAAGTTTCACTCGACTGCATAAAATTGCCTGCGCTTCTTCCTGATTACTGGAAATATCACCAAACCGTTTGGGTAAAAAATCCGTTGCGCCTGCCTCCAGTGCATCCAGAGTTGCCTGGGCACCTTCATAGGTCAAAGATGAGAACATCAATACAGGTGTGGGGACTTCCTGCATAATCTGACGGGTAGAATCAATGCCATTCATAACCGGCATTTCTATATCCATCGTAATGACGTCTGGCTTACATGTTTTAGCTTTTTCTATGGCTTCCTTACCATCAACCGCTACATCAACCACTTCTATTTGTGGATCAGCATTGAGTATCTCGGTTAAGCGGCGACGAAAAAATCCTGAATCATCGACAACCAGGACTCGTATTGGCATGTGAATCTTCTCTTTTAAATTATTTGGGTGTTATACCAGCCTGTAAAGTATAGCTGTACAACTTTTTAATATAACTAAAAAGACCAGGAAAAAACTAGAATACTTTTCTAGCTCTTGCCTTTAATAAACTCTGCGCATCAATAATCAGAGCTATACCGCCATCCCCGGTTATTGTAGAACCTGCAAATCCGGGTAATCCCTGCAATAATGCACCTAATGGTTTAATAACGACTTCTTCCTGACCAACTACCTGATCTGTTACCAGACCGACCATACGATTACCGATCTGAACAATAATAACCTGCCCCTTACCCGGGCCATATTGTGGTTGTTCACCTGGGCGCAACAACCATTTAGAAAGATAAAATAAGGGTACTGCCTTATCTCTAACCATCACCATTAACTGACCATCAACAACATTGGTTTTCCGTGTTTCAAGCTCAAAAATTTCATTTACATTAGATAAAGGCAGGGCAAATGTACGTGAGCCAAGAGCAATCATTAATGTCGGCAATATTGCCAGGGTTAATGGCACCTTGATGGTTATGCAACTGCCTTTGCCCAGCACCGAATCAATATCCAGAGTCCCATTAAGTTGAGTAATACGTGTTTTTACCACGTCCATACCAACACCACGACCTGAGATATCTGAAATTTCTTCCTTGGTTGAAAAACCCGCCATAAAAATTAAATTAAAACATTCTTTGTTATCCAGTCGTGCGGCGGTTTCTTCATCCATCAAACCTTTTTCGATGACTTTACTGCGTAATTTTTCGGGATCCATGCCTGCACCATCATCTTCTATGGATAACAGGATATGATCACCTTCCTGAGTAGCCGCAAGCGTTACTGTACCTTCACGTGGTTTACCTTTTTTCTCGCGCACATCAGGCAATTCAATACCATGATCCACAGCATTACGCACCAGATGAACCAGAGGATCGGCCAGTGCTTCCACCAGGTTCTTATCCAGATCGGTTTCTTCACCAAACATTTCCAGTTTGATTTCTTTTTTGATCTGTCGAGATAAATCTCTGACAACCCTGGGAAAACGTCCAAAGACTTTTTTGATCGGTTGCATTCGGGTTTTCATCACCGATGTTTGCAAATCCGATGTCACCATATCCAGATTAGTAATGGCCTGACTGACCTGACCTTCACCCATGGTCGAGCGTAAGGTTTGTAATCGATTTCTAACCAGCACCAGCTCACCGACAAGATTCATAATTTCATCAAGCCGTTCGGTATCGACTCGAACAGATGTTTCGGCTGCCGGAGCTGCTTTTGCGGGAGCAGGCACAGGAGCTGCAGGTTTAATGTCAGGTTTTTCTGCTTTCTTAACAACCGGCTGTGCGGGCTGTTTTGCTGCAACCGATGCCGCAGGCTTTGCTACGGCAGCTGTTTTATCACCCGTCGGCCCTTTACCCTTACCGTGCATTTGATCCAGCAGATTTTCAAATTCATCATCAGAAATGACATCACTATCTGATCCCACTACACTGACTGATGCAGCATCAGTAGCCACATCCAGTTCTTTTTGTACCGCCGTTACTGTTGGCCCCTTGCCTTTGCCATGCATTTCATCGAGCAATTTATCAAACTCATCATCAGAGATGACATCATCGTCACCACCTGACACTTCCTTAACCTGCTCAGCTGACGGTGCAGGTATTTCCACTGCTGGTCGACCACTGTGTTTGCCTTTACCATGGATCTGATCAAGGAGATTTTCAAATTCATCTTCTGATATTTCGTCACCACTGGTTTCAAACGTAGCGACGGGTTGAGTGTCCTGCTCACCTGACTCCATAGCATTCAGTAAATCATCAAATTCCGCATCCGCTTCATCTGCTGATGCCTCAGATGATGGTGCCTGAACATCAACAGCCGCAACGACAGTGTCAGGTTCATCGGAACCTGGCACAGAATATTTTTTTAACTGAGCTAATAATTCCGGGGTTGCGGGTGTTGGCTCATGACCATCCTGAATTTCAGCAAACATGGTTTGCACAGCATCAAGACCCTGCAACACGGCATCCATTAATGCCGGAGAAACACTACGATCACCCTGACGCAGAACATTAAAGACATCTTCACAAACATGACAGGCATCAACCATAGGGTTAATAGCCAGAAAACCTGCGCCACCTTTTACTGTATGAAATCCTCTAAATACCGCATTAAGTAAATCATTATCTTCGGGTGATTTTTCCAGCTCGACCAGCTGTTCACTTAACAGCTCGAGAATCTCACCTGCTTCGACCAGAAAATCCTGCAGTATTTCGTCATCTAGATCAATTGACATATATGACCTCTAGAATCCAAGGCTCGCCAACAAATCATCTACATCATCCTGACCCTTCATAACATCACCGGTTTCCTTACCTGGAATTTGTGGCCCATCAAGGCTGGCTCTGTCATCTGCAGATTTCTCGTCCTCACGTGCAGGTACAAAATGTTCACCCTGAATTTTAATCAGCTCAACCAGATTTGCCTCAACGTCATCCACCAGCTTAATAACTTTACGAATAATCTGACTGGTCAGATCCTGAAAATCCTGGGCCATCAGAACTTCTGTAAAACCGGACAATAACTGACTCATCATCTGCTCCGATTCGGAAAAGAAACTTTCCAGTTCAGAACCCATTTCCCGTAATTCATCACCCTGCATCTCACGGCGCTTGAACTTGCCCCATTGCGCACTCAGATGCCTGGCCTGATCACTTAATTTTTCGGCTACCGGCGTTCCCTGTTCAACCACATTTAAAACCTTATTTGCCGCATTTTCAGTCATGGTAATAACATATTCGAGACGATCCTTAGCATCAGGGAAATCATTTTTTGCCAGATTCGCAATACGAGAATCCATCCTGAAACTCATAATCGCCTCATGAATTTCACGCGTCATCTTACCCAGCTCATGAAACAGATTACTGTCACCGGTGGTAACAATATCGCTCAATGCCAGTTCTATATCATCATTAGACGGATCGTTCTGCTCCAATAACGACACCAGATTTTTCGCTTTTTCCAGCAACTGACTTTTATCAATTAAATTATCCATAGATAAATCCGTCTTAGCCTTCTATACGCTCAAAGATTTTGTCGATTTTTTCCTTAAGTGTCTGCGCGGTAAACGGCTTCACAATATAACCATTAACCCCCGCCTGTGCGGCCATGACGATTTGTTCTTTCTTAGCTTCAGCAGTAACCATTAACACTGGCAAATTTTGTAATTTTGGATCGGCACGAACAGCTTTCAACAGGTCAATTCCAGTCATGCCCGGCATATTCCAGTCAGTTACTAGAAAATCAAAATTACCCGATTGCAACATTGGTAAACCGGTATTGCCATCATCTGCTTCCTGAGTGTTATTGAAGCCCAAATCACGTAATAGATTTTTAATAATGCGTCTCATTGTTGAAAAGTCATCAACAATGAGGATTTTCATATTTTTATCCAAGGTTATGATCCCCAGTTATAACTCGTTAATAGATATTCTGGCAGACATTCCTGTAATTTCCAGTTATGTCCACTGCAATTCCGTGATTACCTGCTGGTCCAGTCGGTCATTTTTTCACGTAGTACAGCCATGGTTTGTGTATGAATCTGGCATACTCTCGATTCACTCACATCCAGTACCTGACCAATTTCCTTGAAATTTAATTCATCATTGTAATATAGAGACATAATCATCTGCTCTCTTTCTGGCAATTCACTTATACTTTTTGCCAGTGACTGTTGAAAACCTTCTCTTTGTAATTCAGAAAAAGGCTCCTCATCCGTGGGTATGTCCTGATCCTCGCCTTCTTCGGAAGAACTCAGACTGGACATTTTAATAGAGGCACTTTCTCTCAAAATAACGTGATAATCATCAATACTGATATTGAGTTTATCTGCGATTTCAGAATCCCGTGCATCCCGTCCCGTCCGATTTTCAATTTCCCTTTTAGCTTCAGCAACCTGACGCATTTTTTTATGCAGGGATCGGGGTGACCAGTCACCATGTCGTACTTCATCAAGCATCGCACCACGGATACGAATACCCGCATAAGTTTCGAAACTGGCGCCCTGTGATGGATCATAATTTTTAGCTGCTTCAATCAGTCCCAGCATACCCGCCTGAATCAGGTCATCAACCTGAACCGTCGACGGTAAACGCCCCAGCAAATGGTATGCTATTCGTTTTACCAGTGTCAGGTGACTTACTATCAACTGATCACGTTGATTTTTCTGAACTTTAGAATACACGGCACAACCTGACATTATTAGCCTGCTGCGCTGTACTGAATAAGTCGCTCAACAAAAAACTCCAGATGACCGCTGGCTGTATCCGGTAATGGCATACTTGCAACCTTTTTAGCCAGGTTGCGAAATGCCAGCGCAGCAGGACTTTGTGGATAAGACTGCATTACAGCACGCTGTTTCTTCACGGCCTTAATTAAATAATCATCGTATGGAATAGCACCCAGATAATCGAGTGTCACATCCAGATAATGGTCTGTTGCACGGGACAGTTTAGCAAATAAATTTAAGCCTTCCTTCGGTGACCGAATCATATTGGCCAGAATATTAAATTTATGCACATTATGCTCAGTGCTCAACACTTTGATCAAAGCATAGGCATCGGTCAATGACGTAGGTTCATCACAAACCACGACAATAACTTCATTCGATGCTTTAACAAAGCTAACCACGCCATCAGAAATACCGGCTGCCGTATCCACCACCAGTACATCCACCGGTGTGCTAAGTTCACTAAATGCTCTAATAACACCCGCATGTTGTGCAGGTGATAATTCAGACATCATCTGTGTACCCGATGATGCAGGAATAATTTTTAAACCTTCCGGACCATTGACTATGATTTCTTCAAGAGTTCTTTCCCCGGAAATCACATGAGACAAATTGATATCTGAGTGTAACCCCAGTAACAGATCAACATTGGCGAGGCCAAGATCAGCATCGAATAACAGCACCTCTTTACCCTGAGCAATTAACGCCAGCGAAAGATTAACAGAGACATTGGTTTTACCAACACCTCCCTTTCCACTGGCGACTGCAATTACCTGTACTGGTTTCTGATTTGCCATGCGTCTTAAGCCCGCTGCCTGATCTGTCATATTTTTAGTTACCACATTATTATAGATGAGCATGGCCTACACCACTGGTAAACGCAACTGCCATAAAATCATCATCGGCACGTTCCCGGTGGTTTTTTGCATGTTTAATCATATCATCGACTAAATCTCTGGCCCGTGCGGGCTGCAAATCTTCTGGCACTCTTTGTCCGTGACTCACATAGGCCGCCGGTAAATGATGCTTGATCAGGGTACTCAGTACACCGCCAAGACTCACGGCTTCATCCACTTTAGTTAAAATACAACCTGCAAGATTAGCTTTTTTAAATGATTTAACAACCTCATTTAAAGTAGGCAATTGCGCATTGGCCGACAACACAAGATATGACTTAATTAATGATTGTTGATTGCTCAGATGAACAAATTGCTCGCTCAAACGCACATCACGCTGACTCATACCGGCTGTATCAATCAACACCAGTTTTTTATCATACAGAGTATGCAGTAATTGCTGTAGCTCCTGTGCGTTATTAACCGTATGCACAGGCACACCCAGCAGACGTCCATAGGTCATTAACTGTTCATGGGCACCGATTCGGTAATTATCGGTACTGATCAAGGCGACATGTTTTTGCCCATGACGCATGGCAAATCGGGCTGCCAGTTTAGCGATTGTAGTCGTCTTGCCGACGCCGGTGGGACCCACCATGGCATAGACACCACCCCGATTTAGAATATCATCATCCACCACTGACAACTGATGCACCAGCTGTTTTAGAGCCGCCTGCATAGAAGCTTCAACGTCCTGATTCTGATCCAGACCTTTGACCAGATATTTACAGACATCCTGACTCAAACCCATTTCAGTCAGCCGTTTGTAGAGTGTGACCCGCAACGGATGTTTCTGTGATAACTGCCCCCATTCACTCAAGGCCTGCTGATTCTCGATCATTGCCTTCAGTGATTTCAGTTCATCACGCATGGCACTGAAGTCCGCATTATCTGTCACCGATTTCTGAAACAGACCGGCAGCCTGATGGCGCTCTTCGGGCAGGCTGTTATTATAAATTTCAGTGCCCCGAAACTGCTGATTGTTTCCAGGCGTCGCCGTCACATGATTTGTCACTGAAGGCTTATAGGTTTCTGAATCGGATAAAGCCGTCTCACTACCCTGTGAGTAAGAACCCTGTTTGACAGGCACATCATTCTGATAAGAGGAAAACACGGGTGATTGATTTTTAGTCAGGGTCTGATCCAGCGCCTGGTTAATTAGCTGTTCATCATAATCAATGGCGACCAGTATTTCGGTTTGATCACCCACTTTACGATTAGACAAAATCACTGCTTCAGGCCCCATATCTTCCTTAACCTGCCGGAGTGCAGTTCTCATATCTTCAGCAATAAATCGTTTCACTTTCATTTTTTATCTCCACTTTTCCCGACTACTGACCTGCACCAATGGCAGCAACCACTTTAATATTTTTGTTATCCGGTATTTCGCTATAAGACAAAACGCTCAACCCGGAAATAGAATGTCTGACTAACTGGGCCAGCCACAATCTCAAGGTGGGCGCAACCACCAGTATGGCTGGCCGGCCGGCCATTTCCTGTTTTCGGGTGACGTCTTCCAGGGATTTAAATAATCGATCCGCCAGTCCCGGCTCAATACCCAGTGAGCCCTGTGGGGACCCCTGGGCTGATTTCATCAGCAACTGTTCCAGTGCCGGTTCTAAAGTAATGACGGGTAAATCATTATCCAGGCCAATGACTTTCTGAATTATGGAACGGCCCAGCGCAACACGCACCGCAGCGGTTAACTCATAAGGATCCTGAGTACGGGCTCCCTGCTCTGCCAGCACTTCTGCAATGGTGCGGATATCCCTGACAGAAACACCTTCACTGAGCAGATTCTGCATCACTTTCACCACCACACTCAGCGGCATCAACTTAGGCACCAGGTCCTCCACCAGTTTCGGTGAATGCTTGGCCAGATTATCCAGCAACTGCTGAACTTCTTCATGGCCCAGTAATTCATGGGCATTGTCATGTAACAATTGATTCAGATGAGTCGCAATAACCGTGGTGGGATCAACCACCGTGTAGCCCAGAGACTGGGCATGATCACGCTGACCGGCATCAATCCAGACCGCTTCCAGACCAAAAGCAGGATCTCTGGCATTCAGCCCCTTTAATGCGCCATAAACCTGACCGGGATTGATGGCCATTTCACGATCCGGATAAACCTCGCTTTCACCCACCGGCACTCCCATCATGGTAATGCGATAGGCATTGGGTGCCAGTTCCAGATTGTCACGAATATGAACCGGGTGAATCAGGAAGCCGAGTTCCTGTGAAAGTTTTTTACGCACACCTTTTATACGATTGAGTAACTGACCATCCTGGTTTTTGTCCACCATAGGAATCAGCCCATAACCGACTTCCAGGCCGACCAGATCGACAGGCTGAACATCATCCCAGCTAAGTTCTCTGTTGGCTTCGGGCACAGGTGCCGGCACAGCTGCTGTTTGTTTTGCTTCTGCCTCTTTACGCTGGACAACTTCACCGGATTCACTCTGTTGTTCCATATAACGGGCACCGGCTGCCAGTAAACCCGCCAGCGTCAGGAAAGCCAGGTTAGGCATACCCGGAATAACACCCATAGATCCCATAATGCCGGCAGTCACATAGAGCACTCGTGGATTACTGAACATTTGAATAAAAACCTGCTGACCAAGATCGCTTTTTCTTGAATCACGGGTGATGATAATGGCGGTAGCACTGGATAACAGCAGGGACGGAATCTGCGCAACCAGACCATCACCGATGGTTAACAGGGTATAGTTTCTCACCGCATCTGCCAGCACCATGTCATGCTGGGACATACCAATGGTAAAACCACCGGCAATGTTAATAATCAGAATTAAAATACCGGCCACGGCATCACCGCGTACAAATTTACTGGCACCATCCATAGAACCATAAAAATCCGCTTCACTGGTCACTTCTTCACGACGCTGCCTGGCTTCATCCTGATTAATTAATCCGGCATTCAAATCCGCATCTATGGCCATCTGTTTACCGGGCATAGCATCCAGGGTGAAACGCGCACTCACTTCTGAAACTCGGCCAGCACCTTTGGTGACGACAACAAAATTAATAATAACCAGAATGGAAAATACCACCAGACCGACAGCATAGTTCCCACCAATCACAAACTCACCAAAAGCCTCAATAACATTACCCGCCGCACCTGTGCCAGTATGACCTTCAAGTAACACAATTCGGGTTGACGCCACATTCAGTGCCAGACGAAATAAGGTTGCAATCAGAATAACCGTCGGGAAAATCACAAAATCCAGTGGTCGACTGGCATAGATACAAACCAGCAAAACAATAATCGACAGGGATATATTAAAGGTAAATAACATATCCAGTGCCAGCGGTGGCAAAGGCACAATCATCATACCCATCATGGCCACCACCAGGAATGGAGCGACCATGCCACGTCGGCTTAATTGCTGTAAATTATAAAGAACGGCTTCCACGTTTTTTTACCCTGCCTGTGTTTCAGTTTGAACCATGACGAAATTGTTTAACTCATGGCCTTTGTTTATCAGTCTTAAGTCGTCAGTTTGAAGTCTTTTGAGTTAACTCGGGACTTATAACTGACAACTCACAACTCGAATCAATGCCGGGTTGCATCCGGCTCTGTTCCCATATCGGCATACTTTTTATATTCATCCGGTACCTTTACCTTTGGTTGTGACGGTTTTCTGCCGCCATTTTTTTGTACCGTCCTCAGCTGGTATACGTAAGCCAGTACCTGAGCGACCGCTACATAAAGGCCTTCGGGAATTTCCTGTCCTATTTCAGTACTGTGATACAAGGCTCGTGCCAAAGGTGGCGTTTCAACCAGTAAAACATCATTTTCTTCTGCAATACGTCGAATATTGGCGGCGACAAGGTCAGCACCCCTGGCCACAACCTGAGGTGCGCGCATACGTTTCTGATCATATTTCAGTGCCACGGCAAAATGAGTCGGGTTAGTGACCACCACATCGGCCTGAGGTACTGCCTCCATCATGCGAGCCTGGGCCATCTGGTGCTGTAGCTGCCGGATCTTACTGCGAACTTCCGGTTTACCTTCACTGTCTTTCATTTCATCTTTCACTTCCTGCTTGGTCATGCGCATTTGCTTGGTGTGTTCCCAGATCTGGAAAGGAACATCAATAGCCGCAATCACAATCAAGGCCGAAGTGACTAATAAAAAGGCCATGGCAAACAATTCACCGGCGTGGGCCAGTGCTGAATCCACAGATTCATAACCCAGTTGCAGAAACTCGTCCATCTGCACCCAGATAACAGTGATGGCCACTGCTGCGACCAGTACAAACTTGGCAAAGGCTTTGATCATTTCAATCAGACCCTTGGCAGAAAAAATCCGTTTTAACCCTTTAATCGGATTCAGTTTGCTAAGTTTGGGCTGCAGTGCCTCAAAACTAAATGCCCAGCCACCAATACTTAATGGTGCCAGTAATGCCGCCAGCAACATCAACCCAAAAAATGGCACCAGTAACCAGACACCTTCAAACACAGCATCATAGAAAAATCGCACCACAGCACTGACATCAAAAACATCATCTCGACTGAGTTGCAACCCGGTTTTCATTAATTCACTGAGATCATGCATCATGGTTTGTCCCATCATGATCATGGCCAGTGCTGCCAGCGCCATAATCACCATGGTATTAAACTCACGTGAACGGGCAATCTGACCTTTTTTTCGGGCGTCGTCTAAACGCTTACTGGTGGGTTCCTCACTGCGTTCCTGGCTGCTGTCCTGTTCTTCTGCCATACGCTATCTCGTTTCCACTATATCTTTCACTGCCTCAAAACTGTCCAGCAACAGATGGGTAAATTGAGTCAGCATAGAAGGCGTGGTTGCTGTCAGAAAAATAAAGCCCAGTAGAATCATCATGGGGAAACCCACCGCGAAAATATTTAACTGGGGTGCGGCACGGGTAATAATACCCATGGAAATATTCACCACCAGTAATGCCGACACAGCAGGAATCGCCACCAGCAAAGCGCCAATAAACATCTGACTGCCCCAGCTGGCTATTTTCCAGTATCCCTGAGCAGACAGCCCGGTATCACCCACAGGCAAAAACCTGAAACTCTCCACCACCAGCTCAATGAGCATCAGATGGCCATTCAAAATGACAAAAAGCAGCGTTGCCATAACAATCAGGTATTGCGAAATCACCGGCACCTGTACGCCGTTAGCCGGATCGACCATGCGAGCGAAACCAAGTCCCATGGTACTGGCAATGGCTTCACCGGCAATAATCAGTGCCTGAAACACCATATGAAATACAAATCCCATTGCGACACCAATCAATACCTGCTGAAGCAAAATAAGTAAACCCGGATAGGAAATGGGATCAATGAAAGGCACCGGCGGCAACAAAGGAACCGCAACCAGACTGATAGCAAAAGCCATCAGAATACGAATACGCACCGGCATCAACTGGGCACCAAATACAGGTGCTGCCATCATCAGGGCGCTGATACGCACGAAGGGCCAGAAGAAACCGCCGACCAGACCACCTATCTGCTCTGTTGTAAACGCTAGCATCGACTACCCCAGCAGCATGGGAATGTTCTCTATCAGGCGCCGGGTGAAATCAACAATATTGCTCAACATCCAGGGCCCAAACACAAACAGGGCAATAACCAGAATACCGAGTTTGGGAATAAAACTCAGCGTCATCTCATTAATCTGGGTGGCTGCCTGAAACATACCCACCAGCAAACCTATAGTCAGCGCGGATAATAACAGCGGTGCCGCCATAAGAATGGTCATCCACAGTGTCTGGGATGCCAGATGCATAACCGTATCTTGCGTCATAACGACCTCGACGTTTTTTTGACAAAAAAAGCTTTTACAGGCCTGTTTGCAGGATAGATGCCAAAAGTCGAATAACGTGCCAATTAGCCAGCGGCTTAACTGGATAGAAACGCTTAAATCTACTATATAAAGTATGGTTAAGAGCCAAATACCTATAGACGGGTAGTTATGGAGATGACGATGGTATTTATGCCCTGGAGTGATGAACTGGCAACCGGTATTGCCTCTATTGATGAGCAGCATCAATGGCTGGTCAACACTACTAATCAGTTATACGATAAAATTAATACCTCAACTCCTGATAATAAACAGATAGGCTATATTCTCGAAAGCCTGATCGATTACACATTTAATCACTTCATTGTCGAAGAAGAACTGTTCAGACGGTTGAATTACCCCGAGTCAAAAGCACATATCGATGAACACAATAAATTTGCAGCAACGGCAGCTAATTTACTGGCAAAATTTGAATTTGGAGAAAGCGTCAATAATGAAGCTCTCGAATTTCTCAAGGAATGGCTGATACACCACATTATGAAAGTCGATAAAGCCTATGTGCCATTTTTAAAAGAAAAAGGCATCAACTAGCCGGCTTTTGACCTCAAGCGTTTTCATCTAAATTTCATTAATTTAAAAAAATATGGAATAAATGACTTACTCCATACATCTCATTTTATATATCCATTACTAGAATCACCCTCAGAATTAAAAAACGTCAAAACCACGACTAAGAGAAATGACCCATGACAAACTGGAAGTCTGTTATATGCTGTATCATTTTAATTATTCTGGGTATCGCACTGGTCATATCGGTTAATGTGAATACTGCCTCTGTCTCAAGCCAGACACATTCACCTTAGCAACACAATTGAGTGACTTTTATACTTTTCCTGACGCGAGCTAATGACCGACAAAAAATACTAAGTTCGGTTAAAAATTACATTACAACAGTTTGGGTTACTTTAAAATCTTCAAACGAATTCTCAAGATTACGCGTAAACAACTGTTTAGCCCAATTGGATAATCCATCGGGATATTGCTGTTTTTTTAACACACTGGCAATTATATCCAGCTTTATTTGATTAGGCGTGTAATGCTCTACCAGCAACTGATATGCATTAATCTGATTAGGCCTTACTGATGGCATTGAAAAAGCCAGATTCTGCACGGCTTGAAAACTAATTGTCGAAAAAAACGGACGTAGTTTCTTGTACACCTCTTCACGCACCAGACGTGCAGCAAACCAGCCGATGGTTTCGGCTGCATCAAGCAATTCTTCATCAATTGATCCCTGCTGACTGGCAAAATCAACAGCCGGAAAATAACCCAGTTTATTTTTTTTTACCAATGCCAGAACCTGTTCCGTTAATGCCTCGCCAACCACTTCAGCAGAAGATGGCAAATGCCTGGCCAGCAGATTATCCGGCACTTTAACCACCAGGGTAATATGAATTTTACTTACATGAAGCTGAGTCATAACAAATAAAACCCTGACATGAAGTTACCGGGATGAAAAATTCTATCGCTTTAAAAAAACAGCACCAACTTTATTCACACTTGCATACGATCGCGAAAAAAATTAATTCCTTAACAAATTGATTTGATCTTTCATCGGATCAGTCAGATGCTTGATCTTTTTCCTCATCACACTTCCTACAGCATCAGTCTGACCAAATACAG
>Ga0224496_10000420_pt1 | contig 29803 bp, 33 predicted proteins | sample SF_Jul11_sed_USG_2_FD_168127 | JGI IMG/M metagenome (GOLD analysis project Ga0224496, IMG submission 168127) | Sediment microbial communities from San Francisco Bay, California, United States - SF_Jul11_sed_USGS_8_1 | ecosystem: Environmental > Aquatic > Marine > Sediment | place: USA...
CATTCGCAATTCGAGCGACGTCAATCCGAAGGGCGACATGATTTACCGCCCTGCCACCGTCAAGGTCGAAGTCCTGCCTCCGGTCGAGACCGACAGTTGGACGACAGACACGATCGATGAGCATGTCGAGACCGTTCGGGACATGTTTCTGCGTGTCCTGGGCCAGGACCGCTCCGGAAAGATCGTTACAACACTCAAGGCCGTTGAGAAATAATGAACCAGCTCAGCCCACAAGACGCCCAGTTCCTGTACATGGAGACGGAAGACAACCATATCCAGGTGACGGCCGTCGCCGTGTTCGACCCGTCCACCGTTCCCGGTGGCAAGACGGTGCGCTTCAAGCAGATCCTCGCCCACATCGAGAGACGCCTGCACATGAGTCCATTGTACCGGCGCCGTCTCGAACGGGTTCCGTTTGAACTGGATTTCCCCTACTGGGTCGACGACGAAAATTTCGACCTCGAATACCATGTGCAACACAGCCGGCTGCCGAAACCCGGTGACTGGCGACAGTTCTGCATCCACCTCTCCCGGTTTCATGCGCGGCCACTCGATATGTCGCGTCCATTGTGGGAGATGCTGGTCATCGAGGGGCTCGACCGCTTGGAAAGCCTGCCGTCCGGTTGCTATGCGATCGCGACCAAGCTGCATCACGCCGCCGTCGACGGCGCGTCGATTGTCAATTTCTACCGCGGCCTCGTCGATCTGGACACCAAGGGCACGCCAGTGGTTCCACTCGACACCAGCGAACCGGCGCGCAGCCCGGCGCCCGGGCTGGTCAACATGACCGGACGAGCCGTTTTCAACGCGCTACGCTCGCCGATCGGCATAACCGACGCCGTCATGCGCTCGGCGCCCGCGCTGTATCGGTGGGCGCAGCAAGGGCTGACAGCGCAGAGGCAATCGTCGATCGCCGTTCCCGATACGCGCTTCAACTGCAACTCGTCGCCGCACAAGATGTTCGACGCCACGACGTTCGAGCTCGAGGAACTCAAGAAGATCAAGCAAGCGGTCCCGGGCAGTACGATCAATGACGTGGTGCTTTGCATTTGTGGCGGCGCGCTGCGCAAATACCTGATGCGTCACAAGGAACTCCCCGCGGAATCGCTCGTGGCCTGGGTACCCATCAACGCCCGACCCGGTACGAGCAAGGACTCCAACGGCGCCGGCAACAAGATCACGTCGATGACAACCAGGGTATTCACCAACGTGTCGAATCCGCTGAGTCGTCTGCGCCAGATTCACACGTCGACACAGAAGAGCAAAGCGGCGAAATCGGGTATCTCGGCACGCCTGATGACCGACCTCAGCCAGCACGTTCCTGCAGCGACACTCGTAACGGCCGGACGTCTCGTGCTGCGCGCAGGCGTGGCCGCCAATATCTGCAACCTGTTTATATCGAACGTCCCGGGGCCGCAGATTCCCGTGTACATGAATGGCGCCCGACAAGTCGCCACTTATGGCATTGCCCCGCTTGTCGATGGCATGGGCCTGTTCATCGCGACGCCGAGTTACGACGGCAAGATTTCATTCAACGTCACGTCGACACGCGAAACGCTTCCCGACATCCATTTCTTCATTGAGTGCATCGAGGCCTCACTGGACGCGCTCAGGAAAGCGGTTGCAAGGGAAGCGGCACGCACCTGAACTCGACCCGAACCTGCGGGTCCAATCCGGCAACCGGAGGATCGGCATGCGTCCATTTCCCTTAACGCTTTTCGGATCGCTGTTCCTTCTCGCCAGCGCGCCGGCCCTGTCGGCAGCGGCCGAGATGCAAGTAGACGCGCCAGGGGCCGTTCTCAGCATAGAATTCGCCGGCGAAGTCGATGCCGCCGTGTCGCAGCACATCGTCAACTGGATCGCCCATGTCGCCGACCAGGTCAGCATGACCTATGGCCGCTTCCCGATCGCCGCGCCGCGCGTGATGATCATTCCGACGAAAGGCAAGCCCCGGAGCAACGCTTCGCCCGTTCCTTTCGGCCGCGTCACGCGTCGCGGCGTGGCGACCGTCGAGCTCTACGTCGACGTCGATCGACCGATCGAAGACTTGTACGCCGACTGGACGGCCACGCATGAATTCAGCCACCTGTTGCTCCCGCGCATAAGCTGGCGGCAAAAGTGGATCTCGGAGGGCTTTGCCAGCTACTACCAGAATGTGCTGATGGCGCGCGCCGGACAGTACACGCCAGAGCGTGCCATACGCATGCTGAGGGAAGGCTTTGAGCGCGGCAGGCATTCGCGGCCGGAATGGTCGCCCAACCAGGCTGCCGAGGAAGGCGTACGGCGGGCACGATACAAGATCTACTGGAGCGGTGCCGCAATCGCCTTGCTCGCCGACCTGCGGCTCCGTGAGCTTTCCGGTGGCGACGAGTCCCTCGATACCGTGCTCGGCCGATTTCAGCAATGCTGCCTGCCGGCAGAGGGCTACTGGACGGGGACGCAGTTCTTCAGGAAGCTGGATTCCCTGGCCGACAACCCGGTCTTCATGCCCCTGTACCAGCAGTACGCAAATACCGCCGGTTTCCCGGCCACCGATGTGGCGCTGTCCGATCCCGTGCTGCGAGACGAGATTCTTCGCGTGCGTACATCCACGCATTGACCCCTCTTTGCTTCCACTCCCATAGTTTCGGGATACTCAAGAGGTGACTACCATGAAAGCCACGCTGCAGAAATTGTTGTTACTTGCTCCGTTACTATTCCTGTATGGCTGCGGCCAGGGCGAGGTGAGCTTCGCCGACGACATCCAGCCGATTGTCGAGAACAGCTGCATCAGCTGCCACAGCGGCAAGGGCGAAGGCGCCATGGCCAGTGACTACCTGATGACCGACTACAACAGCATCATGAAAGGCACCGTACACGGCACGGTCGTTGTTCCCGGAAGCCGGATGTCGAGCTCCCTGTACCTCGTGGTCGCCGGCAAGACTGCGCCGGAGATCCGTATGCCGCCGCACAACGACGAGTCGTTCGCACAAGGTCGTGGCGTCATGCTATCGGCAGAAACGATTGAGCTGATCGGGCTCTGGATCGACCAGGGCGCAAAGAACAACTAGGCCTGGTGCCGCTGGCGTTCGTCCTCGGGCATGGCGAAGAACTGGAGTTCGCCCAGCTCACCACCCAGCGACACCAGCCTGGCTTCCGGCTCGTGCCTGAGCCGGTCCGCAATCTTCTGTGCCTCCGTCAGGTAGTGACGGTACAACTGTTGGCGCAGCGCCAGCGAGAGAACCGCTGGCTCACCCGGGACGTCGGCCAATGCCTGCTCCAGGGAAAACTCGGGCAAAACACTCTGCGCATACTTGTGCTGCCAGGCACCTGTCGCGAGATCGAAATCGTAAAGACTCAGGAAGCGGTGGCCTTCCCTCGCCAGGAACTGGACTGCGTCGATGACATAGTCCGCTTCGGCATCGTCCATGACCCAGTGCAATCCGACGCGGCACCAACCGGGCTTTAACCCGCAATGCCCGTGCCGCACGGCTGCACGATATTTTTCGGACGTGTCGTTGTCGATCTGCAGCAGGCGATGTCCATAGGGACCGGCGCACGAACAACCGGCGCGTGACTGGATGCCGAACAGGTCATTCAGCAGCACGGTCAGGAACTTGTGGTGCAGGTACTTGCCGTGGGCATCCCGGATGTTGAACGAGATAATACCGACGCGGCTACCGGCGTCCGGGTTGCCGAGCACTTCAATGTTGCTGTTGGCGCCCCAGCTGCGCAGCGCGCGGTTCGTGAATTCATGCTCGCGCTCGCAGATTACGTCGACACCGACGGCGTCCTTCACCTGGAACACCAGCCCGGCCTTCAGCGTTTGCAGCACACCTGGCGTACCGGCCTTCTCGCGTTCCTCAACCTCGGCGATGAAGTCCTGGTCGGTCATGCCGACGTAGTCGACCGTGCCGCCCGCGCTCATGCTTGGCGGGAGTTGCCGGTCATAAATCCTTTCGTTAAACACCAGGATGCCGCTGGAGCCCGGCCCGCCAAGGAACTTGTGCGGAGAAATGAAGATCGCATCGATACTCGGGTCGTCTCCCTCGAACTCCGGCTCCGGATTCATGTCGATTTCGACATAGGGAGCACAGGCCGCGAAGTCGAAACACGCCATTGCACCGTGTTTGTGCAACAGGCTGGCGATCCGGCGTACGTTCGATCGCATGCCGGTGACATTCGACGCCGCCGAAAACGACCCGATTCGCTTGCGGTTCAGGTAGCGCGGATCTCGCAGCAGTTCCTCGAGATGCCCGAGATCGACATTGCCGGCAGCATCCAGTCGGACCTGCACGGTCGTTGCCAGTGACTGCCGCCAGGAGATCTCGTTGGAATGATGCTCATACGGGCCAATGAAGACCACCGGCTGAGTCTGCGCCAACCGGTCCTCATCCAGCATGTCGCCCAGGTTTTTCCGCGTCGCCGGAGCGAGCGTCACGCCGATAATCTGTTGCAGCTTGTCGATCGCTCCGGTTGCCCCGGTACCGCAAGCGATGATGCGACCCTGCGGCCCTGCATTAACGGATTCCTTGATGGCTACTTCGGCCTCGTGCAGCAACTGGCTCATGCTGCGCCCGGTAATATCGTCTTCGGTGTGCGTATTCGCGTACACGCGCTGCAGGCTTTGCAGGTACGCTTCCACGAAGCGCAGGCAACGCCCGGATGCGGTGTAGTCGCAGTACACCATGAGGCGTTCGCCAAACGGGGTCTCGAACGTGGAATCGACGCCAACGATCTGTTGACGCAGGTAGGAGGGATCGAGCTTGACCTTGCCCATACTGAAAACACCTGGTTGCCGGATGCATTAACAAAAGGGGGCGACAAGCCCGCCAACTTGCGGCAGGTTTGCCGACCCCGGTCTATTATGCCTTTTTTTCGGCTACCTGGCGCTGACCGTTTCCTCGATCGAACCCGCGATCTCGCCGGGCACACCCACGTTGGCTGTGAACGCCCGGTAGCCCGAGTCCCAGAAATACAGCTGCATGCGCCACATCTGGCCGTAATGGAGGACCAGCGTCTTGCTGCCTTCCCTGACGACCAGGATCTCCGCCGGCAAGGCCGCCACGTGATCTACGCCGGGGTATGGCGACAGTTCACTCTTGCCGCCCTTGCGGAACCGGGAGTTGATCCGAATCATCTTGTCCTCGATGTAGGGATTGGTTACGCCGATGTAGGCCGCATCGTCACTGAGACGAATCAAAGCCAGTTGTTCCCAGCCCTCCGATTCATCCGCACCCGCGATCGCGCGAGTCGCCAAGGCGGCCGCGACCTTGTCGATAACGGCATCGAAGTTGTCCGCCTTGTCCTCAATGATGGGCAGTTGACTCTTCTTGAAGGTACGGAACTTGGCCATCATGCGCGCGGGACCGTCGCCTTTGAACGCGTTGTAGTGCTTCTGTGAACGCCGCGGTTCCTGCTGTTCCGCCAGTGCCGCCCCGGGGACGCGCGCGACCAGGGCCCGTATTTCCGCTGCCGCGTTGCGTGCCGCAGCGACGAGCGCATCGTAGTTGGGAGAATCCGCGTAGAACACCATGGCGTGCGCTACCGGGTTGGCCATGTTGATAAAGGTCTTCTGCTCATCACCCTGGGTGTACACGGCAACTCGCAAGACCTGGGCCGAAACGGTACGGACCGACTCTGCACTGGCCGCACTCACATACTCCGGTGACGTCAGGACATACACCCTCGCCCTGTGTTTCTCATCCGGTACCCGGACATCGTGTGTCGCGTGCAATACCAGATCCGACGCTGCGAATGCTGCGTCCACTGCGGCAGTCGTTGCCTCGAACGATACCGAAGACGCATGAAGCGTCTCAAAAATACCTATGTCGTCATCCGCCGCAAACGAAAACGGCGCTGAAATCAGCGCCGCAATCGTGGTTACGGCCATCAATATCCTGGCCTTCATCGTGGTCTCCTAGAAGCGATAAGCGACTTCGAATTCGAGTTGATCCATCGAGAGTTCGATCGTCTGGGTCGGATCGAACATATTCGGGCCAGTCACAGAATTCTCCGGCGCGTACATGAACGAGAAGCTGAGTGCGCCGCCATTGTCCGTCTGTCGGGTCAATCCGAAGGTGATGTGCTGCTCCATGACACCCGGTGCGAGCAGATTGAACAGAACATCGGCTGACTGAATCGGTTGGTCACCGGTGCTGAAACCGAAGCGCCACGTGTTCTTCTCGTTTTGCATCCACTCCAGGCCCAGCTTGTAAACCGTCATATCTTCCCAGCCAAAGCCCGGTCCATTGGCGCCGCCGAGGCAGCTTTCGAAATCCATGCCGCCAAACGGCAGTGTCGGGCAAGTCACCATGTTCGCCATCGGGTTTGCAATGGAATCTACGTCGCCATACGCGATCTGCTCGATGTCGACATTGATACGCAGTGTGTCGGTCGCGACAAAGGAGAGACCAGCCTTGATGCTGGACGGGATATCGAACTCTCCCCCACCGACATACAGGTCTGCGTAGTCATCGAATTTACCCATGGACATCTTGGACTGGTAAGCAAGTCCCAGGCTGACCTTGTCCGTAATGCCCCACCACAGACCGGCGCCAAAACCCCAGCCGGCAGAGGTGTCACCGTCATTGTTCGTCAGCCGGGTTGGAAACGCTGTACCCCCGGACTCCGCAAACGACTTCGCGATGGGCGCGAACGTCTGGATGCCCTTGGCCTCAAACATCTGTACGGCGAAGACAGGTCCTGCTCCCCAGGCAAACTTATCGTTGACCTTGTTGGAGTAATTGACCGCAAGGAACGCCTGCATCAGGTTGACGCCAGCCGTTCCATCGCCCCTCGCGCTCGTGAGTTCGGCGCAATAGGGTCCCGTACCCGTAAGCGGTGCACCCGTCAGGGGATCGGCGCCGCAGAAGTACGAGGTCGCGGCAGCGGACGGGCTATCCCAATCGGTGTTCATACCGCCACGGCCGTAGAACACCGCGGTTACATTGGCGTCACCTTCGAGGCTCCAGTTCTTGGCCACGTAGGGAATCGGGAAGTATTCGCTGCTGCTGTCGATCTTGCCCTCCGAGATCGAGAAGGACGGCAGGCAGGCACCCGGGTTCGTTATCGGATCGCAGCCGCCAAGATCGATGAAATTGCCGTTCAACTGGCTGGCGCTGGCTTCATAGCTGCGCCGCGGGCTGAACAACGACAAGCCAACTTCCCACCCGTCGCCGGTAAAAACACCCAGCGCCGGATTCGAGGAGCTCATGATCGCGCCCATGTCGGCATTCGAGCCCACGCCCGTGCCGGCCATACCCTTCGAGGCCGTGCCCACACCGTGCGTGAAATAGCCGTTCGTCGCCATCGCAGCACTGCTGAAGGCGAACAGGCCCGTGGCCACAAGTGCCGTTGTGACCTTACTACCTTTCGAACTCATTTCTTTTCTCCCTGCGTTTCGCAGAATACTTCGTGTAACGTGTGCATTACTTTCGGCGCATCGTCGCCGGCCAGCGAATAGCTGACTGATTGCGCGTGCTTCCGAGCCTTTACAATCTTTTCGCGCCGCAGAACGGCGAGGTGTTGAGACAGTGCCGACTGGCTGAGGCCGAGGATGTCCTGGAGTTCGCTGACCGTCTTTTCACCCTCGGACAACTGGCACAGGATCATCAGGCGCCATTCATTGGCCATCGCCTTGAGCAACTCCACAGCATGCGAAGCCTTGTCGTGGAGCTCCGCAAGCTTCTCGAAATCCGCAATCGAGGACACGGTCTCGTCGTTCATTCGCCGCAGCCGCCGAAGCCTTCAGAGTCCATCTTCGCCTCGTAGGCTGCCGCGCAGTCGCTACCGAGGACGAGGCTGCCCTTGACCGAATCCCAGTCATCGGGCTTGAGAATGAGCAACCAGCCTTTCTCGTACGGATCGTCATTGGCAATACCCGGGTCCGCGACCATGGCTTCATTGACAGCCACCACTTCACCGCCGGCCAGGGACTTGGCGGGACCGACCCACTTGCCAGACTCCAGCGTGCCACAGGACTTGCCGGCACGAACGCTGCGGCCGACCTTCTTCGGCGTGAACGCAACCAGCTTGCCGGCCATCGCGGTGGCGACCGACGTCATTCCGATCTTGACGGTGCCCTCGCCCGTCTCCGTGAACCAGATATGGTTATCGACGTCGTACAACAGGTCGTCGGGAAGGTTACATCCCCTTACAGATGGCATACCTATGTCTCCTTCGTAAATGATTGATTCGAATCAGTAGCCGATCGGATCGGCTTCGACGAACAACAAAATTCGCCGAGTCCGGCCACCTGCAGCTTCCCGCTGATGAACAAATACAGGTGCTTGGATACCAAACCCATCATATATAAGCGATCCGTAATATCCGCATGTTCGGGCTGCATCGTGATGAGGTTGTAGTGATAGGCGACTTCGCGGCAGGTCTCGCGGCAGGCGTTGAAGCTCGGATCACCCGTGGCGCCCTGCCTGTGCAGGGCCAGCAGCCGAAAGCCCTCGCGCTCTTCCCGGGTAGGTACTTCTCCCCGCGCGACGACCCAGTGCTCGATGACTTCCTCGCTGGCCCGCAACAGGTTGCGAGCGGCTGACTGAATGTCCGGTGTTGGCAACGGCGTCTCGAACACCGCCTCGAGTTCGGCGAGCGACCTCACCCGAGTCCTTTCTCTTTGAGGAACTTCATCGAGTCGTTGATATTCTCGTGAACGCCGACTTTCTTTGCCTTCAGCCCGAGCGCCATGCCGAGGAGTTGGGTGAAATAGAGGATCTTGATATCGACCTTCTCACCCAGCGTCTTTTCGGCACGAATCTGGTGCATCTCGAGACCGGAGTGACAGGTCGGGCATTCTGTCGCGATGACATCCGCGCCGGACAGTTTCGCGGCCTTCAGGATATTGAGGACCAGCTTGGTCGACGTATCGCTGTCGGACAGGGTATGGGCGCCCCCGCAGCACGCCGTCTTGAGGGGGAAATCGACGTTTTCGGCGCCGGCCGCGGCCAGGAGATCATCCATGAAATGGGGCTTGGACGTGGACTCGCTGCCCGGCCCCTGGTCTTTCTCCGGGAAGATATGGCGAGGGCGTGTGTACATGCAGCCGTAGTAGTTGGCGACCTTGATGCCGGACAGCGAATTCTTGACGCGTTCGGCAAGCCCCTGTTCACCAATCGATTCCTTGATCCAGTCGAGTGCGTGAATCGTTTCGACCTGGCCGGATTCGTACGTCTTGTGACCGGCCTTTTTCGAAAGGCGGTCGACGACCTCGGCCGACTCCTGATCGTTGGCGAGATCGTATTCGGCTTTCTTCAGGTTGTGATAGCAGCCGTTGCAGGGCGCCATGACCACATCCATATCCATCTCGTTGGCCGCCGTCGACATGACACGCGACGACAGGTAGGTCTGGATCTTCGGGTCGATGTTCTTGACTTCCATCGCGCCGCAGCAGTTCCAGTTCTTGACCTCGACGAGTTCGAGCCCTAGCGCCTTGCCGACGGCTTTCGTGGAGCGATTGTAAGAATGGCCGGATCCCTCGAGCGCACAGCCCGGGTAGTAAGCAACCTTCTTGTACTTGTCTTTCGTCGTCATTTTCAGCCTCGTCAGGCAGCCACGTCTTGCTTGGCCGTTTCAACCAGCTCGGCAAGGCTCAATGCCTGCACCTGCTTATCGTGTTGTTCGTCAATGTATTCCTGGATTGCAGCCGACGCCTTCGACCAGTCGTTCGTTTTCGGCGCTATCAATGTGGCAAGCCCCATGCGCGTCAACATGCCGACCGGCAAGCCCCGCAACATGCGTTTCACCATCTCGATCATCCATGGCTGGGCGAGCGCCTGGCCTGTGCGCGAGAAGAAGCGACGCATCGTCCGGCTTTCTTCGATCTTGCCGGTACTGACGATCTGTTCCGTGAACACCTCGTCGAAGTGCGTTGATGGCGATTTCTCGGTGTGGCCTTTCTTCTCGAGCCAATGTGCCGTTGCCTTCATTACGCCTTCGGGAAACACGTCCCGCGGACAGGCATACGTGCACTTGTTGCACGACACACATTGCCAGATGATGTCCTTGTCGCGGAGCAGTTCCGATTCGTAGCCCATGCGAATCAGGTAGATCCAGTAACGCGGATTGAAGTCCGGGTTTAGCGCGTTGACCGTACAGGCATTGGTACAGGATCCACATTGCCAGCAGCGATGGATATGCTCACCGCCCGGCAGCGCAGCGATTTCATCCTGCATATCTTCGTTGTAGTCCTTGACCACGCGCGTTTCGATGAACGTGCTCCAGTGACCTGAGACATCGACACCGTCGAGGACCAGTTCCTCATGCGTCGTCAGGTTCTCCGGGCGAATCAGTGATTTTTCATGAATTGGCATTAGTGTTCCGTCGGGTTCAGCTCGTAGCTGTCGTCTAGGACAAAGGCCTCGCCGTCAATAGACTTGAGGCGCGTTCTGCCGTTGCCTGGTTGAACGCCGTCGAGTCCAAGCAGGCGGCGTGTATGTTGCATCGGGTCTTCGGGGGCCTGGAAGTCGGCACGCAGATAGCTGCCGCCCTGCTCGCAGATGTACTGCGCATAGACCTGGGCACACAGCACGTCGACGTAGAACAGGACGTCACGGAAGAACCCGTTGTCGCTCAGGAACTGGCTCAGTTCTTCGCGCAGCATGATGTAGGTGCCGTAGTCACTCGGCACGGGGATCTTGATGTGGTCGACATTGTCGCCATGCCAGATCTCGCGAATCACGCCTGTATTTGATGCAGCGTCCCATACCCAGCGATTCATGAGCGGTACGCGTTCCGGTTCGGCATTGTGCAGCAGCTCTGAGGCGAGATCCCTCACCCAGCGATGCTTCTTGTCGTTCGGGAAACGGTCGCAGAACCGGCCTATGCGCACGTCGATGTGCTCCTTGTCATCGAACAGGTCGACAATAGCGGGTCGCAGTCTCGAGAACGCTTCCTCATTGAGCTGCTCACTGATCCGACGCCGGACCGTCGCCATGAAGGTACACAGGCCCTTGAACGTTTCCAGGTCGAGGTCCGCTACGTCGTTCTCAACCAGCGCCTGCCGGAACATCGCACTCTTGAGTTTGACAGCATCGATGTAACGTTCAATGCCGCCGTGATCTTCGCTGCCAGCAACCATCATCTGTAGCGCAGCCCGCAGAATATCACCCGACAGGTCGAGCACAGGGCGCTCGAATTCATGGGGCTGGATCGCGGTTTTTCCGAACATCGCTGGCCCCGGCTTATGCCGACTTGAGCGCTTTGGCGCCGGACAGAACGGCCATCGCAGCAGCATGTCCCTGGGTGATCGAGTCGTCGATCGTCTCCGGACCGGTTGCCGAACCCGCGACGAAGACGCCCGGTCGCGATGTTGCGCCCATCGATCCGTAACGATTGGCAACGTCGATGTAACCATTCGACTCCAGGTCGATCCCGAGCGTCTGGGAGATCGTTGGATTGTCCACGTTTGGATCCATGCCGACGGCATGCACGACCATGTCGAATGGAATCGTGATCGGACGTTTCACCAGCGTATCTTCACCCTTGACGATGAGTTTTTCACCGTCGGACGTTACTTCTGCAATACGCGCCTTGATGTACTTGACCTTGAACTCTTCCTGGCTCTTCCAGTAGTACTTGGTTTCGTAGAGGCCAAAGGTGCGGATGTCCATGTAGTAGATGTAGACGTGGCAATCCGGCAGTTCCTCACGAATCTCCATCGCTATATTTGACGAGACCGTGCAGCAAATCTTCGAACACCATTCACGGCCGATCTGGCGGTCCCGTGAACCCACGCAAAGCAGGATCGCAACGCGCTGGGGCTTACGTCCGTCGGACGGGCAGCGCACGCCCTGCCCCGACGAGATCATCTGTTCGACCTGAGTCGTCGTGACGACGTCTTCGTACGTGCCGAAGCCCCACTCGGGCTTGTTCACCGAGTCGAAGTGCGTAAAGCCGCTGCAGACAATGACCGACTCAACCTCCAGCGAGTCGCCGTTCGACAACTCGGCGGTGAAATCGCCCGGTGTTCCGTCGAAGCCGGTAACCGTGGCGCCGGTGACGATCGAAACGCTCGATGCTTCCTCGACGCGCTTGACCATGCCGCCAATCGCATCCTTCGCCCACTCTCCGGTGGGTACGAGTTTCGCGTACCCCGACAGGATCGGCGCTCCGCCCAACCTGTCTTCCTTCTCGACGATGACACATTCCTTGCCCACGGTGGCAAGACTGTGTGCCGCGGCCAGACCTGACGGTCCACCGCCTATGATCAATACTGGTTTGCTCATTATTTTGTCGCCTATTATCTTTGGCTCTTACTCGTTGGGTTTCGACTCCACGGCTTTGAAACCCGGTCCGGACGTAATCATCAATCGCGGGTCGTAAAGGGTCTCGCCCCTGCCTGCCTCTACTTCCTTGAGGTATTCCTCGAACTCGGCCTTCTTCGCCTGCCAGTCGATGCCGAGCTTGTCGAACAACTGCTCCGTCGGCGACGCATGCCAGTGCGACTGCACGATCTTGTAGGGATGTGCACCGCACACGAGCGCCGCAAACTGGATGTCAGCCAGCACCGGCAATTCAACAGGCTTGCCGACCGCTGCGCCGATCCACTGGTTCTTGTCCAGCGTGGTAATACAGCCCGTATCGTGGCCGACCATCATGTCGGCACGCGCCTCTTCCTGGGCAACCCGCAACTTGCGATCGATGGCAAATGAACGCGTGAACTCGCGTTCTGAAATGATATGGCGGAAACCGAAGCCACAGCAGTCATACCAGGTCGAGTAATCAATAACCTGGGCGCCCAGCGTCTCGAGCACGCCGGTCGTGACGGCCACGCGATTGCCTTCGAGGATATCGTCGTCGTAAATCGCGTCCTCGGGCACCATCTTGTAGACATGACACGCCGGATGTACCGTCGCGCGAATGTTGCTGCAATCGATGACCTGGTGCTCCTTGATGCGGTCACGCATCACGTGCACCCACTCCGAGTAATGAACGACTTCTTCCGGGATCAGCAGCTTGCCGTCAACGAGACGGCCGAGCTTACCGAGGATCGTCTTGACCCGCGCACGCAACTTGGCTGAGTGCAGCAGGTAGCCCCGCACTTCCTTGTAGTTGCCGAAGGACGTGCCGCAGTGCACCAGCGGGTAGAAATACCCCTCCGGCAGACCCTGCGCCCTGGACGCAACGTAGGCCTGGTGGAAGTTGCGCAGGAATACGGCGGCCAGGCTCTCGATGTTGCCGATGCCCGAGCCGTGATAATTCCAGGCCGTGCAGGACGTCTGGTCTGTCTCGTCAAGATAACGGATATCCATCTTGTTCATGAGCCACAGAAGCGACGCCGGGTAACCCGGGATGTTGCCACACTGGCCGCAGGACTTGTGGTGCCAAAGCTGCTGTGTCGGGATGCGCTTGTCCCACCCGTACAGCGTCTTGACCGTTACGGGTTCGTGTTCGTCCTTGACCCGATGCACGAGGATCTCGCCGTCTTTCTCGAGTTCCCACATGGCGTCGCGGACGTCTTCAACACGATCCTTGTTGGTGAGCATGGACCGTTTATTGACGATCTGGTCGACCCAGACTGTCGCGGTATGTGCGTCCTCCTTGGACAGGTTCGCGTCGACCCACTCCGACCCGTGTCCTGTAAAACGCTCTCCGCCGTTACCACTACCTGTCGTCATTCTTCTCTCTCCTGACCTCAGTCGTCGTCCTGATCGTCCATCCAATCCTCATAGTCATCGCGTTTTTCATCCATGATGTCGAGGATCACGTCGAACAGGTTTTCGTCGATGGTTTCAAGACTGTCGAGTACGCCGGTTTCTTCCCAAATCGTGTACAACTCAACCGATGTCTTGAGATTAACTTCCCACGCTGTCTTGGTGGTATGCAGCGTAGGCATGGGGATCGCTTTGCGAAGGATTTCCAGCGGCGCGTCGACCTTTGAAATATTCGGCCCCCAGTCGGCAAAGCCCTCGGGGTTGATCATATCCGGCGACAGCTGGTTACCCGTGGAAATGAGCTTGAGCATGACGCGGCTGAAGGGGCGCAGCACGGCCTTGGCTGACTCCATACCGTGCTTGATCGCGGTCTCACGCATCAGCATGACCAGCCCACCCGGCGAGTTGCCAAATGGACAGCGCGCCGCACAGGTGTAGCACTGCGCACAGGACCAGATCTTCTCCTGCATGGCGTCGTAAATGGCTTCGAGATTCTCGGTCCACAGCAACTGGACGATTTCGCGCGGACTGAAGTCGTAATAATGTGCGGCCGGGCATGTTGCCGTGCAGATACCGCAGTTCAGGCAGCCGTTAAGCTCGTGATCGAAGCGTAGATCCGCCTGGATGTCCTGGAAGATCTCCTCGAGCTTCTCGCGTTCAACGGGCGGCGAATCCGATACGGGGTCGCCAATGTATTCCTGGATTCGGGTCGCTGAGGAATGGGACATAGGGTAAGCCCTTAAAAATTAGTAGGATAAGACCTTGCAGTCACCTTCCATGACTTCTTCGATAAGGTGAGCACCGCCGACGATGCCCTCACACTCGGGGATCAGGTCTTCCTTGGTCATGTCGAACAGGTCGAGATTCGGTGAGCAGCAATAGAATTTCGCGCCGGCTTCGTGGGCGTCCTGGATAAAACTGTACACCGACTTCGGCGAACCTTCCTTGACGAACAGCTTTTCCGCGACACCCTTTTTCATGAGGCGTCCCGAAGTCGCGGTGCAAATCACGTCGACCTCGTAGTCCATTGCCGCGGCCACGGTGGCCTGGAATATCGGCGCACCCAGTTCTTCGCCATTCCGCGGATCGGTATTCGCCATAACAATGATGAGTTTTTCAGCCATGATCTTGGTTCCCTGAGCTTTAGACGGCGTCTAACAGCGCATTAGCATATACTAAATTAGTGATTCATCCAATTCCCTGCTGACCTTTGCCGCCAATGGCGAGGACATCAGGCGCGTGCGTTGCACAAGTCCGGTCATAATAGGTACCAGCTCATCCTCGAGGGTGGGCTGCAAGTGACGGAGCTTCTCGAGCTGCGCCGCGATATCCGCAGGCACCTCTTCGAATTCCATGATCAGGTCTTCGACCATACCGAGCTTAATGCCGGGGTTACCGGAAAAGCCATAAGCATTTTCGCCGACCTGCCAGACTGCCGGCCGTTCCAGGTTGTCTGTCGCCAATACGGCGGCCTGTGCCGGCGGTACCGGCCAGTCTCGCATGTAAACGACCTGGTTGAATGATGGCGGCAGATATCCGTTCAGCGCATCGTCGCACACACGGGTTACACGCAGCGTCTCCATCGTCAACGCTCGCTGCTCGACACTGCCGCCGGCGGCCAGGCTCAGAATCTGGGCACCGAGCCCCATACCGACGACCGGCGTACCCCTGTCGAGGAACTCCCGGGTAATGGCAACTTCATCCTGAAGAGTCGGCAAATCGCGGCTTCCCGCGGAACCCCATGGGCCACCGCCAAGCAGGAACAGAGCATCGGCCGGGACGTCCGCCTCAGGGAGCTTGCCCGCCGCAAACGGCCGGAAATACTGGAAGCGGATGCGCCGCCCTTCGAGATGATCCTCGATCAGTCCGAGGTACTCCCCCGCGGTGTGCTGGATGACCGCCACCACGTTCATGGGGTTCGCCTCAGCGGCGGCCAGGACGAATGCGTCGTCGTTGCTCTTGCACTCGGCCAATGTCAGGCGCCTTCGCGTTTCATCAGTGCGTCGTTGACGGCCGCGACAAAATCGTCGCCGCTTACACTGAGCATGTCGATGTCCGTGTCGTCGAAGAACTTCCGGATCACAGCCTCGACTTCCTCGAGCCGGGTGCCGAGCAATGCCGCCTCGAGGTCGAACACGACACGCGGCGGTGTAACGAAGAAATCCCCCGTGATCAGGACGCGCTGCAAGAGGCCATGCGTCGGTCCCTCGAGCTTCACAAACGCATTGATCGTGCCGCCGGGCCCGGTATGCGTTCCCTCAAGCAGCTTGTCGGAGCTGCCCGGGTTGTCGATCTCCCGAAGGAACTCCTCGGTACCGATCTCTTCGCCAAAGTATTGCTTCGCAAGGCTTTCTTCAGCCTCGGTGATTTCGCCGGGTTCGGCGGTAATTCCCAGCATGCCCGTGAAGCCCCTGATCAAGGCAGCCTTGATCGTTTCCATGTCGGGCAGATCGTCGCCCAGCAGCTCCTTGAGAGTGACCACCCGTTGCTCGGCCGAGTCGAGATCGTGCCTGGCCACCTTGGCTGCGGGAATATGGAGTGCCCGTACCATTTGCGCCGGATTCATGTCCACCAGGACCGTACCCTGGTAGATGAGTATGTCGCCGTCGAAAAATCCGCCTGTCCCGCTGATCTTGCGCCCATCCACCTCAATGTCATTGCGCGGTCGAAACCTGGCCTTCACGCCGAGCTCCCGCAGCCCCGCGGCAGCGGCATTGCAAATCGCTGCGGCGAGATCCGGCAGGTTTGCGATGCCCAGTGAATTGCGGTGAAACACGAGCTCCCACCCGAGCTGACCCTCATCGAGGTAGATCGCACCTCCGCCCGTCACGCGACGCACGACGCCAACGCCGTCTTCGGCACAGTAGTCGAGGTTGACCTCGCGACTGAGATCCTGGTGCCGGCCGATCAGCGCCGTCGGTGGAAAGCGCATGAAGCGAATCGTATCCGGCACCTTTTCCTGTTGCCGCAGTTCGATCAGCGCCGGGTCGAACGCAATGTTCGCGCGCCCCTCGCGCACGCCCGTGTCGATGACGCGAAAAACGGGGCTCATTACTCCACGGCTACCGGGATGTCGAGTTGCTTGCGGATCTTTTTGAGATCCTTCTTGTTCGGCTGGAATGGGTAACTCGCGATATTGCTGGGCGGTGAATCGCCGTAAGGCCTGTCACAGGCCGAGATATCGTCCTGGAACTTGCCCGGGCAGCCCGAGGTACGGAAGGCAATGCCGGCGTCGATCACCTCCGACAATTCTGCGTCGGAGATGCCGTAGCTCCGGACCCGACCCGCTTCGTCGAAGCGCATGTGGTCGACGCGCACGCCGCGATAGTCGATGAGGTAGCGAGCGAGCTGCACGCGACGCCACTGGTCACGCGGCGTGGCCGGCAGATGATCCATGAGCGAGCCGTTCTCCGGGAAGAAACAGAACATATGGCTGTGGCCGCCGAGATCGACGAGCTCCTGCACCAGGTTCAGGACTTCGTACTCCGTCTCTCCCATACCGACAATGATGTGCGCGCCGAATTTCTGTGGACCAAAGATATCCCTGGCCTCCAGCATGATGTCCCAGTACTTCTTCCACTTGTGCGGCGACTGCACGCCCTTGCCGCGCGTCCTGTCGAATAACTCGGGTGTCGCCGCGTCGAGCGCCACGGTAAAGATATCGGCGCCAAGATCCCGGGTCCGCTGCACGTCGGCTCTCGTCATCGTGGTCGGGTTCGACAGGATGGACACGGGTATCGCCTCGGGGTCGATCCTGTCAGTCCACTGCTCGAGCACGGCGAACGTGTCCTGCTCCGACCGGGGGTGAGTGATCATCGAGATGCACATGCGATGAAACGGGCTGTTCTCCGGATCCTTCGCGACAATGTCGACGACGTCCGTCATCGGCACGGCCGGCCAGTCCACTCGAATGAAATTGCGATCGGCGTAATCCCGCTCGGCTTCGCGATGGCGCGCCAGGCCACAGTAGGCGCAATTGGCGCGGCAGCCTTCCGGGTACGTCAGCAGCAGGTTCAGGCAGCGCGTGCATTCGCACCGGTGCATACGCCCGCCCATGATGCCAAGCGTAATCGCCGCGGCATTGGACAGCTGCACGTAGTCGGGCGACTTCATGTGTGGCGCCAGGATGTTGTTGTTGGGCAGATACACACCTTCCGGCGGAATGTCGTTCGCCTTGACCTGTTTGCCGTTCCTTCGATCTACCGGCGTTTTCTCCGGCCGCCGCGGCTGCATCTCTTCGAAGGCGTTAAAGTCGTGACCGCTGTCCTTCGACGCCGGCGTCGTTTTCTGTTCTATGCAACCCATCGTGCCCTGCCTTCTGGAGTAAATTTCTGGCCGATCTTGATCGAGCAACATGAATGCGCCTGCTCGAAGGGCCTGCCGATTGTGTGCGCAACTGAAACCGCGCCGTCCGCCGGGAATGCGATCCCGTCCAGGCCCGCCATAATGGCATAGGCGTCCGTAACGCGTTTGTGCATGCCGGGCGGTCGTGCGCAGCCGAGCAACACCTGTTGGTCCGGGATGCGCTCGCGTGCCTCCAGGAAAATGCGGCCTACGTCTGACGTGCGCGGGGTAACGAATGTGCCCGGCTTGGCATAGAACGGCATGATGACGACCAGCACCAGCGCATTGACGTCGTAGCGGCTGACCATGTCGAGCGCATTGGCCTCGCCGAGAATCTGGCCATAGTGCAGTCCGATCACGATATGTGGTGTGACCTCCATCGAGGTCGAGCACAGCGCCGCCAGGGTTTCCTCGAAGTCATCGACCGAGCGGTTCAGGTTGTAAACCTGCTCGATGGTTTCCTGGGCGCCGATAACGTCCATCATGACCGTGTCGACACCGGCCGACTCCATCTCCCTGGCTCGTCGTTCGTCCAGGAGGGCCGTATGCACGGCAATCTTCAGATGCGGGAAATCCTGCTTGAGGCGTTCGACGACCGGCATGTAACGGCCGTAGGGAATCTCGTTCTTCTTGTTTGAACCGCCGCTGAGCAGGAAGCCGCTCAGCGCCTGGGTCTCGACCAGTTGACGCACCTTCTCTTCCAGAATCGCGGGATTCGTTGCCGGAATCATTGGTTCGAGAATCTTCTTTTGGCAGTGGTCGCAATTCAGACCGCACTCGGCCGCGGTAATCGAAAACGCCGGGAAACTATTCTTGCCGCAACCCTCGAGCTCCGTACTCTCGTACTCCTTGAACGTCGGCGTAGAAAACCGGATAGGACGGGACACGGCAATTTCGGCACGCCGCTCGAATTCACCCACCAGCCCGGTGTCAAACTCCGCGTCCTCGAGGTCCTCGATCTTCGACAGTGAATCCAGCCAGTTCATCATGCAGCGTCCTTCAAACAGGTTGCGAGTGACCGTATCTCGTTGCGGATGGGCCCGTGATTCGGACGATCCGCCAATGTGATGAACCATGCCTCGTCGACGTCGTCCTCGTCGATGAGGTCGCATTCCATCGCCCGCAGGTACTCGGTCGCCTCGACCGGCAGGCGGTCCGGGAAAGTCTGGCCGCTGATGCGTCCCCACATCCCTGCCCAGTACCGCGTGACCGTCCAGGGATTATAGCCTCCGCCGCCCAGGATTACGGTCGGCAGGCCTTTGGCGATGACCCGGTCGACCGCTTCCCACAGGGTGACGTTCGACAACGCCATCTGCGATAAGGGATCGCCGGCAAGACAGTCGGCGCCGCAACAGAGGACGAGCGCGTCCGCGCAGGTGGCATCCACCAAAGGCAGCAGGGCCTCCCCGACCAGCAACTCGAATTCGCTGTCGTTGAGCCCGCGGGGCACCGGCAGGTTGTAGATCCCGGCCTCCGGGCGGGAGCGTGTGCCGGAAAACGGCCAGCGCCCGGCCTCGTGCAGGGAGACCGTGGTGACGCGGCCGTCGTTCATGAACGCGTCCTCGACCCCGTCGCCATGGTGAGCATCGAAATCGAGGTACATCACTCTCTGGCGACCCTGTTTGAGGAAGGTCAGGATGGCAAACACCGGGTCGTTGAAGTAGCAAAAGCCGCTGGCGCGGTCGGCCCGCCCGTGGTGGGTACCGCCGCTTGGATGAAACACGACGTGCCCGCGGCCGGCGAGTTCCGCCGCGAGAATCGAGCCGCCAACGGTCATCGACGCCCGCTCGAACAGCCCTTCAAACAGGGGGTTCTCGAAGGTCCCTACCTGGTAACGCTCGCGAACGTCCGGCTCGACCTTACCTGTGGCGTTTGCGTATTGCAGTGCCCGTACGTACGCCCGACTATGAAACTCGAGTAACTGCTCGACCGTCGCTGGCTGGCTTGCGCGAAAGCTTTCCTTATCGAGCCAGCCGAGCATTTGCAGCAGGTCGAGGACCGCGGCGTGCCGCACGATATTGAGTGGGTGATTGAAACCGAAAGCAGGTTTCCGGTAGATCTCGCTACCTACGAAATACGGCACGATATTGGGCATCGATCGAGAATATTATATTTCACTAATAAAGACAATTCTGATAGTCTAATATGATCTGTGCGTTGAACCCCTTTACTGACGAGGTACCTTAGAAATGTCCGCTGAAGAAAAGAGCATGTCAATCATTGTGACCAAGGGGTCCTTGGACTGGGCATACCCGCCGTTCATTCTTGCCACCACCGCCGCGGCGATGGGTCTTCCGGTTACCATGTTTTTCACGTTTTACGGGCTGCCGTTGCTGCTCAAGAACCTGAAACTGCAGGTGACTGCCGCCGGTAACCCGGCGATGAAAATGCCGATGATGGGCATGCACATGGGTCTGCCGAACCTCCTGACCGCGATACCGGGCGTCGACGCCGGCTGTTCCGTGATGATGAAAAACCTGATCAAGAAAAAAGGTGTGGCCTCAATCGAAGAGCTGCGTGAAATGGCCGTCGAAGCCGAGGTACGCATGATCGCCTGCCAGATGACGATGGATCTGTTCGAGTACGACAAGGCCGATATGATCGACGGTATCGACATCGGCGGCGCTGCCACGTATATCGAATGCGCCACTCAGGCTGACATCAACCTGTTTATCTAATTGCCGGAACGGAGAACTGATCCATGGCTGACGTAACACTCGACGCGAAGGGCCTCAACTGCCCTTTGCCCATCCTCAAGGCCCGCAAAGCACTCAAGGAAGTACCGGACAACGGGACGCTGGAAATCCTGGCCACAGACCCGGGTTCTGTTGCCGACTTCGAGGCATTTTGCCGCCAGACGGGCAATGAGTTGCTCGAACACTCGGAAAATGACGGCATCTATCAGTTCCTGATAAAGAAGTCCGCCTAAGACCACCAAGGGGCGTGAGAGAGCCATCTCCACGCCCCTTGTTTTCGCGCCTTTAGTCGGGGCGCAGAGTGCTTTCATGACCATACTACCCGGACTCATTCTCGCGCTGGTCCTGGCATTCGCCGGACAATTTCTTTCCAGGTTCATCGGCATCGATCTGATGGGACTCCCCAAGAGCCCGGTCAGTGCGATCATGATGGCAATTATCCTCGGCATCATTATTCGCAATACGATCACACTGCCGGTCTCGCTACAGCCGGGCATACGCTTTGGCCTTGTTCGCGTGTTGCGTCTCGGTATCGTCCTGCTTGGCATTCGTCTCAGCCTTGGCGAGGCCGGTGCTATCGGCCTGCAAGCCCTGCCCGTCATCATCGGCGCCGTGGCTGCGGCCCTGCTGATCGTCGGCTTCCTGGCGCGGCGCATGGGATTGAGCGGCAAGCTCGGCACCCTGATCGCGGTGGGTACGAGTATTTGCGGTGCGACCGCCATCGTCGCGACCGCGCCGACAATTGCCGCGAAGGACGACGAGGTCAGCTATTCGGTGGCCTGTATCACGCTGTTCGGCGTCATTGCGATGTTGCTTTACCCCTTCGCCGGCCACTGGATATTCGACGGCGATGCCGTCAAAAGCGGCCTGTTCCTCGGCACGTCGGTGCATGAAACGGCACAGGTTGCCGGCGCCGGGCTGGTTTACCAGCAGTACTACGACAGCCCCGAGGCACTCGACGTCGCGACCGTGACCAAGCTGGTGCGCAATCTCGGCATGCTGCTCATCATCCCGCTCATGAGCATTATCTATCACCGCAATCATGCCGCCGGCACCGAGGCGCCCAAGTGGTACACGATGATCCCGCTATTCGTCATTGGCTTCGCGATCATGAGCCTCATTCGCACCGTGGGCGACCTGGGCGACGCGCCATTTGGTGGCCTCCTCACCGCTGACCGGTGGTCGGCAATCGTCAGCCACACCAAGGACTTTGCGGAATTGTGTCTCGCCGTCGCGATGGCCTCCGTCGGCCTCGGCACGAGCATCAAGGGCCTGAGGGATATCGGCCTGAAGCCACTCGGTGCGGGTTTGATAGCTGCCGCACTCGTGGGTGGCGTGAGCATCGCATTGATATCATTGCTCTACTAGTACTGTTGCAAAGGGGGAAACCCGTGACGGACAAGAAGCGTGGAATACACGAACTCTATCGCGAAGATCCCGTAGCCGCGGACGAGCAGCTCTGGGGCCGCAAGGCAGACCCGATGACGCGCCGGGGCTTCCTGACCAGGGGCAGCCTCGTGGCCATGTCGGCAGCGGTCGGCGCCACGATTCCGTTTGCCCACCTGATGCCTTCCGGCCTCATCCCGGCGGCACTGGCGCAAACGGATACGCCGTTTGCGATTCCAGGCAAGGAAGGATTGGTCGTGCTCAACGATCGTCCGGTCAATGCCGAAACGCCGGCACACCTGCTCGACGATCGCGTAACCCCCGCCAAACACCTTTTTGTTCGCAACAACGGCATTCCGCCCGTGACGACGGATATCGATCTCGACGCCTGGGAAATCACGTTTGGCGGCGAGTCGATCGCACAGGAAATGACGTTCACGATTGGCGAGCTCAAGGAAAAGTTCAAACACTACACGTACCAGCTGCAGCTCGAGTGCGGCGGCAACGGGCGCTCTGAATTCGTGCCGCCCGCGTCTGGCAACCAATGGTCGACCGGCGCCGTCGGTTGCCCGGAGTGGACCGGTGTGCGTCTCAGGGACGTGCTCGAACACGTTGGTTTCAAGGACGACGCCGTGTACCTCGCCTACTACGGTGCCGACATCCATGCCAGCGGTGATCCGGACAAGGTGCCAATCTCCCGCGGTGTCCCGATCGAAAAAGCACTGGAAGACGAATCGCTGATCGCCTGGGCGATGAATGGCGACGATATCCCGCCCATGAACGGCTACCCGTTACGGCTCGTGATCGCGGGCTGGCCCGGGTCCGTTGCCGGCAAATGGCTGCGGAAGATTGTCGTTCGTAACCAGGTCCACGACGGTCCGAAGATGACGGGCACTGCGTACCGCGTACCCTGCAAGCCGGTTGCACCCGGAACCACGGTGCCCGACGAAGAGATGTGCATCATCGAGTCCATGCCGGTCAAGTCATTGATTACCTTCCCCAAGTCCGGCATCGAGCATGCCGTGGGTCAGCCCCTCGCCCTCCGGGGCCACGCCTGGGCGGGCGACGCCGAAGTCTCCGCGGTGCATGTGTCGATCGACTTCGGCGCCACCTGGATGAAGGCGGACCTCGAAGGCCCGGCCAACCGCTTCGCCTGGCAGCACTGGAACGCGAGCATGCGGCTACCCGAGACCGGGTATTTCGAAGTCTGGGCAAGGGCGACGGACGACATGGGACGCGCCCAGCCGATGGTGCTGCCCGGCTGGAACCCGAAAGGCTATCTCAATAACGCCTGCCACCGGATTGCTGTACAGGCCGTTTAATGCATCGCGCTGCCGCCATAACCATCACGACCGTCCTTGTCCTTGCGGCCTGTGCGAAGGAGCCGCCGCCGGCAGAGCCGGCGGCAGCGGAGGTGGTGGCGGCGGAACCGGCACTTGACCCCGTTACGGGTTTCGTAATGACAGGCGACTGGGAGCTGGTCCGCGCCAATTGCACGGCCTGCCATTCACCCCGACTCATAACGCAGCAACGTGGTACGGCGCAGCAGTGGCTAACCATGATTCGCTGGATGCAGAAGAAGCAGAACCTGTGGCAATTCGACCCGGATACCGAGAGCAGGATCATCGCCTATCTCGCCGCGAACTACCCCCCGAGCGATGCACAGCGGCGAGCGGCGATACCGCCTGACCTGATGCCGCCCAACCCCTATTCATCGGAGAAATGACATGCTGGTTTCACCCGCCGATGTCGTTGCCAAGGCCAAGGCGACGATCAAGGAATGCTCCGTTCGCGACGTGCGCGATTGCCTCAACGAGGGTACCGTACTCATCGACATTCGTGAGCGCACGGAATATCAGCGCGGCCATCTTCCGGGGGCGATGATCATTCCGCGCGGGCTGCTCGAATTCGAGATAATTCCAGCGCTGGAACGGCTGGGTACCGACACTCCGGTGGCTGAGCACGACATCGTCCTCTACTGCGGCACCGGCGGACGTTCGGCACTGGCCGCGAAGTCGCTCGACGCCATGGGCTTTCGCAACGTCAAGTCGATGGACGGTGGCATCGTCGCCTGGGCGGAAGCGAAACTGCCTCTGGTAACCCCTACGGCGTAAAACAGGCCAGGTCGTCGGCCACCGACACCTCGCCGCCATAACGTTTCCTTACCAGCGACACGTTGGCCGCGAGATCCGCCAGGCTGCGCGCCATGAAGTGACTCAGAACGAGCTGTCCGGGATCCGCCTCGAAGGCGACATTGCCGATTACCGACGGCGGTGCGTGCAAACGCCGGCCGACGCCGCTCACATCCTCTGGCACCGCCATGTGCATGACGAGAATGGAGGCTTCCTTTGCGAATTCCGTAAAGGCCGGGTCGCTGCCATTCTGGTCGCTGCCGAACACAAGGGTCGCGTCCCCTGCACGCACGCGAAACGCGACAGCCGGCACGATGCCATGCGGTACCCGCATGCCCTCCACCACCAGGTCGTCACTCGTCCACAGTAAGGCCGTCTCGCCAGGCGCTATCTCAAGCGGCGTGAGCATTGGTGTGTTCCTGGTGCCGTCGAGAAATGCCGAAAGATAGGCGTAGGCCCCACTGTCCCTGGCCAACATGGCGGCCAGAAATGCCTTGAGTCCGGGGAATTCGCCATCGCCATCGGGGCCGGCGACGCGCAGCGGTCGATCGCGAGCCGCAAAGCTGCCGGACTTGAGCAGCGCCGGGAAATCCGCCGAATGATCGGTGTGCAGGTGGCTGAGACCCACGAAGTCGAGGTCCTCGAAGCGAGCCCCGGCTTCCCCGAAGCGCAGGAACGAACCGCCGCCGGCGTCAATCAATGCCCGCGCCCTGCCGTCAATCCAGACAAGGTAGGCAGAAGACGCACGACCGTCGTCGGCGACAGGCCCACCGGAACCCAGCACCTGCAGCGTAACGCCGGACGATTCCGGGCAAGCCCCCTGCGGCGGCTGGCACGCAGCCAGCGCCATGCATGCGACCAAAGTCGATAGCCGCTTGATGAAAATGCGTATTGTCACGAAAAACCCCTCAGCGTATTCGTATTAACCGACATAGTACTTCACGATTTCTTTTATTAGCTTCATCTAATAGAGAAAGGTCCAGTGGCGAATAATACGAACAAAATCGCTGTCGTTGGAATTGGAAACAGCCTTCTGACGGACGATGGCGCCGGCATCCACACCCTAGAGCGGTTCGCCGCAAGCAACGACGACGACAGCGTCTGTTGTCTCGACGGCGGCACCGTCGGACTCGCCCTCCTCGATCGCTTCGCCAACCTCGACGGCCTGATCGCGCTCGACGCCATGAAGCTCGGCAAGCCCCCCGGCGCCGTGACCGTCCTGCTTGGCGAAGACATGGACCGGCATCTTCGCAACCAGAAAGGCAGTGTGCACGAAGTCGGCCTGTCCGACCTCATGGACGCGCTTCGCCTGCAGGGTGAGCTGCCCGACAAGCGCGCCCTCATCGGTATCGAACCCGAAGACATGGACTGGGGCACAGAACCCACTCCCGTCGTTGCTGCGGCCGTACCCCAAGCCGCGGCACTGGCCCACGACCTCGTTCGCAGCTGGCGCGCCGGGGTAAACCCGGAGTTGCGCTCATGACGACCCAACAGGAAGTACAGGCCCCGGCTTCGCCATTCCATGGGAACGTGCGTCCCATCCTGAACGAAGTCAAACACGCACTCGACAAACTGCTCGAGACGGACATTCCGACGACGATTGACCTTGCCAGCCTGCCATTCGGGCCCGGTGAACTGGAGTACCTGGAAGCGACCCTTGGAACGGGCGAGCTTTCCGCGAGACTGGATGCGCTGGGTAGCAGCCGCATCCGCGAAACGATCTATCCGGGCGTGTGGTGGGTGGAACACCGCAACGCCTTTGACGAGATTGTTGGTCGTTACATCGAAATCACACGATCACCCGAGATCTTGTCATCACAAGACGCCGACATTGCTGCCGGCCGCGCTCGTCTCGAGAATCAATTCGAGTAAGCCATTTTTAGCGGGAGGAAACAGCATGAAGAACAGACCGACCGTTGGGGAAATTTTGCAGGCGAAGGGGGTTTCGCGACGCGGTTTTCTCAAATACTGTGCAACGACGGCATCGATACTTGCCTTGCCGCCGAGCATGATTCCTCGCATCGCCGCGGCTATCGAGAACACGCGCCGGCCATCGGTGATCTGGTTGTCTTTCCAGGAGTGCACGGGGTGCACGGAGTCGCTGACGCGTTCGGCCGCACCGACGGTCGAGGGACTGATCTTCGACGCCATTTCACTCGACTATCACCATACGCTGCAAGCGGCAGCAGGCGAGCAGGCCGAGGCCGCTCGTCACGCTGCGATGGAAGAGAACGACGGTGGCTACCTGGTGCTGGTCGATGGCTCGATTCCTCTCGGTAACCCGGGATTCTCGACCATCGCGGGCATCAGCAATGTCGAGATGCTCAAGGAAACGGTAGCCGGCGCGGCCGCTGTCGTAGCCATCGGCTCCTGCGCTGCCTTTGGCGGCATTCCGGGCGCTGACCCGAATCCGACGGGCGCTGTTTCGGTCATGGATCTCGTCAAGGACAAACCGGTCATCAACGTTCCGGGTTGCCCGCCGATCCCGATGGTCATGACCGCCGTACTCACGCACTTCCTGACCTTCGGCACGATTCCGGACCTCGACAAGCACGGTCGCCCCATGACGTTCTTCGGCACAACGATCCACGATCGCTGTTACCGCCGTCCGTTCTACGAGCAGGGCAAGTTCGCCAAGACATTTGACGATGAAGGTGCGAAAGCGGGCTGGTGCCTGTTCAAACTCGGTTGCAAGGGACCGACGACTTACAACGCCTGTGCCACGACCAAGTGGAACAGCGGAACGAGCTTCCCGATCGAGGCCGGACACCCGTGCCTCGGTTGCTCAGAGCCCAACTTCTGGGACCGTGGCGGGTTCTACGAGCCGTTGTCGACCGGCCACTTCGGGAGCGGCGAAAAACTCGCCGGTGCAGCCGTTGCCGGCGTCGCGCTCGGCGTCGCCGCTGCCGCAGCGGGCCGTCGCAGACAAGCCAAATTTACAGGGGAGGGATGATATGGACCTTCTTGAATTTGCCAAGGGCCCTGCACTGCAGGTAGCCGCATACATCCTGGTAGCAGGATCGATCTGGCGTTTCGTCGGGATCATGCTCCTGAAGGAAAAACCGGACTATTCCGAACCGCGCAAGAGCGCCGGCATACTGGCGGCCTTGAAGGTCATCTACACGCGCAGTTTTTCGGCGGCGCCGTTCAAACGCGCAACGATGTACCCGAAGATGATGGCCTACGTGATGCATATCGGCCTGTTTGCGGTCGTTTTCCTGTTTGTCCCTCACATCATGTTCTTCGAGGGATTTCTCGGGTTCGAATGGCCGGGACTGCCGAACAGCGTGATCTTCTTCCTCGCCGTTGCTGCCGTCGTCTCGGGTATCGCCCTGCTCGTCAGGCGTTTAACCAATCCGGTGCTCAGGTTGATCTCCAACTTCGACGACTACTTCAGCTGGCTGGTAACCATCCTCCCGTTCGTGACGGGACTGATGATCCCGGTACGCATGGGTGTTCGTTACGAGACATTGCTGGCGATCCACATCCTCTCAGTCGCCTTGCTCATGATCTGGCTTCCGTTCGGCAAGCTGGGCCACACGTTCCTCGTGTTCATCACGCGTGGTACGACGGGCATGGTATTTGAACGCAAGGGGGCGAAGACATGACCACTGTAGACGGCAGACACACCATTGATCGTGAGGCCGAGCGCCTGGCCTACAAGCCGCCCGAGATTCGTCACGACAAGCAGGGCGACATGGGCCCGAAAGAGCGCATCGACGCCGCGATGTACAATTTTGTCAAGAACTTCAACACGCAGACCGCGTCGTATCTCGATGGCTGCCTGCACTGCGGCATGTGTGCGGACGCCTGCCATTTCCATGTCCGCACGGACGATCCTCGATACACGCCAATCTGGAAGATCGAGCTGTTCAAGCGCACGTATAAACGGCAGGTCGGACCATTCGCGTTCTTCTATCGCCTGCTCGGGCTGAAGAGAAAAGTAACGCTCCAGGACCTCGAGGAGTGGCAGCACCTGATCTATGACAGCTGCACGGTTTGCGGTCGTTGTTCACTGGTTTGCCCGATGGGCATCGACATCGCCGGCCTGGTCTCCATGGCTCGGCACGGCATGTTCAAGGCCGGCCTCGTTCCACACGAGCTGCACGAAGTTGCCAGGACATCGGCCGAAACCGGAAGTCCACTCGGAATATCGCCCGAGAAATTCGACGAACGGGTCGAGTGGATGGCCGATGAGCACGACGTCGACATCCCGATGGACGTGGATCAAGCCGATGTGCTCGCCGTAATGTCATCGATCGAGATCAACAAGTACCCGCAATCGATCGCGGCCACAGCCAAGATCCTCAATGCCGCTGGTGAAAGCTGGACCTTCCGCACAGACGGTTTCGAGGCAACCAACTTCGGCTTGCTGTCGGGAAATCCCGAATGGCAGAAGGCATCCACGATGAAAATCATCGATGCCGCGATAAAGATCGGTGCCAAGACCGTGGTCCTGCCGGAATGCGGTCACGCCTACATGGCATTGCGCTGGCAAGGTGCGAACATGTACGGCAAACCGCTGCCGTTCAAGGTCCTGCACATCTCCGAGTACATGGCGGACGCACTGAACTCCGGCAAGATCAAGGTGAAAAAGGTCGACAAGAGTGTCACCTACCATGACCCGTGCCAGGTGTCGCGCCGCGGTGGCGCGACCCAGGCTGCCCGCGACGTTATCAGGCACCTGGGCGTGGATTTCCGCGAGATGGAGTACGGCGGCGACTACAACTGGTGCTGTGGCGGTGGCGGTGGCGTAGTCACCATCAAACGTGCCGACCCGCTGAGACACCGGGCATTCAAACTGAAGATGGACCAGGTTGAGAAGACCGAGGCCGATGAACTGTTGTCCAGCTGTGCCAATTGCAGGCAGAGCTTTGACGACTCCCAGCAGCATTTCAACTGGGATTACACAATGGGTAGCCTCATGGAAATGGTTGCCGAAAACCTTGAGGGGGGCAAATCATGAGCTCTCGAATTGTAGTTGATCCCATCACCCGCATCGAAGGCCACCTCCGCATCGAAGCACAGATGGATGGCAACCAGATTGGCCAGGCCTACTCGTCCGGCACAATGGTTCGCGGTATCGAAATCATCCTGCAAGGCAGAGATCCGCGTGATGCATGGGCATTCGCACAACGCATCTGTGGCGTATGCACACTCGTGCATGGTGTAGCCTCGATTCGCTCGGTAGAAAATGCGATTGGCGCCAAGATTCCTCCGAATGCCGAATTGATTCGCAACCTCATGATCGGTGCGCAATACATCCACGACCATGTCATGCACTTCTATCACCTGCATGCTCTGGACTGGGTGGACGTCGTCTCCGCCCTGAGCGCCGACCCGAAAGCAACAGCCGCCCTGGCGACGTCGCTGAGCAGCTACCCGCGATCGTCTGAAGGCTACTTCCGCGATGTGCAGAAGAAGGTCCGGGACTTCGTGGAAGCGGGACAGCTCGGTATCTTCGCGAAAGCCTACTGGGGGCACCCGGAGTACAAACTTCCGCCGGAAGCGAACCTGATGGCGGTCGCGCACTACCTCGATGCCCTTGAATGGCAGCGCGACGTGGCACGCCTGCACGCGATCTTCGGCGGCAAGAACCCGC
>Ga0224496_10000421_pt1 | contig 29793 bp, 25 predicted proteins | sample SF_Jul11_sed_USG_2_FD_168127 | JGI IMG/M metagenome (GOLD analysis project Ga0224496, IMG submission 168127) | Sediment microbial communities from San Francisco Bay, California, United States - SF_Jul11_sed_USGS_8_1 | ecosystem: Environmental > Aquatic > Marine > Sediment | place: USA...
GGCGGTTGTTGCCGCATGGGGCCCGCTCACATACGGGCGATGCGCGAGGCGATCAGGTAAGAATGCGGGGCAGCTCGGCTGGTGTAGCAGCGATCGCGGTCGCGCCGGCGTTGGTCAGTTCCTCAATCGAGCCGTAGCCGTAAGCCACGCCGACCGGCGTCATGTCGTTCGCGACGGCGCCGATCAAATCGTGTTTGCGGTCGCCCACCATGATGTGGCGGTCGGCCCCGGGATTGCGCGCGATCGCGAAGTCGAGCAGCTCGGTCTTGGTGCCGCGCGTGCCGTCGAGTTCGCTGCCGTACACGGTCGCGAAGAACTCGCCCATGCCAAAATGCTCGACGATGCGTGCGGCATGCATGTGCGGCTTGGCGGTGGCGACGAAGAGCAGGTGGCCCGCGTCGGCGATAGCCGCAAGGGCATCCACGATACCGTCATAGGGCTTGTTCTCTTGCCAGCCGATGTCGACGAAACGTTCGCGATACAGGTCGACCGCTCTGCGGGTCAGTTCCTGGCCAACAAGCTCCGGAAAGGTATCCCACAGCGGCGGCCCGATGCAGGAGTAGAGGTAGTCGTCATCCGGGCGCGGAAAACCCAGCTTGTCGAGCGCATACAGGATGCAGTTGGTGATGCCTTCGTACGGGTCCGTCAGCGTGCCGTCGAGGTCAAAATAAACATGCGTAGCCATCGGCGTAGCATAAGCGAACCTGGAACGAAAAGCGCAGCGCGAGCATCGTGAGCAACAATGCAATCCCTGCAAGGCGTTTGAATATAATTCGTCCTGGAACTGTCGTTGACAGAATGACAGCTGTTGAAAAGCCCGGGGTGCGCGCGTACGTTCGTCACAATTCCCGCAGGATCGCGTGGGCGGCGTTATAACCCGGCGCGCCGGTGACACCGCCGCCCGGGTGCGTACCGGCGCCGCACAACCACAGGTTTGCGACGGGAGTCCTGTAGTGCGCCCAGCGTGGCAACGGCCGCATGAAGAACATCTGTTCGAGCGAGATGTCGCCATGGAAGATGTTGCCTTCGGTAATCCCGAAGGTAGCCTCGAGGTCGACGGGTGTGTAGACGCGCCGCGCAATCACCGCGCCGGGCACGTTCGGGGCGAACTGGCCGATCAGCGCCATGACGCGGTCGCCCAGCGCCTCGCGATGCTCGTCCCAGCTACCGTGCCGCGGCCGGTAGGGCAGGTACTGCACGAAACAGGTGAGCATGTGCCGGCCGGGCGGCGCCAGGGTATCGTCCACGTTCGACGCCAGTACGCAGTCGACCCACAGGCGCTCGGGCAACTCGCCGCGTTGCGACGCATTGTAATTGTCCTCGGCCTCCTGCAGCGTCGGGATCAGCGTGAACAGGGAACGCTGCGATCGTGAGCGGTCGGCGGGCATGCCGTTGACCCGCGGCTCCTCGGACAGGACGAAGTTCACCTTGCCCGCGGGGCCGTCCATGCGCAGGTTTTCGATATCGCGGCGGAACTCGGCGTCCACTGCCTCGCGGTCGACGAGGCCGAGAAAGGTCCGCTTCGGGTCCGCATTGGATACGACAAGCCGCGCCTCGCAGACGTCGCCGGTCTCCAGTGTCACGCCGGTTGCCGCGCCGTTCGCGATGTTCACCTGCTGCACGGCCGCGCGCGTACGAACCTCCACACCGAGGTCCTCGCACGCGCCACGCAATGCCTGCGTGATGGCGCCCATGCCGCCGATGACGTGGCCCTGCCAGGCCTGCTGGCCGGCATCGCCGCCGCTGAGCAGGTGAAACAAGAGGCCCATCGCGGTGCCGGGCTGGTAGGGCCCCCCGTGCTTCCCGTAGAGACTGTTGGACAGGACAAGTCGTTTCAGCTTGTCCGATTCGAAACGACGGTCCAGGAACTCGCCCAGGGAGCCGGTCAGGAAACGCACGAGGCCGCTGATGTCGTCGCCGGATATACCCCGAAACCGTCGCCACGTATGCCACAACACGGGCAGCTTGCGCAGCCCTTTCGCATGCAGGTCCGGTGGCGACTCGAGAAAGTAGGGCTGCAGCCAGGCGGCGAGGCGCTTGAGCTCCGCCTCTGTCGCAATGAAGCGCTCTGCATCGTTGGGCGCAATACGTTCCAGCTCGGCCCGCATCTTCTTCTCGTCGCTCCACCAGGCGACGACGTCGCCGTCAGCGAAGGCCGCCTGGACGCCCGGGTCGCAGGCAACCATGCGCAGCCCGTACGAGTCCAGCCTCAGGTCCCGGATGATGGTCGGCCGCAACATGCTGGCGATGTACGAGGCTGTCGACACGCGGCAGCCGGGCGCGAGCTCGGGGTCCACTTCTTCCGTGACGGCGCAGCCGCCGACGATCCCGCGACGCTCGAGCACCAGTACCTTCTTGCCGGCCCTGGCGAGATACGCTGCCGCTGTCAGGCCGTTGTGGCCCGCCCCGATAATGATCGCGTCATGTTGCATGTTCGGTTTCGTCAGGGTTAGATGGAACTCGCATGTTAGACATTATTATCTTCCTCGCCTACATCGGCCTGGTGCTCGGCATCGGTCGTTACTGGTCGAAGCGCGTTCACAGTACCGAGGACTTTCACCTCTGCAGCCGCCAGCTCGGCAGGGTGCCGGCGTCGCTGAGTCTCGCGGCAACCGAGTTCTCGGGTTCGGGGCTTATCGGCGGAGCGGGGCTTGTCTACGCGATCGGCTTGTCGGGCATCTTCTGGAACTACGCGGCAATTCCCGCGTACATCCTGCTTGGCTTTCTCGTTGCACCGCGCCTGCGCAGGCTGCATTTGACGACGATCCCCGAGTACATCGGCACGCAGTTCGGTGTGAGCACACGGCGACTGACCGCGATACTGCAGATCATCGAGGCGGTCGCGTTCGTTGCGGTGCAAATCCTGGTATCCGCTCTGCTGCTATCGGCCCTGTTCGGCTTCCCGGTGCCGGTGGCATCGCTGATCATCACGGCTGCATTCGCGGTCTACACGATGATGGGCGGACTCTGGGCCGTGGTGTGGACGGACGCGCTTCAGTACGTCGTGCTCATGATCGGCATCATTCTCGCCGTGGTCCTCGCGATGATCGCGGTCGGTGGCATTGACGGCCTGCATGCCAGCCTGCCGCGCGAGCATTTCAGCTTTTCCCAGCTCGGCCTGTGGACGCCGCTCGCCTGGGGTGCCCTTGCCCTGTACAGCTATGGTGTCGACCAGGCCTACATGCAGCGCGCACTCGCCGCCAAGGACGCCGCCACCGCACGTTTCGCGTACATCTTTACGGGCTGCAACTACATCGTGTTCGGTGGCTGTGTCGCGATTCTCGGACTCGCGGCGGCGGCCTTGTTGCCGGGTCTCCCGGACGAAAACCAGGCGCTGCCCGAGCTTGTCGCCCAGGTGCTGCCTGAAGGCGTGCGCGCGCTGATCATGACGGCCATCATCGCGGCAACCATGTCGACATCGTCATCGTTCCTGGCCGCGGCTTCGTCGCTGGCGATACAGGACCTCTACGAACCGCTCTTCGGCGAGGGCGCGAGCCAGGACCGCCAGATCTTTCACTCCCGTATTGCCACGGCGCTGTTCGCCGCGGCCTCGCTCGTCATCTCGCTGGTCTTCCCCGGCGTCGTGAGCCTGGTCGTATTCGCGACGCTCGTCGCGCCCGCCGCGATATTCATCCCCTTCATACTGTCGATTTTCTGGGACAAGACGCCGGCGCACGCCGGGTTCTGGGCAATCGCGGCCTCGGCGGTTGCCGGGTGCACGTCACAGGTCTTCTGGTATGGCCAGATGCCGGGTTGGCTCGGGGCCATTCACCCGTTGTTCGTTGCGCCAATCGCAGCGCTCGCTGTTATGATTCCGGCCGCAGTATTCAGCGAGAAATAAACGACGTGCAAGACAGCGAACTCGACTCACCCAAGGCCTCTTTCGATCGCGCGACGACGTTCCTGCGAGGTGGCGACGCGGTCATGGCGGAGCGGATCTGCCGCCAGGCACTGAACGCGCATCCGCGCGACGCCAACCTGCTGTGCCTGCTGGGTGCGGCGCTGATCCGGCAGCGCAAGGCCGACGAGGCGGAGCACACGTTGTCGCGAGCGGTGCGTATCTACGCGGATTTTTCCCGTGCCCACGAGGGGCTCGCCGAAGCCCTGATCATGCAGGGACGGTTGCCCGAAGCGCTGGAGTCGCTCGAGCGGGCTGCGGAACTCGAACCCGGCAGCGCCTCCGTGCGCATGAAGAAGGCCAAGGTATTGACCGTGCTCGGCAAGGACGACGACGCGACGCGGGAGTTCGAAGAGTCCTTCAAACTGACGCCGCATCGCGAAGACCTGGTCCGGGGCCTGAACCTGCAACGCATGGGCAATGTCCGCGAGGCGGAACAGATCTATCGCAAAGTCCTGCTCAAGGATCCGTCGAACGTCGATGCATTGCGCCTCATGGCGGGTGTCGCCATGCGCGCCAAGCAGTGGGGCGACGCAGAGATGCTGCTCGAGCGAGCGCTCGAACTGGCGCCCGACTATTACCAGGGCTGGATGGACATCGGCATGGCCCGCCAGGAGCAGGACAAGACCGATGCGGCCATCGAAGCCTACGAGCGCGTCACGCGCCTGAAACCGCACAAGCCGCACGGCTACACCTCGGCCGGCACGGTGTACGCAATGATCGGCAAGCACGATGAGGCCATGGAACGCTTCGAGAAAGCGATCGAGGTCGAGCCGGGCAACTTCGGTGCTTTGTCCGGCATGGGGCATGTGCTCAAGACCATCGGCAACCAGGACGACGCTATCGCGCGATACCGCGAGTGCGTGGAGCACAACCCGGATCACGGCGAGACCTGGTGGAGCCTCGCCAACCTCAAGACCTTCCGGTTCACCGATGACGACATTGCCGTGATGGAAAAGCGGGCTGCGCGGGAATCGCTGGTCGAAGAGCAGCGCGCCAGCTTCTTCTTTGCCCTCGGCAAAGCGTACGAAGACAAGCAGGACTATGCCCGGGCGTTCGAGTATTACGAAAAAGGCAATACGAACCGCCGCGAGCGCGAAACCTATGACCCGGTGCAGACCGTGGACCTGCACGACAGTTTCATCGAGGTGTTTTCGAAGGACTTCCTGGCGGAACGGCGTGGCGTGGGGTGCCAGAGCAACGCGCCGATCCTGATCGTGGGGCTGCCGCGCTCCGGATCCACGCTCATCGAACAGATCCTGGCCAGCCACCCGGACGTCGAGGGCACTCACGAGCTGCCCGACCTGGGTCGCGTGGCGCGCTCCATCGGCCTGCAGCGCGAGGACCGCAAGACATACCCGAAAGTCATCGGCTTTCTCGACGACGACGAGTTTGCCGCACTCGGCGAGGAATACCTGCGGCGCACCGACCGGCACCGGGAAACCGATTTGCCGCGCTTCACGGACAAGCTGCCCAACAACTTTGCGCACGTCGGTTTTCTCAGCCTGATCCTGCCGAATGCGAAGGTCATCAACGCCCGGCGTCACCCGCTGGACAGCTGTCTCGGCAGCTTCAAGCAGATGTTCGCGCGGGGCCAGCCGTTCACCTACGATCAGTTCGAACTGGCCGAGTTCTACCTGCAATACCAGCGCCTGATGGATCACTGGCACGAGGTGCTGCCGGGGACGGTGCTCGATGTGCAGTACGAAGAGGTCGTCGATGACCTGGAGACGCAGGTGCGGCGGATTCTCGAGCACTGCGACCTGCCGTGGAACGATGCCTGCCTGCGTTTCTATGAGAATGAGCGCGCGGTCAAGACGGCGAGTTCGGAGCAGGTACGCAAGCCGATTTACGCGAGTTCCAAGCACCTTTGGCGCCGCTACGAGGAACACCTCGGACCCATGATCGAAGTGCTCGAGCCGTTGCTGCGGACGCTGCCCGCAGACTGGCAGCCGGAGCGCTACCCGGACTAGCGGCCGGCGACGAAGTCGGGCGGCATGTAATCGAAGATAAACGTGATGCGGTCTTCCTTGCCGCTGTTGATCACGCTGTGCGTTTTCTGGTTGTTGATCTCGTAGGCGTTGCCGACCTTGAGATGAAACGGTTTGCCATCGATCGTGAAGCGGACACGAGGGTTCGTGGTGATCGGTACGTGAATGCGGTGGCTTGCCCGAAACGTCGCGTGGCTGTCGAAATGTGGGTTTATTCGACCACCTGACAACAGTTTCGCCGCCATTGCACGGATGATCGTGCCCCCCGGCGGGTAGAATCGCCCGATCAGGTCGTGCATCACGGGGACGGCCGCCTCGGCGAGCATGTCCCAGCCCGCTTCCTTGCTGACTTTCAGATCTTCCATTGGCCCGTCACAGAAGACCATGACGACCGATCGGGTCTGCTTGTGCACCTCGTAGTCGTTCTGCCGGTTGACGTTAAGGAACCAGGCTTCCTCGTCCAGGCCGAGCACGGCGTCGATCAGTGACCCGGCAGCGACTGCTCCCAGGTCCTTGAGAGGCTCATCAATATTCATAGTGGCGAAAACATAGCAAAACCGAAATCTGTTGCAAGACTGCAAATAATGAAACGCAGGGGCACCGCCCGGCTGCCCCCACTTTGTTGTATAAGGGCAAAAAATGATAGTAGACTCGGGAAGATAGCGTCATTGTATGCCAATAAATCCAACGGGGGGTTAAACGATGGCTGATGTTACGACGACTGATGGCATTCCGGTAAAGAGTGCGGTTGCGGTTGCGGTTTCTATGGCAGTTGCCGGTCATGCGAACGACGTACAGGCCCAGGAACAGGGCGCGAGCAGCTCAGGCATCGAAGAAATTACGGTTACGGCGCGCAAGCGTGAGGAAAGCCTCCAGGACGTCGCCGGCAGTATCCAGGCCCTGACCGGTGAGGATCTCAAGAACCAGGGACTGCTGAACCTCGAAGACACCGTACGCATGCTGCCAAGCGTCTACCACGTGGGCAGCGTCGCCGGCGCCAACAAGATCATCTTCCGCGGCGTCTCGGATAACCCGGGCGCATTCATCGCCGCGTCGTCGTCAGCGCTGTACATCGACGAGCAGCCGCTTACCCAGTTCTCGGTCAACCCTGAACCCCGCATGGTTGACATCGAACGCGTTGAGGCGCTCGCCGGCCCGCAGGGCACACTGTATGGCGACAGCTCACAGTCGGGCACGCTGCGCATCATTACGAACAAACCGAACGCAAGCGAATTCTCGGCCAACGCCGAGATGATGGTGCGCAAGGGCGACAAGTCGGCCATGAGCCACGAAGTCAGCGGCTGGGTGAACCTGCCGCTGATCGAGGACAAGTTCGCGATTCGCCTGGTGGGTTACACCGCCGAGGACGGTGGTTTCGTCGACAACGTCCTGGGTGTATCGCCCATGCGCGGCACGAAGACCAACGCCAGCGAGGTCGAAGACAACGTCAATTCGGTGGACTTCGTCGGTGGCCGTATTGCGGCAACCTGGTTCATCAACGACCGGTGGACGGCGACGGCGAGCGCCATGCACCAGCAGATGGAAGCGCATGGACTTAACGACTACGACCCGACGGTCGGCGATCTGCAGACGGTCAAGTTCTACAACGACACGCGCGACGATGAGTGGACCCAGGGCGCGCTGACGATCAACGGCAGCATCGGGGATGTCGATATCATATCGATCACCAGCTACTTCGATCGCAAGCTCGACTACACCTTCGACAGGACGACGTATTCGGCCTACTTCAACTACAATTTCTGCCCCTTGTTCGCGACCTATTGCTGGTCGGGCTTCTCGGGCGCCGAAAACCACTATTTCGGGGCTGGCGGCATCAACGTCGATCCGGCTACCGGGAACCTCTACTTCTATTCAGCGCTGCCGAACGACCAGGACACGGTCGGCTTCAATACGCAGAACCAGAAAAACGATCGATTCACCCAGGAAATCCGGCTGTCCCGGACCGCCGATAACTATCGCTGGGTGCTCGGTGCGTTCTACGAAGAGAAGAGCGAGTACTGGGAGTATCGGGCGCGGACGCCGGAGTTCCTGGAGTCGCTGTCGTACGCGTACTTCACCTATATTTACCCGGGGACCGAGTCCGGCGTCGATCCTTCCTGGTGGCTGTCGGTCGACGATACTGAATGGAAACAGTGGGCGGTCTTCGGCAACTTCAGTTACGACCTTACCGACCGATTGACCGCCGAAGTCGGCATGCGTTATTTCGACCAGGAGATGGACAGGTTCTACTACGTCGACAAGCCGTTCCTGATCGGCCAGAGGAGCTCAACCTCACCCCAGGGTGGCAACGACGATTTCGTTCCCAAGGTAACGCTCGAGTACACGATAGACGACGACAAGATGGTCTATGCGTTGTATTCGGAAGGATTCCGCTCCGGCGGCGCCAACCGTAATCGCACGCCGTTCACCGTGTTCCCGCAGGCCTATGATCCTGACCTGCTCAAGAACTTCGAAATTGGCGCCAAGACGCGCTGGCTCGACGGCCGCCTGCAGATCAACGCCACGGCTTACATCGGTCAGTGGGAGAACTACCAGATCGAAGCCGTCGACCCGAGTTTCAGGGTCTGTCAGCCGGGCGAGGTAGCGGATGTCGATCTTTGCAACCAGCCCTTCCAGGTCATGGTCGCGAACGTCGGCGATGCCAGGCAAACCGGCCTTGAGCTCGATGTCCGCGCTGCGCCGAACGACATCGTCGATCTTGGCCTGAACGTCGGTTTCGTCGATGCGGAGACGACCGAGGCGTTCGAAGTCACGACGCTCGTGCCGAAAGGCTCGAAACTGCCGAACGTGCCGGAGCTCAAGATCAGCACTTACGCACAGTTCACCTGGCCGGTGCTGACGAGCGAGAGCTTTTATCTACGCGGCCAGTTCACCTGGCAGGACGAGTCGCTCAACCAGCTCGAGGCGATTGCGGCTGGCGCGCCGCTCGAAGCGACGGGCGCACCACAATACAAGCAGTCTTCGTACGGCATCCTCGATTTCAGGACTGGCCTGCGCTCGGATAGCTGGGTACTCGAGGGCTTCATCAGCAACGTGTTCGACGAACGCGCCACGCTGTTCAACAACTCGTTGTTCATGGACTACTTCTGGGGCCGGCAGCGCGTCGTGACGAATCGTCCGCGGGAATTTGGCCTGCGCTTCTCGTACAACTGGCAATAGCCGCCGGCGACAGGCAGGAAACGAAGAGGGCAGCTCCGGCTGCCCTTTTTCATGCGAGGTCGAGAGGCTTCAGAAAGCCGCGGCTGACGAACACGCGGACGATCGCCAACAGGTCAGCGGTGAGCTGGTCGACATCGGCATCCGCGACTTTCGCAAACTCGGCGACGCAGCCGCCAACCGTTCGCTCGCCGTCAAAAAGATTTATGAACGCGGCGACGGCGCCATCGATGTCCGCCTCGGTCGACAGACCGTCACGCAAACACAGACGCACACCGACGGTATCTTCGCCGGACCGCACCTGTTCCGCGGCAAGGTTGTCGGCCAGTCCGAGCGTCGCGGCAAGCAGGGCCTCGTCGTCGCAGGCCTCCAGGAAGTCGACTGCCGCGATACCGTCGGCAACGGCGGTGCCGGCCGCCCGGGTCACGTCCGCGGGCAGGTTATGGACGTGCAGCCAGTTAACGCCGTCGCGCCGCCTGAGCGCCAGCATCCCGGGGTGAATGGCGCGAACCCTGTGCCGGTCGAAGTAGGCGATCCAATCGTCGGTTTGTCCGGCATTGACCGATTCCCCCGACAGGTCTGCAGTCCTTTGCTCCGCGTACGACGCAGGTGACAAGGGCGCCGCATGCAGAATCCAGGCGTCACAGCCGCGAACCCAGCCCGTGACGCGCTCCTTCCAGGTTTCTCCCTCGACCTCCACCCATTCGCAGAGCATCTGCAGGTGTGCGCCTTCGCGCATGTAGTGAGGCGCCTCGGCGACCAGCGCCTTGCAGAACTCGTCCAGCGCCAGCGGATTGTCGCGATACACAAACGACTCGGACGGGCCGATGACAAAAGGCGGGTTGCTGACAATGAGGTCGAACCGTTGCCCGGCTACCGGCTCGAACAGGTTTCCCTCGAGACTCTCGACGTTGCCGAAGTCATTGAGCATTGCGTTGAACCGGGTATAGGCAATCGCCTGCGGACTGATATCGGTGGCGATGACGCGGGTGCTGTGGCGGGCGGCAAACAACGCGTGCAGGCCGCATCCACAACCCAGGTCGAGCGTATCGCCGACGGCGTCGCGCAGGGTGAGCAAGCGCAGGAAGTTGGCGGAATGCGTGCTCGCGGGCAGCACGAAGTCCCGGGCTGCATCGGTGCCGAGCACGCGAAACGCATCGGACACGAACAACAGGTCTTCGACAGGAATGATAACTACCTGGCTGTTGACGATGCCGTCACCGGTCCGGAGGAGTCCCGCATCGTCACAGAACCGTACGACCGAGTCCGGCAGAAACGCGTCGACGCTGGCCTTGTCGACGGGCGCACCGAGCAGAAACAGGCGAACGAGCACATTGAGTACCGTGATCTCGCGCGAGTCGTCGAACATCTGCCGGGCTTCGTCCGCCGTGGGAGGTCGGGCGCGGCCGAGGTGCTGCGTCAGCCGCTCTGTGCCGTAGCCGCAGGCGTCGAGAAATACGCGGAATTCGCGAACCCTCGAGTATTCGGGGAGTTGCAACATGATCGCGGTAGTCTAAAGAAGTTCAGGGCTCACTGGTATCATGGCGTCTGGTAACAGGGAATGAACTTGTCTTGAAAACGCTTCGCGATGCCATTCGGCAAAAGGACTTCGTCGTTACGGCCGAACTGCCGCTCGAGGCGACGTCGACAGCAGCCGGCATCGAGCAGGCCGCCGCCGTGCTTGGTCCCGCAGTCGATGCCGTCCAGGTGGTGGACGATCGCGAAGCTGTTGGCCTGATGTCACCGCTCGCCGCAGCCGCCATTACGATCAGGGCGGGCGTGGATGCCGTCGTTCACCTGACGGGCCGGGACCGCAACAGGGTCGCGTTGCAGGCCGAGCTCCTGGGCGCGGCGGCGCTCGGCGTCACATCGCTGGTCATTGCACGCGGCGAAAAATTATCCAGGAACGAATTCCTGCGCGGCAAGGGTGTGTTCGACACGAGCGAGGCCCGATTCGTCGGCATGGCGAAGCGCATTGGCGATGACACCGAGCTCATGTCGCCGCCCGGGTTCCTGATTGGGACTGTCGTGACGGTATTCGACCCCGCTGAGGAGTGGGAGGCGACACGTATCGGCGAATCGCTCGATACCGGCGTGAGCGTCCTCTACACGCAACCCTGCCTCAACACGCACCTGCTGGGGCGCTATATGCAGAAGCTCATCGAGAAGAAGGTGTTGTACCGGGCATCTGTCATCGTCGACGTGCCGCTGCTCGAGTCTCGCGAAAGCGCGCGCGATTACAAGAAGAACAACCCGATTGCACTGCTACCGGATGCAACGGTAAAGCGTGTTGTCGATGCTGCCGACCCGGCAGCGGAAGGGGTTGCGGCCTGCGCGGAGATGCTCAGGGAGTTGCGGGAGATTCCCGGTATCGCGGGCGCCAATATTCGGGGCGCGGCTGCCGTGGCGAATGCCGTCGCCGCGATAAAACTCGCAGGCCTGCCTGCCTAGGAAACGTCCGGTACCGGGTAGGGCCAGACTTCCAGCCCGTGGATCGCGTTGCGGATGTCCATCGAGAAGTTCACGGACATGACGACCTGCCCGCTGGCAAGGTCGAATACCGTGACCGTCGATGGCGACGATCCGGCCGCCACGAGGGATTCGTCGATAAGGCACAGACCGCGACCGAATCCCTGCCTTGCGATTTTCGAGTCGTCCACCCCGGCGAACTCGAGCTCGCTCTCGTCGTAGGTCGGATACGCGAAGTGCTGTTCCTCGCCGTCTCTCCTGACGTAACGCAGGAAGTTGGCGGCGGTGTCATTGAAGATTACGCCATCGTTCGTGAGGCAGGCATTGTGGACGCCTTCCGGCAGTTCGACCTGCGCCTTGAGGCGGGAGCCCGGGGCGAGGCTGATGATGCCGCGAGTCCGCAATCCCGCAAACGATAGTCCCGCGGCGCTGCAGTCCACGTAATTAATGTGCAACTGGTTTCTCGCGGATGGACCGACGTCGGTTTTCGGATCGAATCGGTGGGCCTGCCAGTCGCCGTCGATCTTCGCTGCGTGCAGGCCCCAGGTAAATTCCTGTGCTGCCAGGTCGAAGGCCAGGATGCTGTCGAAGCCGGTGCTCGCCAGGTACAGCTTGCCGTCGTACACGCAGATTTCATGGCAGTGTTTCAGGTACGGGTTGCGGAACGAGCGCAGCTTCCGGAACTGCTGGTCGTAGACAAACAGTTCGTCGCTCGCGGCGATGTAAACCTCGCCGTCGTGAAACGCGATGCCGCGCAAGCCGCGATCCCAGCCCCGGCCCGACCAGTCAATGTCGGTGTCATTCCAGTCGAGCGTTTGCATGACCGATTGCGATGCCGGATTGACAATAAACACGCCGCCATGACTCTGTCCCTGCTCGCTGCCACGCACAACAGAGGTCGCGATTAGCGGCGGGATATCGGATACTGAGCGGATTGATTTTGACATTGGGTCGGACGGTACATGACACAGGCAGATTCGACAATCGTTGCCTCGACGTGGACGCAGCCGCTGGTTGCGCCGGCAGCCATTCCGGAGATGGCGGACGTGGTCATCATCGGTGGTGGCATCGTCGGTGTGTCGACAGCGTGGTTTCTCGCGAAGCAGGGCGTCGACGTCGTGCTCTGCGAAAAGGGGCACATCGCCGGCGAGCAATCGGGTCGCAACTGGGGTTGGGTACGCGTCCAGGGGCGCGATACGCGCGAAATCCCCATGATGCTCGAGTCGCAGCGAATCTGGGACAGCCTGCAGGAGGAAACCGGCGAAGACGTCGGCTTCGTCCGCCGCGGTTGCTTCTTCACGGCACGCAGCGAGAAGGACATGCGCTCGATCGATGACTGGATCGGTATCGCCGATGAGTACGGTATCGAGTCACGCATCCTCTCCGCCGCCGAACTCAAAGCACACCTGCGCGGTTCGCCGGTCGACTGGCATGGCGCTATCTACACCGCGGCGGACGGTCGTGCCGAGCCTCACAAGGCCGTGCCGGCCATCGCCCGCGCCGCCGAGCGCAGCGGGGCCACGCTGCTGAAATCCTGCGCGGTCCGCGGTCTCGAGACCAGCGGCGGCAGCGTATCCGCAGTCGTCACGGAGCATGGCAGCATTCGCACATCGACCGTACTGTGTGCAGCCGGCGCCTGGTCGGCATTGTTCTGCCGCTCGCTTGGCGTGCCGTTGCCGCAACTCAAGGTGCGCGGTACGGTCGCGCGCACGGCAGCGTGTGAGAACGTACTGGACGGTAACGTCTACGACCAGTTGCTGGGTATCCGCCGGCGCCAGGACGGCGGCTACACGATTGCGCACGGCACCATCATCCAGCATCCGATCACGCCGTCGACCCTGCGCTGGAGCTTCAAATTCATTCCCGCGCTCCTGCAGGAACTCAAGGTATTGCGCCTGTCCATTGGCAGGGAATTCCTGGACGAATGGCGTTTGCCAAAGACCTGGGCGCTGGACGCAGTGACACCGTTCGAGGAAACGCGCGTCCTCGACCCGGAGCCGGACCCGGGCGTCCTCAAAGGAATCCGCAGGAATCTCAACCGCATGTTTCCGCAACTCGCCGACACGCCGATCGTCGAGAGCTGGGCCGGCATGATCGAAATGACGCCTGACGTCGTGCCGGTCATCAGCGCCGTCGACAAGATCCCTGGCTTTCACCTGGCGACAGGCTTCAGCGGCCACGGCTTCGGCCTGGGGCCGGGCGCCGGCAAGGCCATCGCGGGAATGTTGACGGGCACGGATACGGGTATCGATATTTCAGCATTGCGCTACGGGCGTTTCTTCGACGGGACCCCGATTCGGCCGCAGTCGAACATCTAGAAACAGGACTCACGGACATGGCACATGCTAACGACCCGGGTTACCCGGACAGCTACTATCTCGCCACGGCGATCGGCATCGAAGACCGGCCGAGTCTCGAAGAAGAACTCACGGCCGATGTCTGCGTCATCGGCGGCGGATTCACAGGCCTGTCGGCCGCGCTGAATCTCGCCGAAATGGGCATGAGCGTTGTCGTACTGGAGGCCGAGCGCATCGGCTACGGTGCATCGGGCCGCTGCGGCGGCCTGGTCGGCAGCGGTCAGCGCCAGGACGTGCTCGAGGCCGAAGAGCAGTTCGACGTGGCTCGGTCACGGCAACTCTGGAACTTCGCCGAATTGGCCAAGGAGGAGATCCGCAGCCGTATCGAGAAGCACGACATCCAGTGCGACCTGCAGAAAGGCCAGCTCGTTGGCGTTCACAAGAAGAGCTATCTCGGCTGGGCCCAGGAGATGTCCAACGCACTGACGGAGCGCTACGAATACCCGTTCTGCCGAGCCCTGAATGCGGAAGAGGTTCGGGAATACGTTGCAACCGACGATTTCCTCGAGGGTCTTTACGACACCGAGGCGATGAACCTGCACCCGCTGAACTACACCCTGGGGCTGGCGCGAGCCGCGAGCGAGGCGGGCGTGCGAGTATTCGAGAACTCGCGCGTGCAGTCCTACACGTCGACCGACCCCGCCGTCGTCAAGACCGCGACGGGCAGTGTGAAGGCGTCGTTTGTCGTGCTCGGGTGCAACGGCTACCTCGGCAAGCTCGAGCCGCGCTCGGCCGGCAAGATCATGCCGATCAATAACTTCATGCTCGCCACGGAGCCGCTGGGCGAAGAGCGTGCCCTGGAGCTGATCAACGGGCGCTTCGGCATTCACGACACGCGTTTCGTCGTGAACTACTTCAGGTTGTCCGACGACTACAGGCTGCTGTTTGGCGGCGGCGAAAACTATCGCCCGGATTTCCCGCCCGACATTGCGAAGTTCGTACGCCGGCCCATGCTGAAGCTCTTCCCGCAGCTCAGGGATGTGAAGATCGATTACGCCTGGGGTGGCACGCTGTCGGTGACCGTCAACCGCCTGCCGCATCTCGGTCGCCTCGAGCCCAACGTGTACTTCGGGCAGGGCTATTCGGGCCACGGGATGATTACGGCGAACTTCGCCGGGAAGGTCATCGCGGAGGCTATCGCGGGGGTTGCCGGCCGCTTCGATGTCTTCACCAACCTGCCGATTCATACGTTCCCCGGCGGCACACACCTCCGTTACCCGGGAATGGTGCTCGGCATGTTGTACTACACGCTTCGCGACCGGCTCTAGGAGGACAGGCATGCGTTCCCGATTGATACGCGTTCTGATTCTCCTGTCCGGCCTTGCGCACGTCGCCGCCGCCGAGGACGGTGGCCCGCGAACCGGTTACTTCGAAACCGAGACGACGGTAGTCGAGTTGCTGGGACCCGAACGGGCCGCCGCCATGTCCGACCTGTTCGCCGCGGACGAGAAGCTGCAATGGAAGATCTACGTGCCGCAGAACTACACACCGGCAAAGCCGGCCGGTGTCCTCGTGTACATCACCCACAGCAATAGCTGGGGTGGCAGCACCAGGTCCTACAACGACGTGCTGGACGAAAAGAACCTCATTTGGGCGGGCGTGATCGGGGCAGGCGACAAGAAACCCATGGACGCGCGCATGATGAGGGCGCTGCTGACGCCGACGTTTCTTGCGAAGAGCTACGCGCTCGATCCGGAGCGCCTGTATGTTGGCGGCACCTCGGGTGGCGCGCATGTCGCCGCCATTCTTGCCACCAGCAAGCCGCAGCTCTTCAAGGGTGGCTTGTTCATCGGTGGCGCCTTGTCCTGGAAAGACAAAGTGCCTGCGGGTATCGATTACGTCCGGCAGAACCGCTTCGCGTTCCTTGCAGGGTCGAACCACCCCGCACTGAAGCAGGTGCAGAGCACCGCATTGGCCTACCGCGAGGCCGGCGTGGAGCATGCGAAATTCATTTCGATGCCCAACGTAGGACGCAAAGCACCCACCGCGACGTATATCCGCGCTGCCATAGAACACCTGGACGGGAACAACGACAAAGAAGCGGATGAGTAATCCCCTCCGCGCGGCGGTTGTGACCGGCGGTGGCCATGGCATCGGCCTCGCCATCTGCAGGCGCCTGCATCGCGACGGTGTGCCGGTTGTCGTTGCCGATCTCGACGGAGTGGCCGCCCGGGCCGTCGCCGCGGAAATCGGTGGCACCGCCCGCGAAGTCGATGTCGCGGACGAAGCGGCAATGCGGGCCCTCGTCGATGACGTTGAGCGGGACATCGGCCCCATCGATCTGTTCGTGTCCAACGCCGGCGTTGCATTCGGCGATGGCGAGAGCGGTGCGGTCTCGCGCGAAGGCGGACTCAATCCCGTGGACGACCGTTGGGATGCGTGCTGGCGCATCAACGTCATGGCGCATGTCTACGCGGCGCGCGCGCTGGTGCCGCGCATGCTCGCGCGCGGCGGCGGGCACCTGGTCAATATCGCATCGGCGGCCGGCCTGCTCAGCCAGATTGGCGACGCCGCTTACTCGACCACCAAGCACGCGGCCGTCGGCTTCGCTGAATCCCTCGCCATCGACTACGGCGATCTCGGTATCAAGGTGTCGGTGGTTTGCCCGCAAGCCGTCGCGACTCGCATGATCGGTATCGAGGACGATGCCGAGTCGATGGACGGCGGCTTCGGCGGCAACGATGTCGACGGCATCATGAGTGCCGATGAGGTTGCGGACATCATCGTCGACGCGGCCTTGTCCGGGCGTTTTCTAGTGCTCACGCACCCCGAAGTTGCCACGTACGTCCGGCGCAAGGCCAGCGACCACGACCGCTGGATCGGCGGCATGCAGAGGTTCCGGGAAAAGCTGAAAGGCTAGGGCGAGCCGCTCGCCTGCCAGATGACCGAGGAGCGCTGGCCGGATCGGCAGTAGGCCAGGACGGGCCCGGTGCTGGCCGCGACGGCATCGCGAAAGCGCTCCACCCTGTCCATCGTCAGGCCGCTCCGGTCGATGGGGATGTTGTGAAACGCCACGCCGTGCGCCGCGCATTCGTCGGCAACCGCAGCGGCTGTGGGCTGGCCGAAATCCTCTCCGTCCGGCCGGTTGCAGATTATCGTCGTAAAGCCCTCGGCGGCCAGCGCGGCCACATCGCGCGGCTGGATTTGCGAAGAAACGGCACAGGTGTCGCTAAGGCGGTAGATCGTCATAATGTCATTCCCAATGCAGCCGGCGCCGACCGGATGAGGATATAGAGTCCCATCGCGATCAGAAAGTAGCCGAACCAGCGTTTCAGTTTTTCCTGGGGTAAGCGTCGTGCCAGCCGGCTTCCTGCAATGCTGCCCAGGATGCCGAGCGCCGTGACGACGAGCAAGGTGGTCCAGTCGAGGTGCAACGACTGCTGTTCGAGTACGTCGAGGTACTTGTAGAAACCGCTGAAGGACTTCAACGCAATAATGACCAGGCTGGTCGCCACGGCCCGGTGCATGCTGAGCCCGCCCAGCAACACGAGCGCCGGCACGATGAGGAAGCCGCCGCCGACGCCGACGAGTCCCGTAACGATGCCGACGACGAGGCCGTCCGCCGCGATCTTCCAGGCCGCGCGTTCATGGCCGGCGCCATGCGCGAGGTCCACAGGCCGCAACATGAACCAGGATGCGGTCAGCATGACGAGTGCAAACAGTGCGAGTTGCATCGCACCCGACACGTAGGCGGCGAGGGTCGCACCGAGAACGGTGCCGAGCATGCCCGGCAGGCCGAAGACGAGGACGCTGCGCCAGTGGATGAAGCCGGCGCGCAGGAACTGCAGGCCGCCGGCCAGTGCGATGCTGCCGACGATGAACAGCGAACCGGCGATCGCAACCTTCTCGTCCTGGCCGAGCAGGTAGACGAGCACCGGTACGGTCAGAATGGAGCCGCCGGATCCCAGCAGTCCCAGGCTCAGGCCGATTGCGAGTGCGCCGGGCAGGGCCAGCAGAGAATCCATGACTGCCGGTCCCTTGTCAGACTGCGTCGAGCGGTATCTTCAGGTACCGAATGTCGTTGTCTTCGGGCTCCGGGAGCCGTCCTGCACGCAGGTTGACCTGCAACGACGGCAGGATGAGCCTGGGCATGCCGAGTTGACTGTCCCGGCCCTCGCGCATGGCGACGAATTCATCCGGCGACACGCTGTCGTTGATATGAATGTTGTTCGCGCGCTGTTCCGCGACGCTGGTCTCCCAGGCGTAGGCGTCCCGGCCCGGTGCCTTGTAGTCGTGGCACATGAGCAGGCGAGTGGCGTCGGGGAGCGCCAGGATCTTGCGGATCGACGTGTACAACGAGGCTGCGCTGCCGCCCGGGAAGTCGGTACGGGCTGTGCCGAAGTCCGGCATGAACAGGGTATCGCCGACGAATGCGGCGTCGCCGATGACATAGGTGACGCAGGCCGGCGTATGTCCGGGCGTCGCGATGACACGGCCGTCGATTGCGCCGACGGAAAAAGTCTCCGCATCCGCGAACAGGTGGTCGAACTGGCTGCCGTCGGTTGCGAGGTCCTTGAGATTGAACACGCCCTTGAAGGTTTCCTGTACCGCGGTGACGTCTCTGCCGATCGCCGTCTTGCCGCCGAGATGCTCTCTTATATACGGTGCACCGCTAAGGTGGTCAGCGTGGACGTGCGTTTCCAGGATCCAGTCGACGCTTAACCCGTTGTCCTTGACGTACCTGATAACGTCATCGGCGGACGCGGTCGACGTGCGGCCTGACGACGGGTCGAAGTCGAGCACGGGATCGACAACAGCCGCGCGGCCGGTAGCGGTGTCGGCGACGACGTAGGTGACCGTGAAGGTCGCTTCGTCAAAGAATGCGGTGACTTGAGGCTTGGACATGCGTCTCGACCAGGATGACAAACGTCTTTATATTATAAAAAACTAATATACCCGTGTCAATTTGCCCCGGCGGTCAGTCGGCGACGAGAGCCTCGCGGATCTCGTCGATCTGCGGCCGCAATTTCGGCGGCGCCTTGCCGAGGCAGTGCTTGTCGCGCGGACAGTTGGAACTGCGCTGGCAGATAATGGTCGCGTCCTTGCTCGCCCCTTCACCGATCCAGCCGATGTTGAGGATCTTCGAGATGCTCTCGAGCTGCCTGCGCGCCTCGGTGGGGATCGGTGCCGTTCCACCGCCGCTGTTGCAGCTCGCCTCGATGATGTCGATCGTGTCCGCGGGGTCGATGTTCTGCGCTTTGAGTGCCGGTGCCAGGTCGACGCCGACGCACAGGACATGCGGGTTGCCGGCCGCATCCTTGCTACGAATCGACTCGCAGCAGTAGAGACGCTTGTCGTCGCCGGAGCGCAGCACCGAGATCTGCGCCGACGGTCTCGTCGAGCGCGAATTGAGCATCCGGAACACCGCCCAGTGCTGGCAGGGATCCGACACCAGGCGCATGTTGCCCCAGGGCAGCGGTATGCCGTTGCCGCGATAGACCGCACGCAGGTTGCCCGGCGGGTACGCGTCGAAGTAGTGCCAGAACGGGTAGGGCGAGACGCTCGACATGCGCCGCATCACGAGCGTGTTCGTGAGTTCGGCCTTGTCACCCGAGTTGATCGAGTAGGAATTGCGTGCAAGAAACTGCCGGAAGGCCGTCTTGGGTGCCAGCAGGGCCGCCGCAAAGTAACTGCACTCGAAGTCGCGCCACGCGTACAGGATGTCCTTGGCGTCGACGTTGAGCGACTCGGAATCGTGGCGCCGTCCGGAGACCCTGCCGCCCGAAACCTGCGGTGCACGCGCGCCGTCACCGTCGTGCAGTACCTTGTGCGCAATCTGGTTGGCAAGATCGAACTTGAGCCGGGACGGATTGTTCTCGAGGATGCGATTCAGGTAGATCTGGTTCGGTGCGTCGTAGAACGACCGAACCAGGGTGTTGAGCGGCCGGTCACTGTCACCCTTGTCCTTGAAGACGGTGTTGTCGAACCACTTGATCTCGAGGCCGAGGTCTTTTGCGATATCGAACACGTCGTCGACGCGCATCGGGAAATGCTTGCGGCCGACGCGTTCCGCGGCACGCTCGATGTCGGGGAAGCGGTTCTGGTTCTGTTCCTGGTGCGCGCGAATCAGGAGGTGGGCAAACTGCCGCCCCGTCGTTCCCGTCTGGGCAAGCAGCTCCGGAATGGCGAGCTGCAACAGCGATTCCGAAAACAGGAAGCCGGGCTCGAGCGGCATGCCGCTCACGGCGGCGGACGGCGCCGTATCGATGGCCTCTTCGTCCAGCGATTCGTCGAAGAACCAGTTCGTATCCTTCTGGAAGATCTCGGCGATAATCTCGAGCAGCCGCTCCGACGGCACCCGCTTGCCGTTCTCGATCATCGACAGGTAGGACACCGACGGGCCCGCCTCGGCGTCGATCTGCACGCAGCGAACCGAGAGGTCCTCGAGCGTCAGGCGATTGCGCTTGCGGAGGCTTTTTATCTTGGTGCCCAGGAAGTGGGCCTTGCGCCGGAGTCCCTGGTGAGCTGTCATGATCCCGTCCCGTCTGTAAAATTAACTAGGTAAAATTTCATCTGTGAAATTTACTGATTTCCGTTGCTAGTATAGCCGGCTGGCCGGTGTACACAACACGAGGAGTCCACGCATTTGACAGCGGCTCACGTTACAGGACGTAATGCAGCTGCGATCTGCCATGGTTGAAGACATGAATACTGAAGAATCCAGAACTCCCTGCGCACTGACGGTTTCCCCGGTCTTTTCGCAGTTCATCGAGGGTGAGCTCCTGCCGGCGATCGGTGTCGATGCCGGCGCTTTCTGGTCCGGTCTCGAGTCGATTATCAACGACCTGACGCCCCTCAATCGAGCGCTGCTCGACAAGCGCACAGAGATTCAGCAAGCCCTGGATGAGTGGCACATCGCGCGGCGCGGTGAGGACTGGAAGCACGACGAGTACGTCGCCTTCCTCGGGGAGATCGGCTACCTCGTGCCTGAGGGCGAAGCCTTTACCGTCGCAACCGACAACGTCGATCGGGAAATCGCCGAGGTGGCCGGGCCGCAGCTTGTCGTCCCGGTCGCGAACGCGCGGTTCGCCATCAATGCGGCCAATGCGCGCTGGGGTAGCCTCTACGACGCGCTCTACGGCACCGATGCCATCGGCGAAGACGACGGCAAAGAGCGAGCCGGGCGCTACAATCCCGCACGAGGTGCCGCGGTCATCTGTTACGCCACGGGGTTCCTGGACGCCACGCTGCCGCTGGCCGGTATCAGCCATGCGGATGTGAACAAGTACGGCATCAATCACACGGACGACGGCGACGTCTTCGTGGCATCGAGCGGGAGCGGGGAGGCGGTCGGGCTCGACGATCCCTCCCGGTACGTGGGCCACAGGGCAGACGGCGGGCGCTGCACTTACCTGTTCCGGAACAACGGCCTGCACATCGAGCTTGTGGTCGACCCGGCGCACCCGATCGGCAGGGACGCTACGGCAAATCTTGCAGACGTCGTTCTCGAATCCGCGATCACCACGATTCAGGATTGCGAGGACTCGGTGGCGGCGGTCGATGCGGCAGACAAGGTCGCCGTGTATCGCAACTGGCTGGGCCTGATGCAGGCAAACCTCGAGGCGACCTTCACGAAGGGCGGCAAGATGATGACGCGCTCGCTCGAGCCGGACCGCGTCTACACGGATCCCCATGGAGAAACGTTTGCGCTGTCCGGTCGCAGCCTGATGCTCGTGCGTAACGTCGGGCACCTGATGACGACGGACGCGGTGCTCGATGCAGACGGCAACGAAGTCTTCGAAGGCATTCTCGATGCCGTGGTGACGACGGCCTGCGCAATGACGGACCGGCGCCGCGATGGTATGCAGCCGAACAGCCGGACGGGCAGCATCTACATCGTCAAGCCGAAGATGCACGGGCCGCACGAGGTCGCGTTCACCGATACCCTGTTCGGTCGCGTAGAAGCGCTGTTCAAGCTCGAACCGAACACGCTCAAGGTGGGCGTGATGGACGAGGAGCGTCGCACGACGGTCAACCTCGCCGAATGTATTCGCGCGGTGCGCGACCGCATCGTGTTCATCAACACGGGTTTCCTGGATCGCACGGGCGACGAGATCCGCACGAGCATGCATGCCGGGACGGTACTGCGGAAAGAGGCCATCAAGAAGCAGCCCTGGATTCTTGCCTACGAAGATCGCAACGTCGACGTAGGTATTGCCTGCGGCCTGCCAGGCAGGGCACAAATCGGCAAGGGCATGTGGGCCATGCCGGACGAGATGCGCAAGATGCTCGATACCAAGCAGGCGCACCCGGAGGCAGGTGCCAACTGCGCGTGGGTTCCGTCGCCAACGGCGGCAACGCTGCACGCCATGCACTATCACGCCGTCGACGTACGCGCCCGCCAGGAAGAACTCGCAACGCGAAAGATGGCCAGCCTCGACACGATCCTGACGCCCCCGCTTGCCGATCTCAGCGGCCTGTCGGCCACGGATATCCAGCAGGAACTCGACAACAACGCCCAGGGCATCCTCGGCTACGTCGTGCGCTGGATCGACCAGGGTGTTGGCTGTTCGAAAGTTCCGGACATCGACGACGTCGGCCTCATGGAAGACCGGGCAACGCTGCGCATCTCGAGTCAGCACATGGCGAACTGGCTGCTGCACGGTCTCGTGTCGCGGGAGCAGGTACTCGAGACGTTTACGCGCATGGCGAAAATCGTCGACAGGCAGAATGAGGGTGATGCATCATACGAGCGCATGAGTGACGACTACGCCTCAAGCATCGCTTTCCAGGCGGCGTGTGCACTGGTGTTCGAAGGCTGCGATCAGCCAAGCGGTTACACGGAGCCGCTACTGCACCAGTACCGCCGACAGAAGAAAGCGGAGCTCGCAGGCTGATCGAGGCCGGCGGTGCGCGTTGGCGCCATACTGCTTGTCTTCCTGCTGGCTGTCCCGGCACGGGCCGCCGATGCCATCAATGTCGCGGTTGCCAGCAACTTTTCCCGTGCCGCCGCGGAACTCGCCGAGCAATTCGAAGCCGAGACCGGACTCGCGGTGCGCCTGAGCATCGGCTCCACGGGGAAGCTCTACGCGCAGATTCTCAACGGCGCACCGTTCGACGTCTTTCTCGCTGCAGATACAGCGCGCCCCGCGCGGCTGGAGCGATCGGGACATGCCGTTGCCGGCACACGGTTTACGTATGCGACGGGGTCGCTCGTGCTGTGGTCACGCAGCGCACGCGATTGCCTCGCGGCTTTGACCGACGACGGCGCCGGGCACGTTGCGCTGGCCAATCCCGAAACGGCGCCCTACGGCAAGGCGGCCGTCGAGTTCCTGGCCACGGCCGGCTACTGGGAGTCGGTGTCCGCGCGTGCGGTCTACGGCGAAAACATCAACCAGGCTTTGCAGTTTGCCGCGACGGGGAATGCCGCGATCGGCATCGTCGCGAGGTCACAACTAACGGCGCCGCAGCTACCCGCGGCAACCTGTACCTGGGTGGTGCCGGCCGCATCGTCCACGGGCCTCGAGCAACAGGCCGTCCTGCTGCAGCGCGCGGCCGATAACGCCAACGCCCTCCGGTTCTTCGAATTCCTCGGTACCGACCGCGCACGGGCAACCATCCGGCGGCACGGCTACGAGCTGGCACGATGAGTATCTTCGGGCCGCTCTGGTTATCCGTTCAGCTGGCCTTCGCCACCACGGTGATCCTGGTCCTGGTCGGCACGCCTGTTGCGTGGTGGTTGTCGCAAACCAGGACGCGCTGGAAACCCGTAGTCCAGGCGGTCGTTGCCATGCCGATCGTGTTGCCGCCGACCGTGCTGGGTTTCTACCTGCTGATCCTGCTCGGGCCGGATGGCGCGATCGGCAGCTGGTGGGTGCAGTTGACGGGCAGTGCGCTGACCTTCTCGTTCACGGGTCTCGTCATAGCCTCCTGTATCTACAGCCTGCCGTTCGCCGTCCAGCCGATACAGAACGCGTTCGAGTCGCTCCCGAAGCACTACCTGGAGCGGGCCTGGACCTTGGGTGCATCGCGTCTCGATGCATTTTTCTCGGTTGCCGTGCCGTTGTCGCTGCGTGGCTTCGTCAGCGGCATCGTGTTGAGCTTCGCCCACACGCTGGGCGAGTTCGGTGTGGTCCTCATGGTCGGCGGCAATATTCCGGGCGAGACGCGCGTCATCTCCATCGCGATCTACGATCACGTCGAGTCACTGAACTACACGGCAGCACACCAGATGTCGTTGTTGCTGGTCGGCTTCGCGTTTGCGGTGCTGGCAACGATGTTCGTCATCAACCGGCGCTGGAGCGAGCGATGATTCGTCTCCGGCACAAACTGACCAAGGGCGACTTCACGCTCGACGTCGACATCGAGGTGCCCGACGTCGGCATCACCGGCGTCTTCGGCGAATCCGGGTCGGGCAAGACAAGCCTGCTCAGGTGCATCGCCGGGCTGGAGCGGGAGCAGGGACTCCCGGTCCACAAGCGCAATGTCGGCTACGTCTTCCAGGACCCCGGCCTGTTCCCGCACCTGAGCGTGCGCGGCAATATCGAATACGGCGAGCGGCGCGCCACGACCCACCGGGTCGACGGCAAGCTCGTTGTCGACATGCTCGGTATCGGCGGCATGCTCGACCGCAAGCCGGCATCGCTGTCCGGGGGCGAAGCCCAGCGCGTCGCCATAGCGGCGGCCCTGATGCGATCGCCGGACCTCGTACTCATGGACGAGCCGCTTGCGTCCCTCGATCGCAAGCGCCGGGATGAACTGTTGCCGTACTTCGATCGGCTGCACGAAGAACTGTCCGTGCCGGTCATCTACGTCAGCCACGATATCGAAGAGATCAGCCGGCTCTGCGATCACCTGGTCCTGCTCGACGCCGGCAAGGTGGTGGCGAGTGGCAGGCTGGTCGATGTCCTGTCCCGCGTCGATATGCCGGTTCTGTCCGGGCGCAACGCAGGCGTTGTGATCTGGGCGTCGCCGGTGGATCACGAAGACGGGTTGACGAAGTTCGATTTCGGGGACGGCGATATCTGGGCGCCCGGCAGCTTCCCGATGAGCGGCGTGCCGCTGCGCCTGCGGGTCGCGGCAAGCGACGTCAGTATCTCGCGCGACCAGCCGACCTCGACGACGATACTCAACATCCTGCGCGCAAGCGTGGAAGAGGTGCATGCCGTGGACGCCGCCACCGCGCTTGTCCGTATGGGCGTCGGCAACCAGAGCCTGCTCGCCCGGGTGACCAACCGCTCGGTGCAACGGCTCGAGCTGAAGGCTGGCGACCGTGTCTTCGCCCAGGTGAAATCGGTCACGGTACGGCACTGAGCCACCCCGGGTGTGAAGTTCACACTGTCAAATTTTTTCTGTGAAATTGCGCATATTAGCCGCGTACACTGCGCGTAGCGGGCCTGACCCTGCCCGCGACACAGCTTTCCGACACGAGGACTTGTCATGTCAAAGTACGCAGACGATATCCGGGCCGCAGCAGGCCTGATTGCCAGCCAGGGAAGTGCCTGGGACGCCATTGACCCCGAGAGCGTCGCGCGCATGAAGGCGCAGAATCGCTTCCAGACGGGCCTCGACATTGCCAGGTACACCGCCAAAATCATGCGCAAGGATATGGCCCGCTACGACGCCGATCCGACGCAGTACACGCAATCGCTGGGTTGCTGGCACGGCTTCATCGGCCAGCAGAAGATGATTTCGATCAAGAAGCACTTCGGCACGACCGACCGCCGTTACCTGTACCTGTCCGGCTGGATGGTCGCCGCCCTGCGCTCGAAGTTCGGGCCATTGCCCGACCAGTCGATGCACGAGAAGACGACGGTGCCCGAGCTCATCGAAGAGCTCTATACGTTCCTGCGCCAGGCCGATGCGCGCGAACTCGGCGGCCTGTTCCGCGAGCTGGACAAGGCACGCGAGGACGGCAATGCCGTCAAGGAAAAGGACATCAAGAACAAGATCGACAATTTCCAGACGCATGTCGTGCCGATCATCGCGGACATCGACGCCGGCTTCGGCAACGCGGAAGCGACCTACCTGCTGGCCAAGAAGATGATCGAAGCCGGGGCCTGCGCCCTGCAGATCGAGAACCAGGTGTCCGACGAGAAGCAGTGCGGCCACCAGGACGGCAAGGTCACGGTGCCCCACGAGGACTTCATCGCGAAGATTCGCGCATTGCGTTACGCGTTTCTCGAGCTTGGCGTCGACGACGGTATCATCGTGGCGCGCACCGACTCGCTCGGCGCCGGCCTGACCAAGCAGATCGCCGTGACTCACGAGCCCGGCGATATCGGCGATCTTTACAATTCATTCCTCGATTGCGACGAGGTAACGCCTGAAGAACTGAGCAACGGCGACGTGCTGATCAAGCGTGACGGCAAGTTCATGCATCCGAAGCGCCTGCCGAGCAACCTGTTCCAGTTCCGCCCGGGTACGGGTGAGGATCGCTGCGTGCTCGACAGCATCACGTCGCTGCAGAACGGCGCGGACCTTCTCTGGATCGAAACCGAGAAGCCGCATATCGGCCAGATCGGCGGCATGGTGAATCGCATCCGCGAGGTCATCCCGAACGCCAAGCTCGTCTACAACAACAGCCCGTCGTTCAACTGGACGCTGAACTTCCGCCAGCAGGTATTCGATGCCTGGCAGGAAAAGGGTAAGGATGTTTCGGCTTATGATCGCGACAAGCTGATGAGTATCGATTACGACGAAACCGAGCTGGGTCATGAAGCCGACAGGCGGATTCGCACGTTCCAGGCCGATGCCGCTCGCGAAGCCGGTATCTTCCATCACCTGATCACGCTGCCGACCTATCACACGGCCGCGTTGTCGACCGATACGCTGTCGAAGGAGTACTTCGGCGACCTCGGCATGCTGGGCTACGTCCTGCACGTGCAGCGCGAGGAAATTCGCCAGGGCATCGCGTGTGTCAAGCACCAGAACATGTCCGGTTCCGATATCGGCGACGATCACAAGGAGTACTTTGCGGGCGAAGCGGCCCTCAAGGCGGCCGGCGAAGACAATACGATGAATCAATTCTCCTGATTCGAAACAGCTTAGAGGTACAATCAAGGGGCGCAACGAGGGTTGCGCCCTTTTTGTTTCACTCTGCCTGGTCTCACTATGTCGGATAATCCGGAAACCTTCGATGGCGGATGCGCCTGCGGTCACGTCCGTTACCGAGTGGCATCGCCGCCCATGATCGTGCATTGCTGTCATTGCCGCTTGTGCCAGCGCCAGAACGGCTCGGCCTTCGCCGTGAATGCCCTGCTCGAAGCGGACCGCGTAACGTTGTTGCAGGGAGAGGTGGTGGAAATCACCGTACCTTCCCCAAGCGGCAAGAACCAGAGGATTGCCCGCTGTTCGAAATGCCAGGTAGCCCTCTGGAGCAATTACCTCGTCCTGTACGGTGGTATCGGCGAGCTGGTGCGCTTCGTGCGGGTTGGTACGCTCGACGATCCGGGCAAGATGCCTCCCGACGTACATATCCATACGTCGTCGAAGCAACCCTGGGTCGTGCTGCCACCTGACGCACTCGTCTTCGAGGAGTACTACGGGACGAAAGAGGTCTGGTCCGACGAAAGCCTCGAACGTCGCGCCGAGCTGTCGGCACTAGTCAGAAAGAAATGAGGTTTCGCTCACACCGTCGGGCAGACGAGCGCCGACGTGATCGTCGAGTTCGACGCGCCAGGTATTGACCAGGCAGCCCAGCGTCAGGTACATCCCGTGCAGGACGATGACGTCCATGACCTGCCGCTCCGTAAAATGAGGGGCGAGCCGGGCGCGGGCTTCCTCCCCGATGGCGTGGTACTTCGCAACCTCGTCAACGGCGGCCAGTAGCGCGCCATCCGCCTCGCCCCAGGGACGTTCGTCGGACCGCAGGTTCTCGATCTCCGCCATACTCAGACCGCTGTCGATGCCGCGCACGACGTGCGATCCCCACTCGTACCAGCTACGCAGGTGAACCGCGACGCGCAGGATCACGAGTTCGCAGTGGCGTTGTTCCAGCTCGCCGCCGTTCACCAGGTAATTGCGCAGCGTCCACCATGCGTTCAGCAGTGCAGGGTGATTGGCCAGCAGCGCGTGAACGTTGATGGGACGCCCGTTCATGTCGTCGATGACGTGCTGCAGTGAGGGATCCCAGTCGGGCAGGGGCACGGGTTTCATACGAGACTCCAGTCGCCATTCTGGTCTTTCCAGCCCAGATACAGCGGTAGCCGATTACACGGCGTTTGATCTGTGCGCCACGTCAAGTCGATGACGGGGCGGCAGGCGCAGAATACGGCATCAGAACACGAACAAGATATGCAGACTCAATGGGTTCGGAATATTTCTACATGATTTTCTCGCTGGTGATCGTCAGCGCGGTGCTGTCGGTCACGTTTTTCATGGCGTGGAAGAACTTCGGGCGAGAAGCGCATGCGCTGACCTGGTCGGTCGCGTTCCTTGCCGGCATGCTGCAGTGGCTCTGCGTTCTCAATGCGGGCAGGTTCCCGAGCATGGAGGCATACCTGCTGACGGAGAGCGCCTTCTCGCTGTCGCTGGTGATCCTCGGGCTCCGCGGCCACTGCCAGAGAACCGACTGCACCTTCCTGCCAAGGAACCTGTGGCCTTACGTTCTGCCCGTCTACTTGGTTGTCGCCTGGCATACCGTCGCCGATCCGCATATCGGAATTCGCATGGCGATGGTTCCCGCGTTTGCCGCTGTGACACTGTTGCTGTCGGCATACATGATCCTGAAGCATCGCGAAGACACGCGTCCCGCCGAATGGGCTGTTGTGGCCGCGCTGGTTGTATTCTCGATCATCGAGATCGTGGCAGCCTCGCTTGCCTTCATGCAGGGCGCAACCGGCGATGCCGCCATCGCTGCGGTGCACATGCACTTCAACTTCCTGACGCTTCCCGCGTGCTACGTCGCCATCTCGATGCTGGTCATCCTGATGATGGCGTCGGACATTTCCGCGAAGCTGAAGAAGATGGCAGTCCAGGACCAGCTCACCGGGTTGTTGAATCGCCGCGGCTTCGAAGAAAACGGCAGTCGTGCGTTTGCCGCCGCGCGCCGCGCCGGAACGCCCATGTCCATCATCATGACCGATATCGATCGCTTCAAGTTCATCAATGACAAGTACGGGCATGCTGTCGGCGATACGGCACTCATTCACTTTGCACAACTGGTCTCCGAGTCGCGGCGGGCCGAAGATGTCGTGGCGCGAGTGGGCGGTGAAGAATTCGCGGTGCTCCTGCCCGGCACCGGGCTGCGCGAGGCCATGGCGATCGCCGACCAGCTCTGCGCGAAGATCGGATCGACGCCCCTGGATACGACGGCTGTCGGACTGCCCATGACCTCGAGTTTCGGCGTTGCGGCCATCTCGGAAAACGACAAGTCGCTCAACGACATCGTGCTGCGCGCCGACCGGGCGCTGTACCGTTCGAAGCGCGCCGGCCGCAACCAGGTGGACCTGGAGTCGTCCCAGTTGATGCGTCGCGAAGACGGCACGCTCGTGCCCGTTGCTTTAGGATAAGCTATCGCCCAGCTCTGCTAAGAAGGACAAGAACATGTTGCTGACTGGCTTCCCGCGCATCCGACTGGCGCACCTTCCTACACCCCTCGAGTTCCTGCCGCGCCTGACCGAAGCGCTCGGCGGACCGGAGATCTGGGTCAAGCGGGACGACTGCACGGGTCTCGCGACGGGCGGCAATAAGACCCGCAAGCTCGAATTCTCGATGGGAGAGGCACTGGAGCGCGGAGCGGACACGATCATCACGGTCGGCGCCGTGCAGTCCAATCACGTCCGCCAGACGGCCGCTGCGGCCTGCAAGCTCGGCCTCAAATGCGAGGTGCTGCTCGAACACCGTGTCAGCGAACCGAGCGAGCTATACCGGACGTCCGGCAACGTGCTCCTCGACCGTATCTTCGGCGCGAACCTGCGCGAGTACGCCGCGGGCACGGACTTCGACCTTGCGATGGATG
>Ga0224496_10000422_pt1 | contig 29739 bp, 22 predicted proteins | sample SF_Jul11_sed_USG_2_FD_168127 | JGI IMG/M metagenome (GOLD analysis project Ga0224496, IMG submission 168127) | Sediment microbial communities from San Francisco Bay, California, United States - SF_Jul11_sed_USGS_8_1 | ecosystem: Environmental > Aquatic > Marine > Sediment | place: USA...
CTCGGCTGCAGGCTCTTCAGGCGCTGGAGCAGATCCAGCTGTTCCAGCGGCAACCCATTTTTTTGCTGCTACATCATATTCTTTGCCTTTGAGACCAAATGTGGCTTCAAATGCAATAACCTTCCAGATTGCGTCCTCAGAAAGCTTACTCTTCCAGGCTTTCATTTTGGTGCCTTTGACACCTTCGTTCACCCGCCAAAACCAAACCGAGTCCGAATACAGTTCCATTTGTTCAGTTCGGCGGAAGTCTCGAGCACCAGCTTTAACCGGCTTCCCATTCTTCCCATGGCAACTGGCACAATTCACATCAATATTTTGTTGCCCCGTATAGATAGCCTCGCCCTCTTTCAAAATTTCTGGGTTATTCCAATAGCCGTCTGGCATATGCTTGTCAGCATACTCTGGTGGAGCAGGGGGCGGAGGCTTTGGCGGGCCTTCTTCACCTCCACCACAAGCAGAAAGCGACAAGCCCATCACCGCTGCGCCAACAACCAACAAACTTTTTAGATTTCGGTATTCGTTCATCATTCCCCCTCGCCTACGGAATAAGTTTGGTTCGTAATAATTGCCAACTGTCCAAGATGATAATCCCTTTTCAAAAAACCCCTTCCCAGCAACCTGGAACGACCCCAAGGCACCCATGCCTTACTGGGCCTCCTGGCCTCGAAAAAAGACCTGGCTTTCTATCACAGACTTGCGCCAAGCGTCAATCAATTCTTCCATTTGGACAGGGCTCCCTGTCCTCAAGCATTGGCAATATTTCATTGGATCACGCATGAAAAGGAATCAGATTTTTACTGTGAGGGAAAAACTAGGCAGGAGAGAAAAAATGCAACTGGAGGAGATTAATTCATCTGAGGCTTTTGCCACTTATTGGCCCAATCTTCCCATGATCGGCCAAAGGCGGTATCTTCGCCACTGAATTCCACTTCAGTAATGTCGCGATACGATACCATGAAGGGATCTGACTGATTGGCTACATACATTTTTATATGTGGATGAGGAGTTCCTTCCTGCCGATCGAATACGTAACCGAGGACCTGCTCTCCGGTCTTCAGATGGATGGTCACGTCGCCTCGATAGTCACACGCACGCTCCATTGCCTCTCGCAATGCGGTCTCAGTATCCGTTTTCACGTGATGGCCTTCCCAGGATGGGGGGTGATTTTCAGAAGGCAAAGGATCGCTCATGACTCACACTTTCTTGAGGATTCAACCGACGAGAACGGAGTTAGGAATCTTAGCTCATGAATGAGCTGACCTAAACCGCATTGGGGAAGAGCGTAGCTCGGACGGTTCCGAAAAAACCGCCCCATGTACCGAAGGTGTCCTTGACCGCCGAAGCCTCATAGCCGCAATGCACCATGCAATCTCGGCATTGATCATGCCGTCCGCTTCCATAGCGATCCCATTCTGTTTCTTCCATTAATTCTCGAAACGTTGAGACATACCCTTCCTGCAATAAATAACAGGGGCGTTGCCAACCAAAGATATTGTACGTGGGGTTTCCCCATGGAGTACATTCATAGTCCCGCTTGCCCATGAGGAATTCTAAGAACAGCGGGGATTGATTGAACTGCCAATGCCGCTTGCGTTGTGTCAGTAATTGGGAAAATAGAGATCGTGTGCGTTCACGTTTTAAGAAACTTTTTTGGTCTGGAGCTTTATCGTAGCTATATCCCGGTGAAATCATCATGCCTTCTACGCCCAGCTCCATCATTTCATCAAAGAATCGACGGACACGCAAAGGTTCGGCATCATCGAAAAGAGTCGTATTGGTGGTCACTCGGAACCCTTTTGCCAACGCTGCCCGAATCGCTTTAACCGCCACATCATAGACTCCATCCCGACATACGGCATGATCATGTTCTTCCTTAAGACCATCCATATGGATACTGAAGGTCAGATATTTAGAGGGCGTATAGTCTTGGATTTTTCGCTCAAGCAAAATGGCGTTGGTGCACAAATAGACATATTTTTTTCTCTGCACCAGCCCTTCAACAATCGCTGGCATTTCTGGATGAATGAGCGGTTCTCCGCCTGGAATACTGACAATGGGCGCTCCACATTCATCCGCTGCCGCCCAACATTGCTCGGGCGTCAGCCGTCGGTTCAGAATATGATCCGGATATTGGATTTTCCCACACCCCGCACATTCCAAGTTGCATCGGAACAAAGGCTCCAGCATCAGCACTAACGGGTAGCGCTTGACCCCTCGAACATGGTTCGACAAGGCATACTGTGACACCGTATACATTTGTGAAACAGGTACGGCCATCGTTAACTTATCCCCAGAGTCAGATCAAGGCGTTCCCTTCGATCGCCGAAGCTATACCCCTTGACCTTAGAACGTTGACTGATACCAATTTTGATTTTCATTTATTTTCTTTTCTTCTGTTGGCTTCGGTAGAAAGTGGAGGCGCCGAGCGGGTTCGAACCGCTGAATCGCAGTTTTGCAGACTGCTCCCTTAGCCACTTGGGTACGGCGCCTTCGTCATGCATTATACGAAGTTGCTTTTCTTCTGCACAACCAGAGAGAAACCTATTTCTCTTGTCTAAGAAGCCAAGCAAACATTACTTGAGAGGCAACACGGGAATCTCACGAGAGGACGGCCTGGGGGAGACTAACGACATTTCTTCATGTGGGAGCATTGATGGAGAAGGTTCCAAGGCCGATCCAGCGGGGCTTTCGGCATCTTGCTCTTTGGCCATGGCTTCCACTTCTTCAATTAACGTGTCCATTAATTCTTCGGAAGGTACCCGCTTGTAGAGTTTGCCCTTTTTAAAGACAATTCCTACACCTTGACCTCCCGCAATGCCAATATCCGCTTCCTTGCCTTCACCAATCCCATTGACCACGCACCCTAACACCGAAACCGTAATGGGATTTTTAATATGCCCTAACCGATGCTCCAATTCATTGGCCATCTTGACCACATCGATCTCGACACGGCCGCAAGTTGGACAAGCAATCACATTGACTCCGCGATGACGAAGCTCCAGAGACTTCAATATTTCAAACCCGACTTTGACTTCCTCGACTGGGTCAGCGGCTAATGAAACGCGTAGCGTATCGCCGATGCCTTGCGACAATAACCACCCCAATCCTACGGCAGACTTGACGGCACCCGTCGCGGCTGTCCCTGCCTCCGTAATCCCAATATGCAGAGGGCAATTGGATTGCTGGGCAAAAAGCCAATACGCATCAATGGCCATATGCACATCGGAGGCTTTCAATGACACTTTCATGTTCGTAAATCCCACATCTTCTAAAGCATGGACGGCATTGAGTGCCGACTCTGCAAGGGCTTCTGCTGTGGGATAGCCATACTTATCTAATAACGGCTTTTCAAGAGACCCCCCATTGACGCCAACCCTCAGGGGAATACCATTGTCATTGACGGCTTTGATGACCTCTTCCGTTTTCCACCATGGGCCAATATTCCCCGGATTGATGCGGACACAATCCACCACTTCCGCCGCCTTTAAGGCTAAACGATGATCAAAATGAATATCGGCAATGAGTGGGACATTCATCTGAGCCTTAATTTTTGGAAGAGCATCAGCCGCTTCCATATCCGGGACCGCCACTCGAATGAGTTCACACCCAGCCTCTTCCAAACGATGAATCTGTTCAAGAGTTCCCACGACATCCCGCGGATGAGGGATAGTCATTGATTGGACGGAAATCGGGGCTCCGCCGCCAATTTTGAGTGATCCTACTTGAATTTGGCGGGTTTTTCGTCGGGTAATATGCATGAGATACGACTAACGGATGACCGCTTGCAGGGTCACCCGATCATAGAGGGCCTTAGCTTGATCGTAAATACCATCAGCCGTCAGCCCGTATTTTTCACGGAGTAATTCTTGCGGGCCTTGCTCAATATACCAATCCGGCAATCCTAACACCTTTGTGGGAAGATCCCAACATTCTTCCTCGGAAAGAAATTCGAGCACTGCTGAGCCAAAACCACCCATTCGGCACCCTTCTTCCACCGTCACCAAACATTTCACCTTTTTGGCTACTTCCCGGATAAGGTCTTTATCGAGCGGTTTAACAAAGCGGGCATTCACCACGGCCACCGATACGCCTTCTTCTTTCAATTGCTCTGCTGCCTTCATCGCTTCTGATACAGTTACCCCAATAGCTAGAATCGCCACATCCGTCCCTTCAGATAGCAACTCCGCTTGTCCTATATCCAAAGGAATTGGTTCGGGATCTAACGGAACCCCCAAGCTGCTTCCCCGTGGGTAGCGTACTGCGGTTGGTCCATCGTGAACTAATCCTGTCTGAACCATATGCTGTAATTCATTCTCATCCTTTGGAGCCATAAGCACCATATTCGGCACGTGACGGAGAAAGGCGAAATCAAATGCACCATGATGCGTGGTCCCATCTTCTGCGACTAACCCACCACGATCAATACAAAACATCACGGGGAGATTTTGGGTAGCTACATCATGCACGACTTGGTCATAGGCCCGCTGGAGAAAGGTGGAATACATACAAATCACCGGACGCATATTTTCCGCCGCTAGGCCCGCAGCATAGGTCACCGCATGTTGCTCGGCAATGCCGACATCAATCAATCGAGTGGGGAATTCTTTTTGGAAATTCGACAACCCCGTACCCTCACACATGGCAGCTGTAATAGCCACCACACGATGGTCTTTCCGAGCTTGCCGAATCAAGGTATTCGCAGCGATAGAACTGTATGAAGGATATCCAACCTTTTTTACCGGTGCTCCGGTTTTTCCGTCAAAAGGCGAACAGGCATGAAACCAGACCGGATTCTTCATCGCTGGTTCGAAACCTAACCCTTTTTTCGTAATGACATGCAGTAACGTTGGCCCTTTTAGCTTTAAGACATTTCCTAAGGTCGGCAATAAATGTTCGAAGTTATGTCCATCAATTGGTCCAACATAGCGAAAACCTAATTCCTCAAATAACAAACCTGGAAGAAGAAAGCCTTTGGCTAATTCCTCGGCTCGCATTGCCATCCGCTTCACATTTTCACCAATTTGCGGAATTGTATCTAACAATTGCGAGGTTTCCTCACGAAACCGGGTATAAAACTCTCCCGTAAAGGTGCGATTGAGATAAGCCGAGATGGCCCCAACATTTCGAGAAATGGACATTTGGTTATCATTTAAGATCACCACAAGGTCTCGACCCATATCCCCCGCATGCTGCAATCCCTCCAAGGTCATCCCAGAGGTCAAAGCCCCATCTCCAAGCACACACACAACTTTTTGTGATCCTTGCACTTGCTCTCGTGCCTCGACAAACCCCACTGCCGCAGAAACTCCCGTTCCAGCATGTCCAGCATTGAAGGTGTCATAGGCGCTTTCTTCGCGCTTACAAAATCCGCTCATGCCCCCAAATTGTCGGATGGTGTGAAATTGCTCGCGTCGCCCCGTGAGCAATTTATGCGTGTAGGCCTGGTTGCTGGTATCCCAAATGATTTTATCCTGTGGCGTGTTCAGCAAATAGTGCAAGGCAACGGTCAGTTCTACCACACCAAGGTTTGATGCCAGATGTCCCCCCACTCCCGAAATCACCTCGATAATCAGTTCACGGATTTCCTGGCACAGTTCGGGGAATTGTTCTGGAGAAAGTTTCTTTAAATCTGTTGGACTTTCAATCCTTTTTAACAAGGACATAACGATCCTTTCTGAACACACGTCGCGATTTTGGAGGAAAAAATGGAGAGAGTTCGTACGCCTACATACTTCAAAAAATTCTCCCATAGCCACCTGACACTGTCAAGCATCAAGCCCCCCAGAGAATAAAAGGCGTTTCCACTCCAGCTGAGAATCTGAAAAGATTAAGGTGGAGCGAGACTATATGACGATCAATCCAGGGAAAGGTCTCCCACCTAAAAGCGTGCCGACCAGAGACCATCCCGTCGCTATAACCATGTTCCGCTGAAAGAATACCCGTCTTCGGGAGATAACCCCAACCCTTCCTCTGCACATTTTCAGAGCATCAGAATGGATACGAAGAACTTCACGGGCGGGTGCCATTGCTAGGGATCAATGATGATGCCGAATGACAAACTAGAATCACGTCCACGGGCAGAATACGCTGAAGCCTGAACATCCCGAGTGAGGCACTCCCGTCCAAACGTGATCAGATGATGGGCCACCATGGCGATTTGGAAGACTGATTCGACATTACCCTGACGCAGCTCTCGTCTCGTCATCTTCCAGAATTCCTTTCGATAATCGCTGCAAATCCCGACACGCCAGGCGGTGCGTGCGAAGATCTCGATCGCACGACGAAGATTCGGCCAGGTCAGCTGATCTAGTGGACGAGTTGGTCGCTTGCGGAGAGGATAGGTTTTCGTCCCTTGCGCAGCATAGCGGGCATAAATATTTCGTGGCTCGTACGTCTCCCGAATGACACGCTTCCAGTTGGCCACCACCTCCTCGTAGGGTTGGAGGTACTCGATGTTCGAATCACGTCCTTCGCCCGAATTAAGGCGGTTGGCCTTTTCTAGCCGTTCATAGAGGGGCGTGTGGGGCAAGGCGACAAGCAAGTTGGGTGTCACAATTGGAATTTTTGAAAGTGTAATAAACTCCAAGATTGCGTCAATAGTCTCCGGGGTGTCGGTATCCAAACCAATAATTATTCCTGCGGCAATTTCAATCCCATAACTATTGACCGTCTCGACTGCGTCAAGCATCGGGGTGCGGACATTCTGTTTTTTGCTCATAGCCCGGAGCGCATCCGGATCCACCGTCTCGATACCAATAAAAATATTGGTCATAAAGGCCTCACGCATCAGGGCTAAAATCTCTGGATACTCCACCACATTAAACGTCAATTCACAGGAGAGTCGAACCGTATAGTCCCGGCGCTTTTGCCACGCTACTAAGTGTGGCAGCAACTCACGCGCCGCTCGAGGATTGGCAATGAAATTGTCATCGACGAAATAAATGGAAGGCGTTCCACCATCGGCAAGTTCATCCAGCTCAGCGAGAATTTGCTCTGGTGTCTTGAGCCTCGGGTTTCTTCCATAGAGGGCAGGGATGTCACAGAATTCGCAGGTAAAAGGACAGCCACTGGAATACTGAACGCACCCAAGCAGGTACTGACGAACGTTGATCAACCGATAGGCAGGGGTCGGGAAATCGGTCATGGGAAGACGGTCCACCGTCCGATAGATGATTTGTTGTTCTGGCCGCGCTGTAGTCTTGTCAATTTGGCGGAACAATTGGAGCGTGGCATCACCCACTTCTCCGCAATGTAAGTAATCGAGAGCTTGATAGTCTTCTGGTGCAGCAGAAACGGAGGGCCCACCGAGCACAGTGACCTTACCTGCGACATGCGCACGCCGGGCAATATCATGGATTTGTTTGCGTTGAATGTGCATGCCTGATATCAAAACCGCATCAGCCCACACAAACTCGCTTTCCAGTACCGGACGGATATTTTCATCTATGAACCGGACTTCCCACTCTTGTGGCACAAGCGCCGCGATGAGAAGAATGCCTTGAGGAGGCATGAAGGCCTTCACAGGCCCCATCAGTGGAAAGGCATGGTCAAAGGTACCAAAGGCCTTTGTATAGGCAGGAAACACGCACAGAATGCGCCGAACGGTCGCTGGGCGAAATGTCCGAACGGTCACCAGCGGGAGGACCCACATTGAAGATTCTGACAAAAAAGTCTCTTTCTTATCAGAGGGGGGACTCAAAATCTACCATACTCAAGAGCATCATGTCCGGTTTGGCTGATCCTATGACCCTCCCAACCTGTCTTTTCCAATACGTGAATCGCTAGGTCGCTGTATCTGCTGCTCTCTCATTCACGCGATATAGAAAGGCCGGTAAGACGACTAAACAACCGATCAATGTCAACAAGATACCCAGGGTTAACAATTGTCCCATGCTCGCAATGCCCACATGTGAGGTATAGGCTAAATTACTGAAACTGAGCATGGTCGTCACACTACTAAAGAATACGCCTCGTATCGTCCCCGACCGTAATAACGCTTCACATTCGGCCGGACTCCTCCGCATTCGTTCAACAATATGAATCCCACTGTCGGCGCCCAGACCGAAAATTAACGGGAGAGCAATGACATTGGCATAATTAAACGGCATGTCAAAAATAACTGTGTATCCTACCAAACAGATGGCCGCCAAACTTAACGGAAGGATCACCAATAGAATATCCCAGATATTTCGAAGGACAAGAGCCAGGATGACGAGAATCACCAGCAACGCGGAGATGAAGGCCTGCTTGAACGCCCCGGCAACCTCATTGCCTCCATCTAAATAAATAGCCGGCAATCCCGTCACTTCTGGGGCAATGCGACGAACTTCGTTGACAAACTGCTCCAAGGCGGAAACATTCCGTAGGTCTTTTTTGGGGTACACTTCGAGTCGGTAGGCCCCCTCCTTCCCCACCCATCGTTCACGCAACTCCTTTGGCAAATCTTTTTGCGTAATCAAACCCGTCGGCATCGCCGTGGAGTACATGGTGAGGGGGTCCGTTGGTAATGATCCCAACAAACTCTTATCCAGCCGTGCCAGAAGATCATTTTTCGCCTCATGATCAATGGCGTTGAACTTCGCGATAAGGCTTCTCAGCGCATTTCGTAGTTGGATGGCAGAACTCCCCTGATCACTCAATCCCGCCATGTGAATACGCTCTTCTAAAACAGCCAAAAAAGATTGCATCGCGGCAAGAGTCGTCTCGACTCCAGTGGAAGAAGCTGGGATAACCGAAGCTGATTCCTGGGGAAACATTCCATCAGCAAGACCTGCGAGCACGATCAATTTTTCGAATTGGTGAGAAGGAATGAAATCCTCGATCGTCACCACCTTTTCCACCGACTCCAATGCACCGAGCCTGGATACATCACCAGCGACCTGATCCACCGTGGATAAAAGCGTAAGGGACCACGCCCCTCCTTTTGGGTCCTCAAGAAGATCATCCATCGTTTGCACTGATTCAACATGTGGATCGCGTATATTGTGAGGATTCCAATCAAAAGAAGCCTGGGGAAGCAAAAACACCGCGCCAAAAAAAACAACCACTGTTCCCCACCGAATAACTTGTCCATGACGAATAGGAAATTGATAGAGCGCCTTCCACCTCTGCTGAGTAGAAGCGGGGCGGCAATCGTCCTTCAACGAGGGGAATACCCACAAAATCGCTGGTAACACCGTGAGGGTCACCACGAGACCAATGAACATACTCGTTCCTGAAATCAAACCCAATTCCGACATGCCCGTGTAATTAGTCGGAACAAAGGAGTAAAAACCCAGTCCGGTGGTCAACGCACACAACATTAAGGCCGGCCCTACCTCCCGGAGACTCGTTTTTATCGCACCAAATGGTTCGTTTCCTAATCCCACCAGTTCCTGATACCGGAGGCACAAATGAATCGCATAGTCTACAGCCAGGCCGATAAACAAAACGGCTACGGCCATGGACAAAATATTGAGTTGCCCCACAGCTACCGTGGCAAATGCAGCGCTTAACGACAGACCCACGAGCAACGTGAGCAAGGTGACGACCATAAACCGCCAGGAATGAAAGGCCAATGTCAGCGTGCCACAGACCATGATCAGGGAAAGAATGGCCGCAATTCCGGCACGTTGGCCGACCACTGCCAGCTCTTCATGGGACAGCGCCACTTCACCGGTGACTCGAATTCGAACTCCTGGAATAGCTGAAAGACCCGACTCTTGAATCACACGGTGTATCACCTGAAGGGCCGTTTCGGCAGGAAGCATTTTTTTATAATCTAGGTGAGGTTGAAGGAGAACGAACCTTCGTATCGGAGATGTTTGAGCCTCCAGTTTCAGCATGACTGAATGCCACGCCAGAACATAATCCAAACCAATCACACTAGACTGGATGCCTTCGGCCATTCTCCTAAAAAGAGAGTCCAGAAGTGGCTCCTTCACCCAATCGATTTGATTTTCACGATCGCTCAACATCGTAAAGAGACCAAAGATGTTTCGATTGTGCATAAATTCTTGGATCAATGTTTTGTTAACCGACACGACTTTCGACAATTCTTCAAGTTCCGCAAGATCAAGGTACAACAGGGCATGCTTCTCAAAAAATTCCCCTCCAAAGGGGGTGTACACCGATTTGATGTACTCATGCTCAATTCGTAATCTTGCATCAAGTGTTGCAACCGCCGCATGAGCCATCTCCGGGGTACGGGCCTCGACAACAAGAAGAATGGAATCCGCATTCTGAGGGAATACCTTTTTATAGTGCTCGCTAGCTTCTTGAATTGGGACGTCGGCCGCCAGCATCTCAGTGGTGTTGGTATTGATCCCCAAATACATGAAGGCAGACCAAAAAGAAATGACCGTGGCGATAGCGGCCAGCGTTAAGATCCACCACGCCTTGGACTTCACAACATCCGCAACCCAACCAAGTACTATGGAGACCCAAGAGAAAGAAAAAAAAGGCATCGCGTTTATTATCGGTCGTCAGGAAATAATTGCGGAACATGCTCTACGCTGGCATCGGCAATCCTATTGCTAGCCACGACTTGCTTGAACCAATTTTTAATAGGAAAGACATTCGGATTCATCCTTACGGACCAAACAAATTTGGGCATCAATGGCGCACCGCGTGAGAGGGAACGAGGCAGGTCAGATCTACAATATGGGAATTCGAAAAATAGAGAGTACCAAGCCCATACTGGGAGAGAAAGCGATGTCTTGAAATTACCATACGTATTTGAAAGAAAAATTGAGATCAATAGACCATCAGCCAATTTCCATCAGCCACCAATTGGGGATTGGAAAATTTAGGATCAGAGCTAATTCTTAGTTTTCCGTTCATTCAACGAGACCGGATGGTTCACCACCCCGGTTTTGCTGTAAGAACATTTGCGCCTGTGGTCGGTGGATCCGCTCCCAAATCCATCGTTTTTTGAGGGGCGGTGTGTTCAGAACACCCAAGAATTCCTTTACGGCCTCCTCAGCATGCCCATGACTCAAATACCACCTTCCCAAATCCAAGCGAGCAGGAACATAGTGAATATCCAGTGCGATGGCCTTCTTGAGATACTGACCGGCCATCTGGGTATCACCACCCAAAAACCAGGGCAGCTCCTCATACATTCGACCTAAAATGTGATGTGCTGGTGCATGCTTCTCGTCAATTTCCAATACTCGATTGACATGATATCGTAAGTCCTGCAAGGCAAGCGCTGCGGCAATCACGCCTTGTAACTGAACAGCCTGACCCAGATTGGCCGCATAAAGAAAATGTGCTTCGGCTGAAGACTCTTGTTGCTCTAAGGCTTTTTTAGCCCATCGAGCTCCTTCTTGAAATGCCCCCAATTTCTTCTCATGGTCGACATAGAGCCCATACCCAAGATCTAAATATACACTGGCCATCCGCATCCATTCAGCTGGGTCGTGAGGTTCCGAACGACCAGACGCCAGAAAGCCCAGAAGCTCTTCCTCCAACCTCTCAGGAGATTCGGATTCATGGGATGGTTCACCCGAACCCCCAATAGGCCAACCGAGTAAGAACAGAATCGGAGCGAACCAAAGAATCAGATGCCCACTCTTCTTTGAATCCAAAAATGCTCTCCTATTCCAATTCCTTAAAACGGATAATCCAGGCCCGCAAAGACGGCTCCGCCCTCCCGGCTGTATCCCCAATCGACCCGGCTGATTAAATTTGGTCTGACAAGGCCTCGAAACCCGACGCCCGGCGTGACTTCCCACTCATTAAATTGTCGGTAAGAAAAATCCCGGTAGGTCCGTCCCATATCGACAAAAGGCGCCACTTCAAATTCCACATTGACGTTGAACATTTTAATTTGAAACAGATGAATACGCTCCTCAACATTGACGACCACCATATGCTTATCAATGAACCGGTCTCGTCCATATCCACGAAGATTATCCTCGCCTCCTAATGAACTTTGTTCAAAAAATGGGATCCCATCTCCGAAACTTAATTCCAATCGCCCTCGAATGAGAAAAATGTATCGCTTGGACGGACTCGGGAAAAATTGTCGAGCATCAATACCGTAACGAAAATACAGTTGATCGTCGATTTGTCGTCGATCAAAGTTTTGTGCCAACTCCGCAAACCCCTCAACCCGAGTTCCCGCCGTGGGCGTGGTAGGGTTATCACGAGAATCATAGTGAAAAACTAATCGGTGCGCTAAGACCGTGGCACCTTCAATTCCGGCAATCGAGGGAAAGCGGTCCTTTGAATATGGTTCATCATCCACTCCACCCGGCTGAATTTCAACATCACGAAATCGCTGATTCACCGACAATCGCGTGACATCGTTGAGATGAACCCCAAAATTCCAATGGACCTGAATTTCCCTCCCCGTATAATTGCTTTCATTCGATTCGGGTGTCACTTGGCCAAGACCGAAAAACCGTTTTGTGGCATTTTTGAAAAATTGTGCCCCAATATCAACGAAAAACAGCCCTTCAATAAAACCAGGATCTTGGTACCGGAATTTGAGCTTTCGCTCAATTTCCTCCGTATACGATCCCATGGCCTCCATTTGCTTTCCCCCTGACCAGTATTGGAAATAGTTAAGCGTCCCACGAACACCCAAAAACGAATTATGTATGAGCATGGGCGCAAAGACGGAACGAAGATTCCCCTCATCATCGGAATCCAACACCGGCACAATTAGCCCAAAATCTCGCCCATCATTTTTGGAAGTCGAAATGGCGGGTACCACAAAGAAGGATTTTTCAGCCCAGGCAGAGGAAGGGAAACCACTTGCGGTTACGGCCAGGCAGAAGATCGCTGCCAGGGACAACACACGGAATGACACCATGGAACGGGCTCGCTACGAAGAGGCGGCCAGGTCAGTCTTCGAACGAAGCTTGTCGAGTAATCCATCGAAGGAAGAGGATTTGATGATTCGCGAAAATTGCCCTCGATAATTTTTAGTCAAACTCACGCCATCAATAATCACATCATACACGCCCCATTGCTCATTTTTTTTGAGCAGCCGATAATCCAAGGGGATTTGGACTTTCGGCGACACCACCTTTGTCTGAACCTCCGCAAAGTCCCCTTTCAGCCGCTCCTTCAGATACTCCACCTGTTCCCCGGAATAGCCATCAATATTCCCCACATAGGATCGGGATAAAAATTGCTGGAACAAGGCCACAAATTCTTGTTGTTTGTCGACCGTAATATTTTTCCATTCGGCGGCAAGTGTGCGCTTGGCCATTTCCTCATAATCAAATCGCTTTCCAATAATCGCTTCTAATTTTTCCCGGCGTTCGGTCTCCCGTGCAGCATCTTTTAAGGCAGCATCTCCCAATACCGCAATCACCTCATCAATCGTGTCTTTCACGGCCTGAGTTGGCGTGCCTTCACCCCAAGCCGGAGAGAAAGCCAGGAACGAAAGTGCCACCGAAGCCAACACCACCAAAGTTCGAGTGTTACGAGCTCCACCAATCAATAGACTCATGCGAGACTTACTCCGGCTCATTATTTCAGGCAACACGCTCAAAATCCCTGTCATAAGCTCCTCCACCTCGCTTCAATAAGAACCATTATTCCACATTGCCATGAATAAATTGACTAATGACTTGCTCTAAATCGATACCGGATTCGGTATCCATAATCATTCCCCCCCTCGCGAGAGGCTCCCCGGCCCCTCCAGGAGAAAGCCCCATGAATTTCTCCCCAATAATCCCTCGAGTTTTGATTGAGGCAATCGCATCAGTATACACCGTAATCCCATCTTCTATCGCCAACACCACTTGAGCTTGATCTTCTTTCAGCACAATAGACTTCACCCGACCCACCTCGACGCCAGCAATTTCAACGGATGCCCCTTTTTTTAACCCCGAGCTCGAGGAAAAATCTGCTGTCAGTTCGTAATAATCCCCGCCGACAAGTTCCAATTTTCCCAGCTTAATCGCCAGATAGCCTAGGCAGAGAATTCCGACGAGTACAAAGATCCCCACCACAAACTCCAATTTCCCACGTTCAATCATAGCAGCACCTGGCCAGGCCATGGTTTATTCATTCAGAACTCCTTAGGAGAAAGGTCCACCATTCAACAAGCCACATCGTCTGGGTCATATCATCGTCGCATTTGGAACTGAAATGAATTCGCGCACTAAAGGATCTTGCAGCCGTTGAAATTCCGCCGAACGCGCCATCGCCAAAACTTTACCATTCTTGAGCATGGCGACCCAATCCGAGATGGAGAAAATTTTTGGAATTTCATGACTCACCATGATCGCCGTAAACCCAAAAGCCTTATGCATTGCTAGAATGAGATCATGAATCGCATGGGCCATGAGGGGGTCTAAGCCGGTTGTCGGTTCATCAAATAAAATAATCTCTGGCCCCATCACCAACGCTCTGGCGAGTCCAGCCCGCTTTTTCATCCCGCCACTTAACTCAGATGGAAATTTGTGTCCCATCTTCCCCAACCCCACTCGTTCTAACATCTCCGGCACATATCGTTGAATGTCGTTTTCGGACACCAACCGCTTCTCTCTCAAGGGAAATGCGACATTATCAAAGACATTGAGGGAATCAAATAATGCGGCCGACTGAAATAACATCGCAAATTTCTTGCGAATCTCATTTAATTCTTGGGCGTGAATTTTGGCAAGATCAACTCCAGCAACCAGAACTTGACCTCGATCCGGCCGCATCAATCCAATGATGTGTTTCAACAACACACTTTTCCCCTCACCGCTGGGACCAATAATGGTGGTGATGTCCCCTTTGGGAATATCCAAATCCACCCCTCGAAGGACAGGTTGCCCCCCCAAGGTTTTTTCAACCCCTTTCAATTGAATAATGATTGATGATCCCATACTTGGACAGGTCAATCTTTACAAAAGAACTGATGTTAAAAAATAATCCCACACTAAAATGAGCACCGACGCCAGCACCACAGATTCGGTTGTCGCTTTCCCCAATCCCTCAGCACTCATTTTCGTATAGTACCCCTTATAACAACAAACCCAACTGATGATAAGGCCAAAACTAATTGACTTCAGTATGCCACCATAGACGTCCCTCCACTCCACGGCGGATTCAATGGAACTCCAATACGACCCTCCACTGACACCCAAGAGCTTGACTCCCACCACATAGCCTCCGCCTATGCCCACCACATCAAAAAGGGCCACTAACAGCGGCACAGAAAGGAGTGAGGCCACCATCTTTGGAGTAATCAGGTACTGGAGGGAATTAATGGCCATGGTTTCCAGCGCATCGATTTGTTCGGTAATGCGCATAATCCCAATTTCGGCTGTCATCGCCGATCCGGCACGGGCCGTCACCATTAATGCGGCAAGGACGGGACCCAATTCCCGAATCATGCTTAATGCCACAGCAGAGCCCAGAAGTCCTTCCGACCCAAATTTCCTCAAAGAATAATACCCCTGAAGGGCTAACACCATCCCGGTAAAAAGCGCCGTGAGAATGACAACAAACGTTGATTTATAGCCGACAAAGTGCATTTGCTTGGTGATCTGAAACACCCGCAATGGCGGCCGAAACAACCACCCAAAGGATCGCATCAGAAACAGGAGCATCGCTCCCATTTCTTCTATTTGGGCAACAACTCGCGCTCCAATGCCTTGAATCAAGTTCATAAATTATTGCCTGCCACGTTCAGAATTTGGCGATGCGGGTCTCATTGAAATCGCGGAGAAAAACCGCTCGAAAAATTTGGTAAGTTGCTGTGACGCCAGTTTCGAATGGCGATACAGATTTAGGAAGCCTTTCCAAGATCTTGGTGTGGTCAAAATATGCAGAACCCCAGGTGCCCATCCAGATGGCTTCAGAAAGAGGTTGAAATCTACCGGCAAATCCTCGTCGGCTCCATCCGAAATGGCCCTGATAATCAAAAAGGGAAGATTATTTTTCTGAGCCACTTCCCCAATTGCCGCACTTTCCATATCGACTCCCATCGCCCCGGTGCTTGTCCCTAAGGTCTGCTTGTCGATTGAATGGGTGAGGACATGATCCACGCTCACAAACAGTCCGTTTCGTAAGAGCCCTTGCCCTATCCAATCAATACTCAGGGCCGTTTTCACCCAATCAGGATGACAGAGGATTCGTGGAGGGGTGGATACGGCATCAGTCGTCATGAGTGGCCAACACATCGCGTCATGTCCAATAAGTATGGACCCAATAGGCCCTGAACCCAGATCCCCGGCAAATCCAGTAGAAATGATGACATCCCATGATGCACCAGCAAGCAAGTGCTGAGCACCGACCCGAGCCTTATCAGGGCCAATACCCGACTGAATGAGGAGAACATTCAGCCCACCCTTGTTACTCTCAACCGCTCGATACCCATGGCGGGAAACCGAGTGAGCAAATGGGAGAGCCCGAGCCACGGCCTGAAATTCTATTCTGGTTGCGGTCAGTATGGCGATTCTGCTCAGAACCGGCTCCTGACGTCATAGCATAAAGGAAAAAGTGTGTCGTGCAGGCAAGAGTTATCCCAATTTCCGTTGGCGCCTGGAGGCTTGGGCAGCTTTACGCAATTGGTCGGCTTTGGCTTCTCCCGTCATTTTGACATTCCGGTACATACCCAAAGCCCATATGGGGAAGTATTTGAAATACCCATGATATCTTAGGTAAAAAACCCGTGGGAATCCAGTTCCGGTATGAAATGGCTCATCCCAAACTCCATCCTCACGTTGATGGCGAATTAGCCAAGTGACTCCACGAACGACACTCAAGGAATCTGCCGCCCCAGCCTGCAGGAGAGCCATGATCGCCCAGGCTGTTTGAGAGGCGGCACTCTCTCCCTGTCCCGCAGTTGTGACATCGGCATACGATTCACATGACTCGCCCCACCCACCATCAGAATTCTGGGCGGATTCCATCCAGGTCACCGCTTTCTGAACCCACGGCACGGTCATATCCACCCCAATCGCTCGTAGCCCAGAAAGGACACACCAGGTTCCATAAATGTAATTGACCCCCCAACGACCATACCAACTGCCATTAGGCTCTTGTTCCATGCGTAAAAATTCAAGGGCCGGACCAACCGCTTGATGCGACTGGTCATATCCAAGTGCACCTAACATTTCTAAGCACCGACCCGTTAAATCAGCCGTACTGGGATCTAACAGAGCCTGGTGATCTGCAAAGGGAATTTTATTGAAAATGAGTTTATTATTATCCTTATCGTAGGCACCCCACCCCCCATCAGACCCTTGCATGGCCAATGCCCAATGAAATCCGCGTTGAAGGACTTCATCATAATCTGGGGTTTCAGCTTGGTGAATTTTGGCCATCGCGGTGACGACGGCGGCCGTATCATCGACATCTGGATACCAGTCATTTTCATATTGAAAGCTCCATCCTCCCGGTTGAGCCTCAGGTGCCGACACCACCCAATCACCTATTTTATGAGATTGTCGGGATCGCAACCAGCGATCTGCCTGACTGAACGCCTGGTGATGCAGTTCAACTCCGGTTTCGACAAGAGCATTCATGGTTAGAGCGGTATCCCAGACTGGAGAATGACACGGCTGCAAATGCAGCATACTCGGTGTCGTAGCATTGGCAGAATGAGAATAAATTTCCAGTTCCTCAATTTCGTGTAGCGCTTTTTGTATGAGTGGGTGGTCCGTCGCATATCCCATCGCTCGAAGGGCAAAGATTGAATTCGCCATGGCAGGATAAATGGCTCCAAGCCCTCCCTTGCCATCCATATGCTCAATCATCCAACGTTCAGCCGCTTTCAAGGCTTTCTTCCTCAACGATTGAATAGGATAGGACTCATATAACCGAAGGAGACTATCCACCCACACAAAGAAATTTCGCCAGCTTAACAATGTCGAATCACGATGTAATGGCGGCACTTGAGAAAAATCAACAAGATCCAAAGGCTCCACAAACAGTTCTTCGATCCCGTGTTCTCGAGAGATTGGACAAAGAGGGCGATGGGCAAAAATGATTAACAAAGGGATGATGACGGCACGAGACCAATAGGAAACGGCATACAGATTAAAATAAAACCATTGGGGAGCCAGGAATATTTCCGGCGGCATGCAGGGAATCCCACGCCAATCATATTGACCAAACAACGCCAGAGTAATTTTGGTAAAGACATTGGCCTGTACGACTCCACCCTGTTTGAGAACAAGTTTTTTTGCTCGCTGCATGACCGGCTCGTCAGCTGACACTCCAGCCAGTTTCAGCCCAAAATACGCCTTCACCGTCGCACTGATGTCTGCCGGACCACCAGAAAAAATTGGCCACCCGCCATCCTCAAGTTGTGTATGCAGGAGATAGCAAGCGGCTTTTCGCTCCCGATCCGAGTCAACGACTCCCAAAAACCGCCGAAGCATGACATATTCCGATGTCAGGGTCGTGTCGGCTTCTAATTCCTCTACCCAGAATCCATGCTCCAGATCCTGCTTGCTCAACAACCACTGCTCCCCTTTTTTGAGGGCAGATTCCAAGGACTCCATATGACCTACATGGGCATGACGTTGCGAGGAAGTATCTGGAGATACGACCGGATGCCGATTATGGGAAACCAGCTTGAGAGAAGGTGAAGTCTTCTGTACTCGTGGCTTGCGCAATGTTGAAATGACGGTACCCAGGAAATTTCCCGTGAACCGCACGATGAACTGTTTGAGCAATCTCATGGGAACCTATTCATAGCCCATCATGGAACAGAGGTCAGCAATTGTAGGGGATGAAAACGGACAGATCAGGCGATCTCAGGGATAGTATAAGACCCAGCATGAACTGGGTCTTATACCTAATGGGACAAATACTGTCAAGAAAGGGCACAGGTTGGCACTTCCACCTAACCCAAAGGCCACAGCTTATGTCGAAAGTAGCACAATTTTCTCACGATGCTGCTTAACCCCTTTAGTGCCATTTCTTGTATCAAACACCACAGGAGCATGATCCACGATCATCTGATAATCAAATGCTGAATGTGCAGTCAAGATTAAGGCACACGCACTTTGCTCTAATAATTCCTTTGTCACGGAAAGGGCTTTGTACTGGCGGTCTCCGATCATCAAAGACGGAGCATATGGATCGACATACTGCAAATGAGCCCCCTCTTTTTGGAGCAACTCCATCACCTTGGTGGCCGGAGATTCCCGAGGATCTTCAATATCAGCTTTGTACGTCACGCCCATCACGACAATTTTTGAACCTTTCAAGCATTTCCCCATATTATTCAATACTCGCTGGAGTTTAGTGGCCACAAAATACGGCATATTTTCATTGATTTCACCGGCCAATTCAATGAACCTTGTATGCACATCATATTCCTTAGATTTCCATGCTAAATAATAGGGATCCAAGGGAATACAATGCCCCCCGACACCTGGACCGGGATAGAATGCCATAAAGCCAAAATTCTTCGTAGCCGCCGCATCGATTACTTCATAGACGTTAATGTCCATCCGTTCGCACAGCATGGTCAGTTCATTGACCAACGCAATATTCACGGACCGGAAGACATTCTCGAAGACCTTGGCCATTTCAGCCACTCGGGGAGAGCTGAGTGGAAAGACTTTGACGATCGATTGTTCATAAAATAACTTCGAGACTTCCTGGCATCCTTCCGTCACTCCCCCAACCAGCTTGAAGGTATTATGGGTTTTAAAGTCCGGATTTCCTGGATCCACCCGTTCTGGAGAAAAGGCCACAAACAAATCTTTGCCTGGGGTAAGACCTTTTGCGGTCAACGCGGGCAATATGACTTCTTCGGTGGTCCCTGGGTAGGTAGTACTTTCTAACACGACCAGCATATTGGGATGGGCATAGTTGGCGATATGCCCAAGCACTTTGACGATTGCCGTAATATCTGGTTCTTTGTTTCGAGTCAGCGGCGTAGGAACACAAATGAGGATCACATCGCATTGCTGCAGCACCGAAAAATCAGTGGTCGCTTCCAAGCGTTTTTGCTCCACGACCTCACGCAAGTCAGCGTCAGCCACATCTAAAATATAATTATGGGCTTGCTTGACCATCTCAACCTTGCCCGCAACTTCATCAACGCCAAAAACATGGAACCCCGTTTTGGCCTGAAGAACAGCCAAGGGTAATCCCACATAGCCCAATCCAACCACACCAATTTTGGCTGACCGATTCTTTATTTTTTCTCGTATATCCACGCGTCCCCCTCCTCTTGAGGCCTCTTCCCTCATGAATAAATTTTCGTAACTATTCGGGATCACTCAAATCTTCTTGAGTGGTGTCACTGACGACCAGATGTCTAACTCTATTCTAAGACGACACATCATTTGTGACATTGGTCAAAATCTTTTGCTCATTGATCGTCCAAACATCACACGTTGCATCCCCATCGATATTGCCAATCGCCACAGCGGTAAAGGCCGTGGGACTGACAACATCCAAGGTCGAGGCGGTACACCCAGTAGGCAGGGTGCCTAAACTAGCGCCACCCAATTCGTAATAGTAGCGTTGCGAAGCTCCACTGACCCCAAACCCAACGGCATTAAAATCATCAATATATCCATTGTTCTCAGCAAAATACGCGATTTCAGCAGTATGAAGCGCCACTAAATTACTTTTGGCCTCGGTCTGCTTCGCCTTGGCTTGATATCGTAAAAAATTTGGAATGGCAATCGTCGCTAAAATGCCAATAATCGCGACCACGATCATGAGCTCGGTCAGACTGAATCCCTGTTGATTGCGAACTAGATATCGACGGAACATACGGTGACCTCCAAGGAGGGCCTTCCCTCAATAATATGGTTGTTTGATGCCTCTCATCCGAGAATCATCCTACAGTGAGTATTCTCAGGAAACCAGGGAGACTTCTTTACAACAGCATTTTTCTTCGATTCGCCAATTCCCACCAATCTGCTTCAACTTCCAGAAACTTCTCACAACAAATTCTTCAAAGACTATAGGACTTTTCACCCTCAGGTTCTGCCTCCTCTAATCGACAGAAACAGGACAAATCTTAAGGGAAAATCTGGCAAAGAAAAAACCCATGCTCGAAAAGAACCACAGCGTCCTTGGAGCAAAGCAAGAGAAAAATCTAATTACGGCGTGTAGGTGGATTGCTGAGAAAGAGTTGGGATGGGTTCTCCAAATCCCCTATCTCGAAATCGCTGCTTAAGCGCTTCGTTGCTGGAATCCAATTGGAGCGAATGAATCCAGGCGTCACGCGCTTTTTCAGGCTCTTTTTGGAGAAGAAAGATTTCGCCTAAATGCTCATAAATCACCGGATCATCAGTAACCAATGCCAGCGCGCGTTGCATCATTTCCAACGCTTCATCAATTCTTCCAACCTTGAATAAGGCCCAGGCCAAACTGTCGACGTAATACCCATTATGAGGCTTTAAGGTTACCGCACGTTGCGTCAATGAGACGGCTTGATCAATATTGATGCCACGATCAGCATAACTATACCCCAAATAATTCAACGCATCCGCATGGTCCGCGTCGAGCTCTAGGGCTTGCTCCATTTCACGAACAACCTCATCAAAGCGATCAAGCTTGTCATAGATTGTGCCTAAATTGAAATGCAATTCAGCATTAGACGGATCTTGCTGAATACCATCTTCCAATCGCGCTTTCGCCTGCTGATATTCTTTCATTTGAAAATACGTCAAGCCCAGCAATAAATACGGTTCAGGACGTTTGGGATTGAGTTTGACCGCCTCTTCCAAATACGATAAAGCCGCTTCATTTCGTTTCAATCGATAGGACACAAACCCCAAATGCAAAATGCTATCGAAGAAGGTTGGATCAATCTTCACATTCGCTTGATAGGTTTCGATAGCACGATCATAGTCCTTCATTTCTTCATACAATAAACCCAAAAAATCTCGCACACGCAATTCGTTTGGGCGATTCCGTAAGACCCCGTTCAATTCCTCAATCGCCGCAGCGAAATTGCCTTGCTCTCCATAAATCTGGGCTTTTCGTACTTGCGCATGGAGGTCTCCAGGATTTTCCTCAAGTAGGTAATCTAAATGTCCAAGCGCTTGATCCGCCTCCTTTTGCGTGACATACAATCGAACCAGACGCAAGCGAAACTCACGATAATCAGGGTTCACGTCCTTCAAAAACGTTTCAATCCGTTGAATGGCTTGTTCAAATTCGCCGGATTCTTCCAAGAGTTCAACTAATTTGACATAGGCACGCTCAAATGAAGCATTCAGAGCAATGGCCTGTTCAAAATGTTTGATCGCGCCCAATTGTGCCTTATTGTCTAAGGCGATAATTCCCAGGTAATAATGGCCCTCAGCCGAGCTGGGTACATGTTGTAAAAGATCGCGAAAAACTCCTTCAGCCTGCTCAACATCCCCTTCTGTCATCAACCAGGTGCCATGAGCCAGATACAGCCGTGGTTCGGAAGGAAATTGCCTCTTGGCCTCCTTATAGACTCGTCGCACATACTCAGGCTCTCCTGCCGCAGCAAACAGTTTCGCCATGTCCAAAAACAGGGGAACCTCTGCCAGGCGTTCGAGAGGAATTTGCTTAGCCATATTCACAGCAGCCGGCATTTGGGCTAAGGCCATATGAATTTTGGCAATACGGAGTTTCAAAAAGATCGAATCAGGGTCGAAGGTCAAACCGACCTGATAAGCTTCTAAGGCCTTGAGTCCTTCATTATTCAGTTCCGCGAGAGACCCTCGAAGAAAATGATAATAGGCTTGAGGATGGGAAATTTCCTGAATGGTGGCAGGACGCTCTTGTTCATGCAAAGCCGGTTGCGGGGCCGTACCGCAGGAAACAATGAGAAGGGGAATACTGAACAGCCCGGTTCGAATGCGACTCAGCCAACAAGGGACCGTTTTCGCGAGACGACTCGAACAGGTAGGTGGCATCAAAGAATCCGTCACTTGAGGCGCTATGGAGTGATCAATAATCCTTATACTATACCAGAATGTCTTCTATCTAAATCATTAAACTTCGCATACCGATCATGAAACTGTAGGTCCACTTCCCCAATTGGCCCATTTCGATGTTTACGCACAAGGATATTCGCAATGCCCTTGTCATCGGTATCCGGGTTATACACTTCATCACGATAGATAAACATCACCACATCCGCATCTTGCTCAATGGCCCCTGATTCACGCAAATCTGCAAGCATGGGGCGTTTGTCCGTCCGGTTTTCTACAGCACGACTTAACTGAGAAAGCGCCACGACTGGTATATTGAGTTCTTTCGCCAGCGCTTTTAACGCTCGCGAAATATCGGAAATTTCCTGTTGCCGAGATTCGGATGACCCCTTTCCATCCATCAATTGCAGATAATCGATGATCAGAAGATCCAGCCCATGCTCAGTCTTGAGTCGACGAGCTTTTCCCCGCATTTGCTGGACACTGAGATTTCCAGAATCATCGATAAAAATTTTCGCCTGCTCCAGTTTACCAGCTGCCTCAGTCAAGGCAACCCAGTCGGGCCCTTTTAATTGTCCAGTACGAACCGCATGTGAATCGAGGTGGGCTTGAGAGCTGAGCATTCGCAAGACCAATTGCGCTCGAGACATTTCCAAGCTGAAAATACCGACAACCGCATGACCTTTGAGCGCAGCCTGTTCAGCCATGCCCAACGCCAAACTCGTCTTTCCCATACTCGGTCTGCCCGCCACAATAATTAAATCAGAAGGCTGCAGACCAGCAAGCAGATTATCTAAATCTGTATACCCCGTAGGCACCCCAGTTATTTTCTCTTGCCGGCTATAGAGTCGATCAATAATTTCAACACTGTCCTGAATGATACTACTAACAGGGGCGAAGGTTCCTCCTAAATGCCCTTGCGCTAGACGAAAAATTTCACGCTCTGCGAATTCCAAGAGTTCGTCCGTTTTGGTTGTCCCTTCATACCCTTTCATCACCACATCAGTGGCAGTCCGAACTAAGCCACGAAGCAGTGATTTATCCCGAACAATGTGACAGTGGTAGCGAATGTTTGCCGCACTAGGCACCATCTGGACCAATTCGGCAATATAGGAAGCCCCCCCAACCTGATCTAATTCTCCCGTGCCACGCAAAAATTCAGTGAGCGTAATTTGGTCAACCGCCTGATTGCGCTCAGACAAGGCCACCATGCTGCGATATACCATCTTATTGGCCGTGCGATAAAAATCTTCTTCCGACAAGATTTCCATCGAACGATTGAGGGCGGCATTATCCAACAGAATCGCACCAAGGACCGATTGCTCAGCCTCTACGTTCTGAGGAGGGACGCGGACGTCAGGTATTTCAGAAATCGCCATGAATCTCCGTTCGAAGGCGTTGAGGCAATTCTTGGAAAGCCACTCGTGATTGCCGTGGCTTCAATGAAGAATCCGAATATTCGACTAAGAGCACTGATTCGTTTGGACCGCTTTTCTGATCATACAGAATAACCCGGGAAATACCCCGACGCTGAGCTTCTTCCGCCACCAAAGCAAGAGAAAACTTTTGTGGATTTTTCATCGTTTCCTCAGTCACACAAATACCAGCGGCGCGTAAGGTCTGGGCTAAAGCAAAGGCTTCCTTTGCGTGACGCCTAAACCCCATTAATAACACTGGCGCAAAACCGTTGCTTCCAACTTGTCCACCACATTCTAAAGCCGAGAACAGCCGATCTAAATCCAATCCAAACCCAATGGCCGGCAAATCCCGCCCAAAGCGACCCATCAAGTGATTGTACCGCCCTCCCCCACCAATTTCACGACCCACTCCCGCCGTAAACACATCAAAAACGACCCCATCGTAATAATCAAATCCACGAAATTCTCCCAGATCTAACAGGACATGCTGTTGAACTTGCGTGAGCGCCAGCTGCTGAAACACCTGCTCTAAACGATGCAAGGGTTTAAGCAATTGTGGATCCTTCCCGGCAATCCGCTTTCCCCACTCCAACACCTCATATTGGCCACAGCGTTCAGGGACCTGCAGAATGTCTCGCACCATCGCCCGAGGCAGTCGTTCGGAGAGTAAAATCTGTTCCAATCGTGGCAAATCTTTATGGGCAGCAGCCAACTCAGCCTGCTTTCTTCCAGATGGAGACAACCCTGATCGTGATAGCAAGGCCTTAAAAAACCCCACATGCCCCAAAGAAATTTTCCATTCCGGTAACCCGACTTGGTCCAAAACGCCTGCCAACATCGTCACCATCTCAGCATCACCCTGATAGCTATCATTCCCAACCAGCTCAATCCCCACCTGAAACACCTCACGATCTCGCCCTCGGTGCTCCACTTCATATCGAAAAACCGTCGTTCGATAGGAAAAGCGTAAGGGAAGCGCCTCGCCCCCTAGCCCCATAGCCACCATTCTGGCAATCTGTGCGGTGGCATCAGGACGCAGCACAAGCATACGCCCTGAAGTCCGATCAGCAAATTTATAGCACTGGTCCAACACTTCCGGGGCTAGGCCAACCGAGAGCACATCTAGATATTCAAAGGTGGGCAGGATAATTTCCTGATAGCTCCAGGTCGCCAAATAGGCCAACAATTGGTCTTCCAGGCTTCGAACACGCTGAGCCGTTTGCGGCAATAAGGTCGCGGTACCAATAGGGATGAGGGAACGGAGCGGTTTCATAGGACCTATGAGGGAGAGCCTACCAAAAAGCCGTCAGGCTTCGGTAGGGAGTCGGGAAGAAATACCAGGCTAGCCCAGATTCACCATGCGAACGGATAGAATATCTTTTTCCTTTTTCAGAAGATCTAAGACCGACGGAGAAAGCGGGCTGTCCAGGCCAATGATCAATAACGCCGATTCGCCTCGCTCGACACGCGAGCATTGCATGCGGGCAATATTGACATCATGTTGACCCAAGATTTGGCCGACCATGCCAATAACCCCGGGACGATCCACATTATCAATCAAAATCATTTGCCCTTCAGACACCACTTCAACCTGGAATTGGTTGATTTCCACAATCCTCGGTTCTTGACGATGAAAAAGTGTGCCAGCCAGCGTATGAGTCTTTTTCCCAGCTTCGACCTTGATGCGGATCAAACTGGTGAAGTCACCGGCATCGCTGCTTTTTACTTCCTTCACTTCGATGCCGCGTTCTTTCGCCACAATAGGCGCATTCACAAAATTAATCACATCTTCTAAAATCGGGGAGAGCAACCCCTTCAAAACAGCCACCGTAATGGGCGCCAAACCTAACTGCGAAACCTCGCCCACATATTCCACGGTCACAGACTTGAGGCCCCCATCTAATAATTGAGCCTGGAAACGACCCATCCGTTCGGCCAACAACAAGTAGGGCTGCAGCTGTGGAAGGACTTCCGGGGCGACCGATGGAACATTCACCGCACCACGGGCAATGCCACGTTTAAAATAGTCCACAAATTGCTCGGCAATCCCGATCGCCACGTTCTCTTGTGCTTCTTCGGTGGACGCGCCAATATGAGGAGTACAAGTAAAATTATCCAAACTCAGAAGGGGATGCTTGGGATCTACTGGCTCTTGTTCAAACACATCAAAGGCGGCCGCCGCGACTTTTCCAGATTGCAACGCTTCACATAGGTCTTGCTCATTAATGATACCGCCCCTGGCGCAATTGACGATCATGACCCCATCTTTCATCTTTGCCATGGTCTGAGTATTGATAATCCCTCGTGTTTCATTCGTCAGCGGCGTGTGAACGGAAATCACATCGGCACGATGAAAAAGTTCTTCAAGCTCAACAACCTCAATTCCCATTTGCTTGGCCCGATCAACAGCCAGATAGGGATCATAGCCAATGACATTCATCGACCATCCCTGCGCCAACTTCGTAACATAGGATCCGATTTGACCCAACCCGACTAAGCCCAAGGTCTTGTTATAGAGTTCACTCCCCATAAACTTATTTTTTTCCCACTTGCCGGCCTTCATAGATTGGGTGGCTTGGGGAATTTTTCGACTCATGGCCGCGATCATCGACATCGTATGTTCAGCTGTGGTGATCGTATTGCCACCAGGGGTGTTCATCACCACAATACCGCGACGGGTCGCTGCTTCGGTGTCGACATTATCTAAACCAGTCCCGGCGCGACCTACAATACGGAGACGCCCGCCAGCCTCAATCACCTCTTTGGTAACTTTGGTTGCAGAACGGACAATCAACGCTTCATAGTTGCCGATTTCCTGCAATAACTCTTCTTTAGACAATTTGGTCTTCACCGCAACGGAAAATCCTGCACGCTCTAACACTTCAACCCCTTTAGGGGAAAGGCTGTCACTGACTAAAATATTCATAGGTCACTCCGTTGCGTCAAAAACATGAGATCCGAAGGGTTAGATCTGAGTTAGGCTTTGCGTTTTTCAAAGTCCGCCATATACGCAATCAAGGCGTCCACGCCCGCTTCAGGCATCGCATTATAAATACTAGCCCGCATGCCGCCAACCGACCGATGCCCTTCTAAGGTGGTTAACCCAGCAGCCGAGGCCCCGGACAAAAATTCTTTATCTAACGACGGGTTAGCCAAAATAAACGGGACATTCATCCACGAGCGTGAAGCCTTTTCGACCGGATTACGGTAAAAGCTTGACCCATCAATGGCTGCGTACAACTTCGTCGCCTTCCGTTCATTGAGGGTTGCCATGGCCGACAATCCCCCTTGAGCCTTTACCCATTTGAACACCAACCCAGCGAGATAGATCCCAAAGGTTGGAGGCGTATTCAACATAGAATCGGCCTCCGCCTGCTGGGCATAATCATAGACACTTGGGGTAATGGGCAACACGTCGCCAATGAGATCATCTCGCACAATCACTAAGGTCACGCCCGCTGGACCAATATTTTTTTGGGCACCCGCATAAATCAATCCAAACCGACTTACCTCAATCGGACGAGACAAAATAGTGGAAGAAAAATCCGCAACTAACGGCACATTGCCCGTATCCGGCACCCAGTGAAACTCGACCCCTCCGATTGTCTCATTGGGGGTATAGTGCACATAGGCGGCATCTTTATTAAGTGACCAACGGTCAAATGGAGGAATCGTGGTAAATTTATCGCTCTCTGATGTGGCAGCCAAATTGACTGTGCAATATTTTTTGGCATCGCTAATGGCTTTTTTGCCCCAGGCTCCGGTCAAAATATAATCAGCCGTTGTTTTCCCCCGCAGCAAATTCATAGGGATAGTCGCAAATTGTGTAGAAGCCCCACCTTGGAGAAAGAGCACTTTATAATTGCTGGGGACCCCAAGGAGGTCGCGAACATCCTGCTCAGCTTCAGCTGCTACCGAAACAAACTCTTTTCCACGGTGACTCATCTCCATAATGGAGGCACCGGCGCCGTGCCAGTTCAATAATTCTTCTTGCGCTTGTTGCAAGACGGCTTCCGGCAAGATTGCGGGACCAGCACTAAAGTTATACACACGTGACATAATCGATTGTATTCCCCCATCAAAAATGAAGGCGCAGGAGGCAGGAAAAACATGTGGCACCGCGCCGAAAAGGTCGCTACGCTAGCACAGGGTCCCCAACCAGTCAAGAAAAATGCCGGTCCTTGTCAGACCAATTGCTGATGACCTACAATCCTCCCCGACAATGGAAAACTTACCTGAAAATTCAACCAGTTCCGAAGAGACATTGCCCCCAGTCGATAAGACCGTAAAGCCCAAACCCGGCCTCCGATTGGAACTGCGCGGGTCAGGGAATTACTACAAAGGCATTCTGCACATTGGCAGTACGTTCATCCCCATCAGTGATGATATTCTTGAGGAGCTCCAGACCAAAACAGCTCTCTCGCCTGATGGATTTTTTCGACTCTTTGTGGAAAAAGTAGGGTACTCCTCCTACTTAACAGAGCAAATTCACCAAGAAGTCAAAAACGCCGGCAACCTCAACGCTCAGATGTCCGCCATTCAGCAGATACTCCGCCAAGGGCTACCGTCCTAATCACCCAAATATTTTGTCCATAAAATTGATGATCCGCATCCGACGAGCAGGGTCTTTTTCTAGGGACAACGCTTTCTGATAATGCTCCACCGCTAATTCAGGCATACGCTTTTCTTCGTACACACGACCCACACCAAACGTCGCCTGCGCATCTTCAGGATTGGCAATCAAGGCTTTACTGAAATAATCCAGGGCAAAATCATTTTGCCCTTTGTCATAGAGAAACCATCCAATAGCCGTGGCCGCAGCTCCAAAATCTGGGTTCAGACGAAGGGCCTCCTCATACTGGCGTTTGGCTAAATCCACTCGGCCCTTATTCTCATACAGCCCCCCCAACGCAAAATGGACTTCTGCATCACCGGGACTAAGAGCCAGCGCTTTCTTATATTCTTCAATCGCCGGGTCTAATTTGCCCTGTTCAGCGAGCGCACAAGCCAAATTGGTATGGCCCACCGCTTCATTTGGACAAAGCTTCAGAACTTCTCGATATTGAGGAATCGCCATCTCTAACTGGCCTTGCTCCTGATAGACCACCCCAAGTTTAAGCCGGGCGGCCACATACGAGGGATCTCGCTTAATGGCCTCTCGAAAGGCCTTCACGGATTGATCCATGCGTCCCTGGCGCTGATGAATTTGAGCCAGGAAAAAATGCGGATAGGGAGATTGGGGTGACAGGGCCACGACTCGCTCGAAACAGGCAAATGCATCATCGAGCAAACCGGATTGCGTATGAAAGATACCTTCAACCAGGGCCATATCTGCCGAATCTCGATAGCGTTCTTTAAGAACTCCCAGCCACTCCCGAGCCAATTGCACATGAGCCTCATCCCCGAGTGCTTGCGGATACACCTTCCAGGCTTGAACAAAATCGCCCCGCAAGAGGCACACCACATTCAAGGCAAAAAATGGCAAGGGGCCGCTGTCG
>Ga0224496_10000423_pt1 | contig 29713 bp, 24 predicted proteins | sample SF_Jul11_sed_USG_2_FD_168127 | JGI IMG/M metagenome (GOLD analysis project Ga0224496, IMG submission 168127) | Sediment microbial communities from San Francisco Bay, California, United States - SF_Jul11_sed_USGS_8_1 | ecosystem: Environmental > Aquatic > Marine > Sediment | place: USA...
GCGAAAAGGGAAGCCAGGAGGAAGGAGACAAGAGATCTAGACAAGCAGAACTCCTCAAAAAACGATCCGAGAGACCAAGAGCCTCCACTCAACAGACTTTTGCAGAGGGTTCTATAGTCATTGGGCATGCTGTTCGCGTCGAGCTTCTTCGATAATTTCTGTGATAGTCTGGTCCACAAATTCACCGCGATCGGCCTGCCCAGCTCCGACCGCTAATTTTGCACGAAGCCTTTCTACCTTCATTTGGTAAATTAACTCTTCATGGATCTCCATAAAGCGCAATGCTTCTCGGACGACTTCACTGGCGTTGTTATACAGCCCAGTTTGAACTTTCGATTTCACGATATTTTCAAGCTCTGGTGTAAGCGAGATGTGCATGACGAAAACCTCCTAAAGTCCAGTATGGGCGCTCATTCATAAATTGTCAATGTTTGTATGGTGGGCAATAAAATGAGTAATTTAAAGTAGATAAATAATAGTTGCCGCAAGGTGCGGCTATGTGGAGTAGTTGGGTTAAGCAAAGATTATGAAATTGCATCATAGGGCAAGGTTTAATCAAAAGGACCAACGAACGGGGGTTTTGATATCACCAAAACCTACTAAATATCTGAAGAAGGGAAGGATTGTGGGGGGTGGATGGTGAGGAGGCCGCGCATGAACGGGTGGATGCCGCAGTGATAGGGATAGGTGCCCGGTTGAAGTGGCGGAAGGGTAAAGCGGGCATTGGGACCTAGAAATCCGGAATCAAAGGAACACAGGTTCCCGAACCGGCAATCGTCAGAGACGATCGTGTGGGGCTCTTGGGTGCGGTTTTTCCAAGTGAGTGGCGTCCCCAGCGAAATGGTGAGCTGATTGGGGGAAAAAAATGGGGGTTGAGGGTCGATGTAGATGCCATGGGAAGAAGAGGCTTCAAGTTGGGGCAGACTTGCTGATACGACAAAACCTAAGCTGCCTGCTACGCAGCCAAAGATACATCTTTTTAGAAACCACCTTGCCCTATCATGGAATCGGCGATGTTTCATTTTACGGATTTTCTAAATCAAACAAATATGTTTCTAGGAGATCAATTGCCTCACGGCTTAATTGTGAGAAAGATCGTTCCTTGGCCTCGTCGTATGAGAACAAGCACGGAGGCTTTGGCATCAAGGCCGCTTGCCAGGTGCTCAAAATCCTTTACAGAACGAATTGCCGAACGATTCACTTCTACCAAAATATCGCCTGGCCGAATGCCCGCGCGGTCAGCAGGAGAATTGGGTTCAACTTGAGTGATGGCGACACCATTTCCGTCAGCAGTTTGCCCGGGTTTTACGGCTTCAACAGACAGCCCGGCTAGCGGATGGTCGCCTTGAATGGAATCAGGGGCGGCTTTGGCCAAGGATGCGACATTTTTGGGCATTTCCCCTATCGAGACCGAAAGAATAACTTCCTTGCTATTGCGTAACACTTTCATGGGCACTGAGGTGTTGGGGGTGGTATCAGCAACCAAAGTGCGAAGGTGGGTAGGATTTTTGACCTGCACTCCATTATACGAGCGAATGATATCGCCGCGTTGGAGCCCAGCCAGTCCGGCAGGGCTGGTACTGAAGACATCCCCCACCAGTGCGCCTTGGGTGTCCGGGGCATCGAACTGCTTGGCAAGATCTTCCGATAAATCTTGGATTGAGACGCCCAACCACCCTCGAATGACTTTCCCTTGGCCGATGAGGCTTTCCATGACGTGTTTCACCATCTGACTCGGGATGGCGAATCCAATGCCCATATAGCCACCAGTTCGGGAAAAGATCGCGGTATTAATACCGATGAGTTGCCCTTGCAAATTGACCAGGGCGCCGCCTGAATTGCCCGGGTTAATGGCCGCATCAGTCTGAATGAAATTTTCGTAATCGACAATGCCTACATTGGCGCGTCCAACCGCACTGATGATGCCCATGGTGACAGTTTGGTTGAGCCCGAATGGATTTCCCACCGCCAACACCAGCTCACCAACTTGTAGGCCCGCAGAATCTCCCCAAGGCAACGTGGATAATCCCGTCGCCTCAATTTTGATCACGGCTAAATCTGTTTTGGGATCTGTACCGATCAGTTTGGCCGGGAATTTTCGTTTATCCCCCAACAGGACCATGAGTTCATCGGCTTGTTCCACCACATGATTATTGGTCACGATATAGCCGTCGTCGGACACGATGACACCCGACCCCAGCCCTTGTTCTGGTTGTTGCCGTGGTTGTTTAAAGCGGCGTTCAAATTCTTCTCCGAAAAACCGGCGGAAAAACGGATCATCAGAAAAGGGATTTTCCTGTGCTTGGGCAGTGCGTTTTGTGGCGGAAATGTTGACGACCGAGGCCATCGCCTCTTTGGACACTTTGATAAAGGTTTCATTCGAAGCCAGGAGCGGTGTGGAGACTTTGACAACGGGAGGGACATCAGCGGCGAGTGCAACGGCTGGCTGAGGTCTGGCCCTAGGAAGATCGGCAGACGAGGTTGTTGCGGATGGGGGTTGAGAGGGTGCTTCGGAACATTGGATTTGTGTCAATCCCAGCAATCCCAAAAGGATGAGCATCCCGACCCACTGCCGCGTCTGTTGCCCTATCCGTTTCCCTGATGTCACAAAATCCCTCATTGACCACTCCTTATGCTGAAACTATCGGTTGTGAAGATGCATATCCCAAGCCGTAAGGGCAGGGACCATTCTCAAAAATCGCATATGAGATGATATCTTATCATCACCATGCGTGTGCGTGGAATACGTGGTCTTAGGACAAGAAATCCAATGTTATTGATTAGAGGGGAGGCCTATCATGGGCTTGGTTGAGGCGGACACCCTGATCGGTTCCGGTAATGACGAGAGAGGTCATATGGACAAATAGGCCGCATTCGACCACACCTGGAAGCTGGAGAAGAGTGGTTTCGAGCGAAGCCGGATCCTCAATGACTGGAATCTGCAGATCAACAATGTAATGGCTGTTGTCAGTCACAAAGGGTTGCCCCGCCTGTTCTCGTCGAGGTGCTGGCCAGCCCATCTTTTCCAAATGCCGTTGCGTGGTTCGCCAGCCGAAGGAAAGAATTTCCACCGGTAAAGGAAACGGCAGACCCAGATGCGGCCGTAGTTTTGCCTCATCCACAATTACAATAAATTGTCGGGCGGCTCGAGCCACGATTTTCTCCCGGAGCAAGGCCCCCCCACCGCCTTTGATGAGATTGAGTTGCGGATCAACTTGGTCGGCTCCATCAACCGCTACATCGATATCCCAGGGCTCATCGTTGTCTAACAAGGGAATACCTAGCTGCGTGGCGTAGGTCGCGGTAGCCTGAGACGTCGGCACTCCTCGGATACGAAGCCCGTCTTGGACGCGTGTGCCCAAGGCCGTGAGAAAATGGTGAACCGTTGAGCCGGTGCCCAAACCGAGAATCTGCCCGTCCTGAATATACTCAACGGCTTTCCGGGCAGCTTGGGCTTTGTGTTGATCGGGAGTGAGAGAAGAAGTCGAAGATGACACAGGGCAATCTCGTTAGGCTGTCATACTGGCGGCAATCGAAGCGGCACCCAGTAGCGCCGTATGAGGATTTAAAATGACGCGAACGGGGATTTTTGCAAGCAAGCGTTTATAGCGGCCCTTAGCCAAAAACGATTTCATGAAGGTGCCATCTTGGAGTGCTGGTAAAATCTTTGGTGCAATACCTCCACCAATATAGACGCCTCCCATCGCCAGGGTCTTAAGCGCCATATTCCCGGCCTCTGCGCCGTAGATCGACACAAACAGTTGGAGCGCGTTCTTGCAAATATCGGGTTTTCCCTCAAGCCCCGCTTCAGCAATCAAAGAGGCGGGGTCACCGGTAGGAAGTTTTTCGGAAAACCAGGTCGGTTCGTTTTTCTGCGTATCCCGCAGGAATTGATAAATGAGGTAGAGCCCAGGTCCAGACAGCACCCGCTCGTAACTCACATGTAAATAACTGGTGCGCAAATACCGCAACAATTCGATTTCTAGATCATTGTTGGGCGCAAAGTCGGCATGCCCACCCTCAGATGGGCAAATTTGATAATCCTTGCCTGTCCAGACAATCAGTGATTCTCCCAAGCCTGTTCCAGCTGCGAGGAGAGCTCGAGTGCCATCAGGCGGAGGCGACGGGGCATTCGGATTCAGATCTTCAATTTCGTCTGGTTCCAGGAAGGGCAGGCCGTAGGCCGTGGCTTCTAAATCGTTCAACAATCGGACCTGCGGAATTTTTAAAAATTCCGCTAGCTTATCGCCCTCAATCGTCCACGGAATATTGGTCGTCCGACAGGTATTGTTCAGCACCGGACCCGGCACACCAAAACAGGCGGCCATTAAAGGGCTTGATATCGAGGGGGAGGGCGAAGCGGAGTCCTCGTCTTCTTCTGACAGATCATCCGAATCAGGCTCTGTGGCTGCTGGCTCTTCCAGAAATTCCGTCAAGACTTCTTCGAGAGATTCATAATCAGCTGTCCATATCGTATCTTCACGGATAGGGTCGACCCGTCCTTTGTCCCAATCATAGAGGGCCAAATTAATTTTTGTCGCCCCAATATCACCAGCAAGAATCATGAAATTCTCAATTCAAAGGGTACGTGAAATGTCAAAAAGAGCTTGAAGCCACCATAGCCCAGATAAAATCGCCGAGGCAAGGGACGAAGTCTGTGTGCTATGAAGGCCTTAAGAGAGAGGTCTCGATTTATAGTGATATCAATTCAATTCCATCCTTGGATTTCGCTTAGGGTGCGATAACATGCCTATGTTTTGGTTCCAGCGAAGTGCATAGTTGAATGGGAATGTTGGTTTCTGATTGAGTGGGCTTTTATTAGAAAAGGCTAGATCGTAGCATGGAAAGAGTCAACCGAGAGGGAAGGGAGGTCATCAAGGGCGGGATGGGAGAAACTTAGGCCTCGTGGTCGGTGAGAAAGGCTCGGAGTTGCGGGAGAGAAGGCAGTCCCTGGAGGCGTTCTGGACCATTAATAAATGTCGGGACGGCGGTGATGTGCATCTCCTCCTGTGCATGACGCAATGTCTGTTGATGTCTGTCACGATGCTGGCCAGCTTCCAAGGCGCGTCTAAACGCCGGCCGGTCAAACCCCAGTTCTTCTGCCAGTTCTGTCAGTACCGAAAGCTCTCCGATGTTCCGTTCTTCCTGGAAAAAGGCGGTAAACATTCGATGGGTGTAGGCCTGGCCTTGCCCATGATTTAAGGCGTATTGATATCCTTCAAAGGCCAGGCCGGTATGGGGTTGAGGTGAAATTCGAGGGAGAACAATGGGGATGCCTATTCGTTCGGCCATAGGATAGACTGATTCCCGCCAAGCACGTTCCAGGTATTCTCCTTCAGGCCGTAAGGTGGGTTGAGGTACCGGACGCAATTCAAACGGCATCCATTCGATGGAGAATAGCTGCTCCTTGGCGATGCGGGCGAGCAGATCTTCCGCGAAAAAACAATACGGACAGACATAGTTGGAATAAACTCTAATGATGGCCGGCATCGGTTTGGTTCTCTCAGCAGAAAAAAAGGGATTAGGCTAGGGGAGGTAAAGAGGGGGGCAACTTCAGTGTATGCGCCCCCATTATGCTGAAGGATGATCGTTAAAGTTATTGTATTAAAACGTGGGAAAAACCTTTCAGCTCGTTTCCAATCAAAGAAGAACCGCGTGCAATCCGAACGGAATGGTTGCTCGCTGCTTGCCAGGACTAATCAAAAGGCATCCGGCCTTGTCATTCCCGGCATTAGTTGTCGGGAATCTCTGGTTATTGATAAGACCGAGATGCCTGCCAAAAACCTGCAGGCATGACGACCAGTGTGGTCCGTAATGAGTTTCTATAACCCCAGTTCTTTTTCCAGGTCCAGTTGCTCCTGTTTGAATTTTTTGCGTTCCTTTTCGCTTTTTTCCTTGATGATAGGGGCAATGTCTTCTTGAGGGGCTTGCTCTTCCAAGGCCTCCTCCATCAGGGATGTCGTTTGTGCGGACTTGATGGCCTGATCGGATGCGGTCATCCAGCAGAGCCGGACCCCTGGGCGTTTGAGAGCTTTGTCTTCATAGAGGACGACATACTTGGTCGGGTAGTTCCGTTGACCAATCTTTCGTTCTTCCAGGACATAGATCTTTGGCGATCCGAAGAAATCAGCTGGATACAATTCGTCCAACATGAACTGGTTTTGCGCCGCCATGGCACTTTGGACCTGTTCCATCTGTTTCTGGTTGGCATCCATTTTTGAAGAGTCCGTGGGGGGCTTTTGTGAAAACATCTGTGCCATGGCTTCCTCTTGGGCCTGGTTGAAACGTGCCATGGTTTCCTCTTGGGCCTGCTCCCGGACTTGCTGTTCGTCATTTAGTGCTTTCTCATACATTTCGGTGAATGCTTGAAGTTCCAATGGCCCCTTTTTCGATTTTTGCTTAAAAAAGGCTTGATAGTCTTTCATGCTTTTTTTCGTCACGTACGCGAGTCGTCCTTGCGTGACATCACTGGCAAAAAAGAGGTAGGTGCTATCCGGTGCAACCGGCATTCCATATTTCTTCGCATCCGGCGGGGTTTCCGGTGTGCGACCTGCCTGGAGAGAGGTCCCGGTGCGTCTGGCTAAGAGGCTCAGAGTCTCTCCTTTTCCATGTTGCAGCATTTGTGAGGCGGCTTTTCGCACGTCCGGCACCGGGTCGTTAGCTATTAATACGAAATTGGCAAAAAACGACTCCGAGGGACCTATCATGCCGACAGCATCGGCGGCGGCGATACGAAGGTCGGGTTCCTCACTTTTGAAAATGGGCAACAGGGTGGGCAAATAGATGATATTCGCCGAAGACCCCAGGGTCAGGACATCCTCCCTGATGATGGCGATGGCTTCCTTCCTCACGCGGTTGCATTCGGCCTGTTTAACAGGCTTGGCTCGGCACGTCGCCATATAGGTTTTCACGATTTCATTTTTTGGCGACTCTTTCGCGGCGGTTTCCTGGGAGAGGGGGTGGGCGGCCAACGATGTCGCCCATGCCGGGTTACTGATGGCCTGTCCACAGATCACCATGAGGGCGATCATGGTCCCACGGTTCATATATGATACGAATGTCATTGAGGTTCCTCCTGCGCGTAGCTTCATGTCCGGTTAGTTCAATGACTTTCCATAGCTCTCCAAGCGGTTATTCGCACTCTCTAACCGCTCTTGCTGAGCTAAAGCACCCTTCAGTTGCCCCTGCATACTGGGATCCAGCTTGGTCAATGTCTTGCAATTCTTCTTTTGTTGTTCCAGTTCTTTCATAAGGCGTTCTAATTCTTTTTGATAGCCAGCCTTTTCCTCTTTCATGTAGTCCACGACCCGCTGGTTTAACCGCCAATTAATGTTGCCAAGGATATCGTAAATCGGGGTCTGCTCTACTGCGGGCTTACATGCAGCCTTATGCACGGCTTCATGGTCTTCAAGCGCACCCCGGAGACAAGGAGTCGCTCCTGAGTGAATCGTTATCTGACATTTGCGATCGGTGACTGCCCCGAAACGTCTGGCATTGGGATCTGCGACTCCGGCCATCTTAAAATTTAATGTATCTTCCACCACTTGCTTGGACTCGGGGTCCAAAATGAGGGGTTCCCCAGCGCCTTTTTCCCTAGCTTCCCACTCTTTGATCAACGCATCGAGCTCTTGCATGGCGAATTTGACCTGTTTGATGCGGCTTTCCAGGTCCAGTTTGTCCTGTTGGCTACAACTGCAGGCTCCTTGCCCTCTTGCCACGGGGCTATCGACGAGCATGGCTGTTAGGGTGAAGACCACGACCAGAACAACTGGCACCAGCCTTGTTGTGTGCATTCCCTTCCTCCTCTGTACAGACATTGTACGTTCACGCATAATTTGGTTGTGATGAAATTCTCTAAATCAACCGACCCAGCAGTGTACTGGCTAGTGGCGATTCCCTTCTTGGTTTATGCCAATTCCTTCCTGGGTGATTTTCAATTTGATGACTTTGCTGCGATTCTGGACAATCCCCATCTTGCTCGATGGGACACATTTCTGGGGCACCTCGATCATATGGTTCGTCCCGTTCTGTACGCCACTTTTTTATTCGACCGGTTCCTCTATGCCGATTCCGCTTGGGGGTATCATGTCATCAATGTCGGGTTGCATCTGGTCTCGGGCTTATTGGTGTACTGGATTGTGCTTCATGCGCGGACGGATGATAGCTCGTCTATTGCGTTCTGGACCGCGATCATTTTGCTGGTTCATCCTCTTGCGACCGAAACGGTGACGTATCTCTCCGGGCGGGCGTCCGGGCTCATGACCTGTTTCTATCTTCTCGCCTTTCTATTGTATCTCAAGGGTACGGAAGAAGGGAGTCGCGAGGGAAAGCACCGGTTATGGTATGCCGGGGCCATGCTGGTCTTTCTGTTGGCGGTGGCTTCTAAAGAAACCGCCATAACCTTTCCCCTTGCGCTGTTGCTCTGGGATGTCCTGGTGGGTCGCCTTCATGGGCGGGCTCTCCGTTCCGTGTTCCTGTCCTATCATTTGCCGTTTTGGATGATCGTGATGGTCATGGCTGTCGCTCTTTGGATGCATCCCCGCTATGCCTATTTAGCCGATTTCAGTCTGCACATCCGTCCGATCTGGGAGAATGTTTTCAGCCAGGTGCACGCGGTGTTGCATGCTCTGCTTCTGTTCATTGCTCCGTGGAAGCAGAGCTTCGATCATGACCTGCCTCTTTTTCATTCCGTGTTTCAATGGCCTTTGGTTTTTGATCTCACGGTCTTATCCGGTTTGGCAGTGGCAGTTGTTCTCGCAATGCGTCGCTTTCCATTGGCCGCATTTGGCATCGGATGGTTTTTTCTCCAGCTTCTGCCGACGAACAGTGTCATTCCTCGTAATGATCTGTTGAGCGAGCGCAATGTGTATTTGCCTTCTGTTGGGCTTTTCATGGCTGGTGTGACGGTTGGTCTGGCTTTTTGTCACTGGGTGGTTAGAGAAACAGCATCGATGCCATGGGTGCGGCCAGTTTTTCGATCGATTGGCCTGGCATGGGTCTTGGCACTTTGCCTGTTGACCGTCCAGCGAAATGCCTTGTATCAGGATCCGGTCCGGCTGTGGTCCGATACGGTTCAAAAATCCCCACACAAAGCCAGGCCGCATAATAATTTGGGACATGCCTATGCTTTAAACGGTGATTGGGTGCATGCGATTGAGGAATTTCGTATGGCACTGACGCTGAACCCTGACTACGCTCTCGCCCAAGAGAATCTTCGCGATGCCTATCTGTTTCACGTCGGACGAGACCAATAGCCACTCCCGTTTATTTGCCGATGCTGTTCGTGGATCCTCCTCCCAGCATGGCCTGTCCGTACTGAAACAGTTGCTCCGCTTGTTTCCATCGATTTTTGACGTTTAATCCTACGAGAAGCAAATGATGTCCGTTTTTATACATGCTGGCGATCAAGCAGCGACCGGCTTTGGCGGTAAACCCAGTTTTGACGCCGGTGATGTCCGAATCCAGAAGGAGTTGGTTGGTGGAGGAAAGATGAACCTGGTGCTGCCCATTGAGGCTGGCGATATCGCGTTCGAGTGTGCGGACCATCATGGCAAAGGTCGGAGTGCTCATGGCTTCTTCCGTGAGTTTGGCCAGGTCCACGGCCGTCGAATAATGATCGGGGGCGTCGAACCCGCAGGGATTTTCAAAATGGGTTCCGCTTAACTCCAAGGTTTGGGCCCGGGCGTTCATCATGTCGACAAATGACGGCATCTCTCCGCCAATTTGAAGGGCCACCGCCTGGCAGGCGTCGTTGGCGCTGGTCACCAACATGGCCGCCAGCAAATCATGGAGAAGAAACTCCTCGCCGGCTTTCAACTTGAGACGCGGAGGGCGTTTGACCAGTGCGCGGCTGTCCACGCTGACTATCTGCTTGGGAGAGGCCTTTTCCAATGCAACAAGCGCGGTCATGATTTTGGTGAGGCTGGCGGGTGGCAGCCGTTGGGTGGCGTTTTTTTCGAGCAAGACCTGGCCGGATTGCATCTCCATCATGTAGACCGCGGAAGCTTTGACGCGGGGGCGCATAGGGGCTGCACGGATCGTCGTCTCTTTGGCCCAGGTGATAAGCGGGAGGCACCAGGAAACGATGATCACAAAAATGAGCCATGCTGCTACATTTGGAAAAGGCTTGCGCCGGTTTCCCCTTTCGAGTCGGTTGATCACTTTCAATTTTTGCGTCGCGGGCATGGATGGAGAAATCCTCTACCTGATCAGATCAAAAAGATTTTTCAGCCCGAATCCCTCTTCTTTCTTCATGCCTTCGGCTTTTTCGTTGGGTGTGCCAGAGTCGTCTGGATTGTTGGCCTGAGTCCTTGTTGCTGATTCCTCTTCATTGCAGACAATTTCCCCTGCTATCTTTTTGCATTCACCTGGTTGGAGTTCTGTGCTATCAATGGAAGTGATGGGGGCCTTTTTTGGCTTATCGGCTGGTTTTTCCTCCGGCCGGCCTTCCTCTATTGGTTCTCGCTCCTGCATCAGGTCTTTCAGGTTCGGCATCCCCATACTCATATTCATATAATCGGCAGGTATTTCGAAAAGCTTGGGATCCTGCTTGCCGATTTTTAAATTGACCAGTTCCATTTTAATCCGTTCTTTGGTTGCGCCTTCCACGGAAATCATATCCATTTTCAAAGGGATATCTTCCTTCGTGGTCCACCAGAACCCCCCGATTTTACTGGCATCCTTCTTGGTCATGATGACCTTACTTTTCGTCGTCATGATTCCGTCGATTTCCTCTTCCCCGACCTTCGTTTTTTCGATCTCATACTCGGAGAAATCGCTTTTGTCTTTAGACTGGCCGAGACCCATTTCCATATACGCATTGGCATCCGGCATCAGCATCCAGATGACTTTTTTGTCCTGACGGATGATCATCGTCATGGATTGGCCGCCCATTTTAGTCTCCCGCCGTTCCTTGTCAGGGGCATGATAGACGACTCCTTCCATGACTCCATCCGCCGTTTCCATTCGTGTATCGCCGGAATACTCTACTTGCGGTCCCTCCCAGGCCAGGCCAGGACTCGCCAAACCGATGCTTGCTGCAAGCCACACGAGGATTAAACGCATCACGAGATTCTCCTTCTTGTTTTGGGATGAGAGCGGACTCACTCTTGTTGGGTATATTGAATGGTTGACCTACTGGAAATGGTAGATAGCTGAAGTTTGTGAAGTGTTTTTTTACTCATTTTTAGAGGGATGGGGGAGCCTCATGAAGGAACGCTACTCTTTCCCGAAAATCCTGTCAACTGGGCGTTTGGTAAGAGATTTTTATAAAGTTTCAGGTGGCAGGTTTTGACTTTCTGAGGCTTTTTCGCCTGAGGAGAATGGGCCAGAAGAGGGCAGAGGCTTGGCGCACCCCTTCAAAGAATTTATTCAAAAAGGATTTTGTGGACGCCTTTACCCATTTGATGAAGAATCGGCGTATCTGTAGGTGAGATTAGCCGCATGTCGCGAGAAGGTCAGTTTATCTGTTGATCCCGTCGGATTGCTGCAATTGCCCAACACCTTCAAGCCTCAATTGCCACCCGGAATTTCAAAGATTTTGAAGGAGGTGGCATAACCCTGATCAATAACTTGAAATTCCTTGCTACAAATATTGGGTCTATCCAAAAAAGTTAGTGTGGGTAATTTCCACTCCTTAGGACCGAAGATCGAAAAGCCCTGCTATAAAAAGGTCCAGTCTGAAAATGTGGCGGCCTGCCCCAGAGGCGTTCCATCGGGTTTGTGGAGATTCCAGACCGTGGCCCGTTCCACTAAAAATCGTTTCCCACTTTGCGAAATTCTGACCCCTCGGTAGTCACTGATGTATCCATGAGTCCTGGCTTGTTCCAGCATGCGGGCGCGCTCTTCACGATTCACGGGTTCGGCGGTCAAGCGTGAGGGCGTCTGTGTGAATTGTTCCCAATCCATTTCCCAAAGATCTAAGGCCGTCTGATTGCCATAATTTAAAATGGGATCATCTTGTAGTTCATGAGAAGCGACCACAAACGAGCTTTTGAACAGACATTCGGCCTGTTCCAGCGGTGACCCCACTCTGGGGATGAGCTCCTGTTTAACCAATCGGGCATAGCTATCGAGTACATATTGTGTCCATTCTATAACCCCAGGTCTTTGCCAGATGTCTTCCATGCACCAAATGTAACTTGGGGGTCAGGCTATGGTTGCTATGAGAGAGATGATGGCGTCAGCAATTTGGTGCGGAGACGCTTGATCGGTTGGAATGACATGGGCGGCGGCGGCTTGGTATTTGGGGGTGCGCTCTTTGAGGATGTCTTCGATTTCTTCGACGAAGGTTTTGTTGCCGGATAGGGAGGGCCGCTGGGTACCTCCAGAAATCCGTTTCACAATCGTTGGAACTTCCGCAGTCAGCCAAAAGATTGTGCCGTTGCCTTTTAATATTTTGACATTTTCCTCTTTTAAAATGAGTCCCCCGCCGGTGTCGATGACCAAGTTGGTTTGTTCCTTAAGTTTCTGGCACATCTGGGTTTCTAATTTCCGAAAGTGATCCCAGCCGAACTGCTCCACGATTTGGGGGATGGATTGTCCGGCCTCTGTGACGATTTCTGTGTCGGTGGACAATACCTCCCGTCCGAGCCGCTGCCCAAGGATTTTAGCCACGGTACTTTTCCCGGTGCCTCTGTATCCGATTAAGACGATGTTCATGAGAAATGACTGGTGAGAATGTTGCGCATGGTGTCGACGGGGGCGGGTTGCCCGGTCCAGAGTTCAAATTGTCCGACAGCTTGATGCAGAAACATTTCAATGCCTTGGATGGTGCGACAGCCGGCGGCTTGAGCATCTTGGAGTAATTGGGTATTGAGCGGGTTGTAGACAATATCCATCACGGTTAATCCGGAATGGAGCAATTCCTTGGGGACGCAACTATTTTCAATCTTTGGATGCATGCCAATCGGTGTGCAATGGATTAAGAGATGCGCATCGGCCAAGGCTGAGGCCAGTGTCGAGGCGTTTAATGGATTATCGGTTATCCCGGTTCCGGTTTTTGTTCTCAAATCGGTGGCTAAGGCCGTTCGTTCCTGATTATCGATTCCCAGCAGAGTCAGCTGCCCGATGTGTCCTTCCCCACAGAGGCCGAAGGCAATGGCGCGGGCGGCTCCTCCCGATCCCAGCATGACCACCCGTTGACTGGCGAGGTCAACGCCTCCTTGCCGCAACGCTTGAAGTGCGCCAGAGGCGTCGGTATTCGAGCCGACGAGTAACCCCCGGTCTTTGATGATGGTGTTGACCGAGCCGATGTGTTTCGCGGTGATCTCGACTGAATCCAACAGCGGCATGATGGATACCTTGTGGGGGATCGTGACGCTGAATCCGCGAATGTGTCCCAGTGCACGGATGCCCCGTATGGCGTTCTCTAGGTCTTCAACAGGGAAGGCGAGATAGGCGAAATTCAACCCCAATTTCTCAAAGGCGGCATTGTGGATGGCCGGAGAGAGGGAGTGGTCGACGGGGTTTCCCAGAAGGCCACACAGTTGGGTTTGTGCAGTGATGGTCATGGCGCTCCTTACCTTTGCTCGAAGTGTCAAAAGTCAGCCACCGTTATCACATAACAGAGTCAGGAAACTCAACTGCTTCAGAAGTAAGGCGTAAGGCATGGGAAAAGTGAGGAGTGAAAAGTAAGGTGTGAGGAGAAAAAGCCTTCAAGTCGCCTTACGTAGCATGTTGTTTGTTATTTATATGCCGAGGATTATGGGGGTGGAAGTCGGGGGGGAGGGTGTATTCCGGAGAGCAGAGATCTACTCCCCGGAGCTACACATTGTGACGTCCGGGGAAGCTATCGTGAAGATTTTTTCTTCGGCGAAGCTTTCTTCATACGAACGGCTGCTTTTTTTGCTGGTTTCTTTTTGGCAACTTTAGCCATGAGATCACCTCCTTAAAATAATGAGTAAGTAATTCTATCCACGTTTATCGGCAGCCATATAAAAATCATGAGCATTTCCAGGAATTTTTTGCCGGGTCGGTCAAGACGCCCCGGCAACAATGTCCGAGTGCGGCAAAACTTTCCGGGCTCGTGAGAGCGGGAACCACATTGGGGGGAGGACGGGAAGTCTTGGCTTAGATCGAAGCAGAAGTCGCAGGCGATGCGGTTTTGGGAAACCGAATGTAGAACGTGGTCCCTGCACCTAGGGTGCTTTCGACCGTGATGGTTGCGCCATGGAGTTCCACTAATTGTTTCACAATTGAAAGACCTAATCCCAATCCTTCCGTGCCGATTTCAGGTCTTCGGTGCGCCTGATAGAAGGCTTGGAACAGGTGCGCCAGTGCTTCTTGAGGGATGCCAGGGCCGCTGTCCGTGATGGATAGGAGTATATGATTAGGCGGATCTTTGCGGATGGCCACGGTGATACGGCCATTTTCCGGCGTAAATTTATGGGCGTTGTGTACCAGGTTCGTCACGATTTGGTGGAGGCGGTCTGGATCTCCCCAGATTGTGACATCCTCACCCGTAGTTTCCAGCACTAACTCCTGGTTTTTCGTTTGGGTCAGAGGCATGAATTCTTGGGTGATGTCGTTCAAGAGGCTTGGAAGGGACACCGATTGATGGGCGAGTCGGACCGTGCCGGCCTCAATGCGGGAGAGATCTAAGAGGTCGCCAATCATTCGGGTCAATCGATTGGCATTGGCACTGATGCGGGTGAGGTACAGGTGTTGGCGTTCTGCTAAAGGGCCCACCATGCCATGCAGCATATTTTCGGTGAAGCCTTTGATTGAGGTGAGCGGGGTGCGTAGCTCATGGGAACAATGAGAAAGAAATTGAGATTTCATCCGGTCGAGTTCCTTGAGCCGGGTATTAGCGGTTTCCAGCTCCTGATTGGCTTGTTGCAATTCAGTCGTGCGCTCGTGGACTTTGGTTTCCAACCCAATATTCAAGGCTTCAATTTCATCATAGGCAAGGGCCGTATCCAGGGCAATAGCCAGTTGCTTCGCGACCGTGGACAGTAAATTCTGTTCTGGAACGGCAATTGATTTGCCTTGGGGGTTTCCTGCTACCAGCACACCCAACGGCTGATTTTGACTAACCAAGGCCAGAGCGATTCCACTGTTTAGTTGCCCCTCGGTCAGGAGCCGACGGGTGGTGGGGTGAGCGTGCTCTAATATCTGTTGGACATCTTCAATGATGGTCGGTTGTGGGTTGTTGAGAGTCGCGTAAAGGAGATCCTGAGGCGTTGCGGGAATTGTGCGGTCTTGCAGGTCAGATGGCCAGGGCTGAGGACCACCGTGTGCCTGAATCTTGTTGAACTGTTGGTGTTCTTCGTTCCAAAGGGCAATCCAGGCGTGGTCATAGCGCAAGGATTGTACGATGGCCTGGAGGCCCGCCTGGATAATGTGCTTCTGATTGAGTGTTGAACTGATTTGAAGGGTGAGTTCATGGAGCATGGTCAATTCATCGACATGCCGCCGGACGTCGACCAGACTCTGCTCTTGCTGGAGGTAGGCTCCTCTGAGTTCTTCATGCTGCAGCTCTGCCGAGGCCAACTGTTCTTGAATAATGTTGCCCCGTTCCTGGAGCTCCTTTCGATCGGTCCAGATTCGTCCAGTTAATGGCACGATGAATAGCGGCAAGAGGGACAGCCCTGCATGGCCCCACCATGGATAGTGCGGGGCAAGTGTCATGGTCAGGCCCAGCGCCACAAGGCTGAGGGCGATTCCTGCGAATATCCAGACCCAGAGGGACGAGGATTGAGGGCTCCACCGAAAGGTCCATTCGCAATAGGGCGCCCCTTCAGCAATGCAACACGTATCTTGGATGGTGGCTGGTTGTTGCCCAAACATGCCCGCCGGGACTTGGGCGATCGTGGCCTTTGTGGTATTGCACACCCGTTCGGCACACCCTCGGAGATAGGGGCCAAATTGAGCTGAAGCCGATTCCGAAAATTGCATGCGCATGATCGCATGTCCGTTCGTCACGGAGATGACTTCCGGTTTGAGGGATCCCTTGGTAAATTTCTCGACGAAGTAAGGAAACAGACGATAAATTTGGACAATCGAAAAAGGACGACCAAGAATCTGCACAATAGGAGACAAAAACTTCTCCCGTCCCATATTGAAATGGTAATCAGGGTCTTCGGATAGTTGGATGGAAAATTCGGCTAGAAACATCACAAACTCATACGAATAGCTATTCCAAGGGTTTCGTAAAAATTCAAGCGTGACATGATACGTCCTGTCCGGGATTCGTTCATTTAAGAGGGCGACAAGTTTCTTTAAGGCTGTTTTGGCCATTTCGGCATCTTGCTTTCTCGTGATTACGGCTTCGAGATATTCCAGATTAGCCCGCACGGTAATCCCACTCACATCTTGAACAGTTGCACCCTGGTGGTCTCGCCCAAATGGGTGAAATTCCATGAGGGGTCGTTCCAGAATGCGAAGGGTTTTAGGCAGCAGAGTCATGAAGCTCCTGGTGAGGATAGCCGAATCCAGGAGACTGTAAAGGAAACGAAGAAAATGGTGAAGGGGGTGTGGAGAAATTCAGGTAAAGAAATTAAAAGTTCATCCGGAAGGTTAAGGCTCCCACATGCAGGGTGGTGTCCCATTTTCCATTCAACCTTGGGTCCTGATTGTTGGTGATGTTCCGAGTTTCATACAGCAAGACTTGATAGGCTAAATCCAGGCCAATGGATTTGGCCCCAAATCCCTTACAGGGGAGCAGCCCCAAAAACTTACCCGTACCTTGGCACAGAAATCCTAGCCCCACCGAAAAGGCATTATAATCGGAATCAGGGACGGCCGGTTCAAATGTTCGGTTGGGGATTGGGGTTTCTGATCGGATGTATCCTGCTCGAAGGGCCACATCCCAGTTGGGTAGGGCCGGAGGGGATAAGGCTTTGAATTCCGTGCCGAGGAGGAGAAGCCACGTATCGTTATAGTTCCGGGGTTGAGACTCCGTTTGGACAAAGCCAGGTGGCAGGTTAGGATCTTTGAAATTAGAAAGATGTAGATCGAGATCTTTGAAGTCCGTCCAATCCGCATACTCCACGTCCACCTCAATCTTCCATTCATGTCGCTTATTCCGGATAGGCCAACCGGCAATAGCCCAGGTGTAAATATCGGGAAGTTCAACCGTCGTCCTCGCATCAGCAACCAAGGCGCCATTGGCACGGAAGTCTCCTTTCAGTTTCAGATCAGCCCCATTTCGGTATACGAATCCGAGATTAACCAAGGGCTTCCCGACATCATTGCGGATGGGCGTCAGAAGGAGACTGGTATTAAAGCCCAATGCGGTATCCGTTCCATTGGCCTCCTGATCTATTCCATTGTTTCTTCGTCTGAATTCCCCATGGCCTTCACCCAAGAAACTGGCAAAGGTATAAATGTCCAACCCGCCTCCAACAGAAAGATAATCGTTAAGCTTGTAGGCTAGAGTTGGTTTGATATCGATGAGGGGAAGAGCAGCGTGGGTGTTAATAGGCGCAATAGGGCTATTGTCAGGGTAATCAATGCGAAGGGCATAAGGAATGGTGACACCGATTCCTGCTGTCCAATTTGGTAAATTATGTAATCCTAAGGCCGGTAAGTGGGCGGTCAAAAATACCGTGCTGGGTGGAGGATTGGCGATAGCCCCATCAAAATCTCCCTTCACCTTTCCCCCGGAGGCGCTTTTAAACCGAATATCGCCCCCGATAAAGAGTGCCCCCCCGGAAAATTGGATACCCTCCAAGTGGGCCATTCCGGCTGGATTATAATGAATGGCGGACGCATCATCCGCTTGGGCGGAAAAGGCGGCGGCTTGCCCTGTAGCTGAGGCCCCATGATCGAGAATACGGAAACCTTCAGCAAAAATATTTTTGGGGAAGAACGTGTGAAGGATCAGGAAAAGGATAGGTAATATGAAAAGGACCGTGCGAAGCTTTTGGAAAATCACATCTCCTCCATGAGAATGTGGGTAATCAGTGAAACGAGGGGAAAGTTTACGGCAAGAGGGGTATTTTAGCAATATTATTGCCCAATGGACTCCGACCGGAGACAATGAAGCCAAAAAGGGGGGGGGATCCATCGTGAAGGTGCTCGATTAAATGCCTAGTTTTTTGAAAATGTCGATTCATAACTCTTTTTGTGAAGGAATGTGAGATGAAGGTGAAAAAACTCTTACATACCCGAATGCGTGTAAGTGATATGGAGCACACGCTCCGATTTTATCGTGAGGTGCTGGGCTTGGAAGTGGTGGAGCAAAAGGTTTCTCCCAGAGGATCTCGTCTGGCCTTTTTAGCTGTGCCTAACAGTGAAGAACTGATTGAGCTATGCAGTTTCCCGACAAGTGGACCCGTCGCAGTCCAAGAAGATCTCGTCCACCTGGCGTTTGAAGTGGATGATTTGGACGAGACTATTCAAGAATTACAAGCCAAGCATATTCCGATCACCGATGGGCCGACGCAGTCCTCGTCAGGCAGTCGGTTTATTTTTATCGATGCGCCTGATGGCTATGAAATCGAGTTGATTCAACGGGCCCCAGGCGTGGCCATCGTCTAATCCTCTGGCAGGCCGTTCCTATGAGTCATACACCCACCACATCTTCCAGTCGTCAGACGACCGGTTCCAAGCGTCAGATGAATCACCTGGAGGGGAAGTTGAATCGTCTCCCCAAACAGCCAGGGGTGTATCTGTTTAAGGATCGCTCCGATGAGATTATTTATATCGGGAAGGCAGCAGTGTTGGCCGACCGCGTCCGGTCTTATTTCCAAAAAGGCGCTGATCTGAGTCCGAAAATTCGGGCGTTGGTCGCTCAGGCGTTTGATCTGGAAACCATTATTGCCAAATCCGAACTGGAAGCCTTAATCCTGGAAAGCAACCTCATCAAGCGGCATCGTCCCCGCTTTAACGTGGTTCTTCGGGACGACAAGCACTACCCGTATTTGCGTCTCCCTATTCAAGACGCTTTCCCTCGCCTCTCCATTGTGCGGCGTGTGAAAAATGATAAGGCCCTGTACTTTGGTCCCTATGTTCCGACGGGGGCGATGCGCGAAACCTTGAAAGTCATCCGCAAGGTTTTTCCCTTGGCCACCTGCAAAATTGAGATTGATGGCACCGCTGATCGAGCCTGCCTGGAATTTGAAATTAAACGCTGCCTGGCGCCTTGCACGGGCAATCAAACAAAAGAGGACTATCATCGGATCGTGCGCCAGGTTCGGTGGTTTTTGGAAGGACGCGATCAGGAGCTAATGACCTCTCTTCGAGGAGATATGCACGGCTTGGCTGAACGAGAAGCGTTTGAAGATGCTGCTCGTTTGCGGGATCGCATTGTGAACATTGAACGGACATTAGAAAAACAACGCGTGGCTCAAATCGGTCCGGTCGATCAGGACGTGTTGGGGCTGGCACGGGCTGGGGCTGCTGTGGATGTGCAATTGTTATTTGTGCGGGGCGGCTTGTTAATTGGGCGCCGTGACTTTTTCTGGGCCGATGTGGGCGGAGTATCAGATGAAGAACTGGTTCGGACCACGCTGGAGCAGTTTTATAATAAAGCGGTTCTGCCCCCAAAGGAGCTCCTGCTCCCCGTTACTATCGAAGATCAAAAATTAGTGGAAGCCTGGCTGTCGGAGAAAAAAAGGCAATCGGTGCGGCTCGTGGTACCCGAACGTGGAGCCAAACATCAGTTGCAACAATTGGCGCAAGAAAATGCCATCGCTGCATTGAATGAACATCTTCGGGTGCAAACCGAATCAAGAGAAGCCGTGGAAGAGTTGCAACAGTTATTGGGTTTGTCATTTCCTCCGCATCGTGTGGAATGTTTCGATATTTCCAATACCATGGGTGCACAATCGGTGGCGTCCATGGTCGTGTGGGAAAATGGACGTATGAAAAAATCCGACTACCGTCGGTTTCGAATCAAAACGGTTGAAGGGGCAAACGATTTCGCGAGCATGCACGAAGTGGTGAAGCGCCGGTACGGAGGCACGTTGGCCACGAAATCAGGAAAAATCTTACCTTCCCCCGACCTTATTGTGATTGACGGAGGGATCGGGCAATTAGGCGCAGCCATGGAAGCGGTAACAGATCTAGGCCTGTCGCAGGTCGCTGTCTGTGGATTAGCCAAAGCGAAAGGTGAAAAAGACGAACGTATCTTTCTTCCTGGTCACAAGGTTCCAATTGTGTTGCCTTTCAAATCGCCCGCCAGCCGTCTTGTGCAAACGATACGAGACGAAGCCCACCGGTTCGCCATTACCTATCACCGCAAACTCCGCAGCCAAGCCTTCATTCCGGTGGTTTCTCCCCTTGGGCCTACAAAATCCTAATCCTTCCTTCTCGGCCTTCCTTCTCGGAGTTTCTGAAGTTTTCAATGCCACACGAAGCGAGGGGGTGCTTTCATGTGAAATTTTTGGCATATCTCATCAAAAGCTGGCCTTTCTTAGATATTACTGCAAGACGCCTTGAATATGGTCTTAATCAAATTTACTGATGAGCCGAAGGAGTGCCATTGAGTGACAAAATGGGATGCCAACAGTGGAGTATTCTTTATGGAACGGGAACAATTTGACGGGTTGGTAAAACAACTTGAGGAAGTGGCCGAGAAGCAGCCGCGAGGGTATAAGGCTCGAGTATTTGGCCTGGCCCTTCTTGGATATGGATATCTTTTAGGCGTGTTGAGTGGAATCCTGGGGTTGGGGCTAGTTGGCATCTGGCTGTTAACCTTAGGGCACGGGACTGGTTATCTGGTTGCGAAGAAATTGCTCATTCCCCTTGTGGTTTTGGCCTTCGTGGTGATTCGAGCCATGTGGGTTCGGATTCTACCGCCGGCGGGCATTCCGATTGTTCGTAAAGATTTCCCTTTGTTATTTCGTGTCTTGGATAATATGCGGGCTCGGCTCAAGGGCCCGAAAATACATGCCGTTCTCTTGACGGATGAATTCAACGCTGCCGTCTCCCAGGTGCCACGACTAGGTGTTTTTGGGTGGCCGAAAAACTATCTCATTCTTGGTCTACCGCTCATGCAAGGGGTTTCACCTCATCAATTGAAGGCTGTGTTGGCTCATGAGTATGGACATCTTTCTGGTGCGCATGGAAAGTTTAGTGCCTGGATCTATCGCATTCGTCGCACCTGGTACCAACTGATGGAAAAATTTGATGAAAAAGAACAGTGGGGTCAAGGCATTTTTCAGAAATTTTTTGATTGGTATGCCCCCTACTTTGGCGCCTATTCGTTTGTCTTGGCCCGTGTGAATGAATATGAAGCTGACCAGTGTAGTGCCGATCTCACCAATCCCCGGTTGGCAGCAGATGCGTTGACGGCCGTTTATTTGAAAGGGGAATCACTTCAGAAAGATTTTTGGCCGGCGTTATATCGACGAGCTGAGCAGAACGAATTTCCCGTAGCATCGATGTATGTTGAGATGGGAAAACACCTTCGGGAAGGCCGGCCTACCCTAAAGATGTCAGACCTTCTGACTCAAGTGATGCAAGAAGAAACCGGAAGTGATGATACCCATCCCTGTTTGCGGGATCGTTTAGCAGCTTTGGGTCAGGCACCTCAACTGCCCGGATCTTTATCAGAAACGGCTGCGGATGTGTTATTGAAAGAAAAAAAAGAGGGCTTCGTGCAGCAATTGTCACAGGAATGGTCTGTGCGGGTTCAAGAAGGATGGGAAAAACGGCATCAGTATGTGACGACCTCATTGGCTCGATTGAAGGAACTAGACGGCCGGCAGCAGCAGGAAAATTTTACGGCTGAAGAAGCCTATGACTTTGCCAAACTGTCTGAAGAATTTTGTCGAGATGTGAATCCTATAGGCCCCTATCGAGTTGTCGTGAAACTTCAGGAAGACCATGTGAGTGCTCATTATGCGTTAGGGCGGCTCTTGCTGGAGCAAGGGCATGAGGAAGGAGTCCGTCATCTAGAGCGAGCCATGACTTTGGATCCTCAGGCTACATTGGACGGATGTCGTGAAGTCTATCACTTTTTTAAGGAACGGGCCCGCCCAGAAGAAGCGGAACAATACAAGCGACGATTTGAGGCGCGTGTGGATTTTGAAGAGCAGGTTGAGGCGGAGCGAGGGTCACTGCTCGTTGGAGATACGTATGTGTCTCATGATGCCGATCCGAGAGTTGTCGACTCATTGAATGAACAACTGAGAAACTATAAACATATTGATCGTGCCTACCTTGTTCGAAAGCAGACAACCCTTTCCGATGCCCCCCTGTATGTGTTGGGCATTCAACGTCCGTGGTTCTGGTTTTATAGTGAGGATTCGAGAAAAAAGTTGACTCGCCGTTTGGCGGACGAGATTGAGTTTTCTGGAGAAATATTCTATATCGTGCTTGATTGGGATAATCGAAAATTTCGAAAAATATTCTCAGGTATTTCTGAATCTTGTATTTATCAGTGCCAATGGGGAATGGCTAATTGGTTTTCGAATGGTTCAAAGGCTTCCGGTCCTCAACCTTCTCAGGTCTAAGTCTCCGTATAGCACAATGGAGCTTATTTTAATTTGGGAAAAATGAGAATTCTCATTCTTTCTTTTTCTAATGACGTCTCAAGGTCTTTGGAATTTTCGCCGATGGGGTTATACAACAGGCACTTGATTTTCTAGGGAAGATTTTATGCAATGTCCGCGCTGTCAGGGAACGATGATTGTTGATCACTTTGTGGATATGGCCACGAGTGGTGAAATTTGGATGCCGGGGTGGCGGTGTCTGATGTGTGGTGAAATCATTGATCCCATTATTGAGAGCCATCGTTTGCAACAGCAAGACCATCAAGAAATTGTCGGGGCCATCTCGGGCTCGTCGGCCCGTCCTCCTGCCCCGGTGGCCGTGAAATCTCGAATAGCTTCATCACGTTAGTCTTCCTCAGGGCTCTCGGATCCCTAGGCTTCCTCATCATATATTAGTCCATCATTCAAGAACCTTTCTCGAACCATGCGTTCCGGCCGTTTGCTTGTCGGGTCAGCCCCTCTATGCTAGATTCTTTCTCGTGTATTTAGAGGAAGAATTTCGCTGATAAGGCCGGGTTCTTTCTCTCCCCTAATGTGATCAATCGATTGAATGGTTCTCCCCTAACAATTCCATAAGGTATCATCATGGCGCAGACGTACGATCATCAAGCAGTTGAGGCGAAATGGCAGGCCCATTGGGAGCAGACTGGCCTTTTTCAGGTCAAGGAAGATGCGACGACGCCTAAATATTATTGCTTGGAGATGTTTCCCTATCCGTCAGGGCGAATTCATATGGGCCATGTGCGGGTGTATGCCATCGGCGATGTCATTGCGCGTTACAAAACCATGCGGGGCTTTCATGTGTTGCATCCCATGGGATGGGATGCCTTTGGCTTGCCTGCGGAAAATGCCGCCATCGAGAAAAGCGTACATCCCAACGTTTGGACCCAAGACAATGTCGCATACATGAAAAAGCAATTGCGGCGGATGGGCCTATCCTACAATTGGGATCGTGAGGTGAATACCTCTCAGCCCGATTATTACCGATGGAATCAGTGGATTTTCCTTAAGATGGTAGAACGAGGGTTGGCGTATCGCAAACGCTCTGCGGTCAATTGGTGCCCTTCATGCGAAACCGTGTTGGCCAATGAACAAGTGTTGGCACAAGAAGGCAAAGATGGGGGGGTGTGCTGGCGGTGTGAATCAGTCGTCATTCAAAAAGAATTGGAGCAGTGGTTTTTTCGGATCACGCAATATGCGCAAGAATTGTTAGACGGCTGCGATCGGTTGACGAGTTGGCCTGCGCGCGTGCTGGCCATGCAGCGGCATTGGATAGGCCGGAGCCAGGGAGTGGAAATTGATTTTCCTGTCGCCGAGCCACGGGACGATCTGACGGCCATTCGTATCTTTACCACACGACCGGATACGATTTATGGGGCGACCTTTATGAGTCTTGCCCCTGAGTCGCCTTTGGTGGAGCAATTGATCGCGGGACAAGCATGCGCTGAAACGGTTCGAGCGTTTGTGGATCGTGTCTCTCGTTTAGATAAAGCCACACGTACGGCGGCGGACCGTGAGAAAGAAGGAGTCTTCACCGGGGCCTATGCCATCAATCCCTTCACCCAAGAAAAGATCCCCATTTGGGTCGCGAATTTTGTGCTGTATGAATATGGCACCGGGGCGATCATGGCCGTTCCTGCACATGATCAGCGGGATTTTGAATTTGCCAAGCACTATGACATCCCCATTCGGCTTGTCATTCAAAACCCGGATGGAACGCTGGCGACAGACGCCTTAGATGCGGCGTATGAAGAACAGGAGCAGGGTGGCGCATTGGTAAATTCTGGAGCGTTTACCGACCTATCGGTGCCCGATGCCAAGCAGGCGATTGGTGAATATGTCGAAACCCAGGGTTGGGGTAAACGTACGATCAATTTTCGGTTACGCGACTGGGGCATCTCTCGGCAACGATATTGGGGGACGCCGATTCCCATGTTGTATTGCGAACACTGTGGTATCGTTCCCGTTCCTGAAAACCAATTGCCGGTGTTGTTACCTGAAGATGTGCCGTTTACCGGAAAGGGCGGGTCGCCACTTAAAGAATCCCCATCGTTTGCCAAAGTCACGTGTCCTACTTGTGGAGGAACGGCTCGCCGCGAATCCGATACGATGGACACCTTCGTCGATTCCTCCTGGTATTTTCTCCGCTACTGCTCTCCTCAAGATACTAATCAACCCGTCAATCCGCATGCGGCCAAACATTGGATGGCCGTGGACCAATATGTCGGTGGAATTGAGCATGCGGTCTTACATTTGTTGTATGCCCGATTTTTCACGAAGGTCTTGCGGGACTTGGGTTTGACGATGGTCGATGAACCTTTTGTCCATTTGCTCACCCAGGGGATGGTGACGAAGGAAACCTATTGGTGTGAAGAGCATCGATGGGTGCTCCCGTCAGACACCAAAAAGGAAGATGGGCAACGCCTTTGTACGCTATGCGGGAAGGTGATCGTCACAGGGCGGACAGAGAAAATGTCGAAATCTAAAAAGAACATCGCCTCGCCAGAAGAATTGTGCGATCGATATGGTGCCGATACGGCTCGCTTGTTTTCTTTATTTGCCGCGCCACCGGAGAAAGATCTGGAATGGAGCGATACGGGGGTGGAAGGCTGTAGCCGGTTTCTGAATCGCGTGTGGCGGCTTGTCCAAGAACAGCTTTCGGTGTTTGGGGAAGTGAATGATCAAACTGCTTCACAACAGTCAGCGCTGTTGGCGGACTTGCAACGGGCGACACATCACACCATTCAAAAAGTCACCCATGATCTAGAACGAGATTTTCAATTCAATACGGCGATTGCGGCATTAATGGAGTTGGTCAACCAGCTTTATAAGTTGATGAAAGACTATCCGGCGAATGCGTTAACAGCGGATGAACGTGGCGGTTGGCGGTCGGCTATTGAAACGTTGCTGATCCTGTTAGCGCCCTTTGCTCCGCATCTTGCCGAAGAACTGTGGCAAATGGTAGGGCATTCCACCAGTATTGCACGACAGCCATGGCCGGTGTTTAATCCGGACTTGGTCGTGAGTGCTGAATGGACGATTCCCATTCAGGTGAATGGCAAACTGCGGAGTAAAATATCCGTACCAGCAGGCTCGACCAAGGATCAGATTATTGCCTCCGCTCAGAGTGATGACAAACTCATAGAATGGTTGCAGGATAAGACCCCTCGCAAAGTGATATACGTTGAACAAAAGTTGGTGAATTTTGTTATGTAACTCCCTGCGGGTGTCCCAATCCCAATCTCTTGGTCGCTTGAAACGAACAGCCATGTGGGGTGGTTTGTTCCTAATACTGATATTGGTCTTGGCCGGTTGCGGATATCAATTCACCGTAGAAGGACCTGGTCCGGTGATAGGTGGCGGCGGTCGCGTAGCCGAAGGCCCGCCTGTTCGTTTGACCTTACGTACCCTGAAGAACAATACGTTTGAACCAAACTTGGAATTCAAATATACGCGGTATCTTCGGCAAGCCTTGCAGTCCGCGGGCAGTGCCACCCTTGTGGAAGATGATCTCTCAGCAGATTTTGTGTTAGACGGCGCCATTGTCTCAGTGACGCTCCCGTCTGTGGCTTTTTCCCAGGCGCAAACACAGGAAAGTCGAGTCACGGTTACGGTCGCGGTGACGGTGAAACATCGAAAAACGGGGAAGGTCCGCTGGACACAATCCAAGACCAATTCTGCCGAATTTTTTGTGGGCGCTTCTTCCAGCTCAGCAGCGAGTGGCCTGCAATTTAACCGTGTCCTACAAGATCGTGCATTAGAGCAAGCAGGACAAGGAGCGGCGGAAGATTTGGCTGACGGATTTCTCTCTGCCCGAGATCAAGGCCAGTTTGGTGTTGATCAGAGCCGACCATCCCCGGCTGTCGGATCGGAAGCCGATACCTCATTTGCTCCGACACAGAATTCCAATTCCTCCGAGTCACCCAATACCTTCGTGCCGTAACGGCATTTGGTCACGTTCCTTTTGTGTTCCGTGTGGTCTCGCAATGAATGTTCATGACTTACAGCGTCAGATCGCCCAGCAAGGACTGGCTCCCCTCTATGTGCTTCTTGGAGAAGAACCGTATTTTTGTGATCAGGCTTTAGATCTGTTGCGGCTGGCTAAACAGGAAGAAGAGAGCTTAGGGATATCTGGCGGTTCGACGCCAGGCGAAGCATCGGACATGTTTCAGTCCGATGTCGTGTACGGGGATGAAACCGATGCCTCTGAAATTCTCGGGCTTGCCGAAGAAGTCTCCTTTTTTTCTGCTCGGCGGCGGTTGTTTGTTAAATGGGCTGATAAAATTTCTGCCAAAGATGGCGAGCGGCTGATTCCCTATTTCCAAAAACCGAATGAGTCGACCACGTTGGTTTTCGCTGCCGCCAAATTGGATGGACGAACCAAATGGGTGCAGGTCTTGAAAAAGCAGGCCCTGGTGGTGGACTGTGCTCCCTTGTTTGAAAATCAGCGGGCTGGCTGGATCAATCAGCAAGCCCGTGACTTGGGTTTGTCGTTGGAACCCCAGGCTTTGGAGATGTTGAAGGATCAGGCCAATGAAGGGTTATATGCCGTCATGCGTGAATTGGAAAAATTGGTGGCGTATATGCCGGAGGGACAACAGGTGCAGGTGGAGGATGTTGAGTTGGTTCGCGGAAAGCCTCCTGGAATTTCAGTCTTTGATTGGTCCGAAGCTGTTTCGCGGGGAGACCATGGGCGGGCCTTGGACATTGTGGCGAAAAATTTAGAAACCGGTGAGGCGCCCTTACGGATGTTGGGTGCCTTTTTGTGGCAGATGCGGCGGATCTGGAAAGCCAGCGGTTTGTTGCAGGAAGGGAAAGATCAAAGCCAGGCGGCTCGGCAGGCTGGTATTCCACCCTTTCGTGCCCGCGAATTTATGCAACAAGTGCAACGATGGAAAGACTCGCATTTTCGTCGTGCCTGGACGATATTTGCTCAGGCGGACTCGGCGCTTAAGGGTGGACGGGCTTCGCAACCGAAGCTGATTCTCGATGACCTCGTCATTCAATTGTGCCAAGGCATGCAGGGTTACGCACGCCGATAGCTCAAATCACGACCCAAAACTTAGAAAGTAGGGAAGAGAGAGGCAGGAGCGCTTTGGTGTCTTAGGCGGCGTTGACCCGATTGGTGAGTCGGGAAATCCAACGTGACGCGGTGTTTCGGTGGAGCGTCCCTTTGGTGGCGGCTTTATGCAGTTCTGAGGTCGCTTCTCGTAAAGAGCTTTTGGCGGTATCGGCATTTTTCTCTTGTAGGGCGGCATCCACCCTTTTAATGAAGGTTTTCACTCGACGTAAAATGGATCGATTCCGTTCTTGACGCTTTAAGGTTTGCCGAGCGGCTTTAATTGCTGAATGATGTCGGTTGGCCATGAAACCCTCCAAAAAGTATAAGCCTACTATGTACCACAGCATTTCAATTTCGGTCAACTGACGATCGCACCAAAATTTGAGGGAATGAGGTAGGATCAATCTGTGGGATCCTTATAAGCGGTCAGGGAAAGTGCCGTTGGCCTTGGTGAAATCTCCCGTGAGAATGCTTGCGGGCCTTCAAGCCCTCTGATAAGATTTGGCCCCTTCAAAATGAGACTTCATGTCGTTGTGGTGGGTGTAGCTCAGCTGGTTAGAGCGCCGGATTGTGGTTCCGGAGGTCGCGGGTTCGAAACCCGTCACTCACCCCACTTGTTTCTTCCCCAAAACGCTATAAACTGAATAGTTTAGGATCGAGACACCGTCTAAGGCCAAAGGGTCGGTATATTCAAGTTGTCTTGGCTACGGTAACCGAATGAGTTCCACCGGTTTCTTGGCTTCGAGCCCATAGATATCGAGCCGGCGATCTCGCAAGGGACGCACGCTGCCCATCTCTCGCGCTTCCTGGAGCACCACAAGATCGAGGTCACTGATGACGACGGTTTCGCTGTTGAAGTCTGCTGTTCCGGCAATACCATCGGTGGGGAAGGCAAAATCGCTTGGCGTGCAGATGGCCGCTTGGCCGTAGTTGATGAGGAAGTTGTCGACCTGGGGTAGGTTCCCCACGTTGCCGGAGAGGACGGTATAGATCCCGTTCTCAACCGCTCGCGCTTGGGCTGTGTATCGCACTCGTAGGTAGGCTTTTCGTTCATCAGTGCTAAACGGGATAAATATCACCTCTGCCCCTGCGAGGGTCAGCAACCGGGCGGGCTCGGGAAATTCAATATCGTAGCAGATTTGGATGGCAATCCGGGCGTGACTGGTTTCAAACACCTTCAGTCCTTCTCCCGGTTCGATTCCGTATTCCTTCCGTTCGTTCGGCGTGACGTGCAGTTTGTCCTGGGTGTACACGTTGCCGCTGGGATCAAACAGATGCGCAACATTGCGGATGCCTTCTCCGATTCGAACAGGATGGGAGCCTCCGATGATATACAGACCCGAGCGCTTGGCCTTGGAGATAAACATCTCACGATAACGGTCTACCATGCTAGCCAATTCGATGATGGCATCGACTGGTTTCATGGCCGGGTCGAGCATGCTAAAGAGCTGGACGGTGAACAATTCGGGGAAGAGTAAGTAGTGACAGTGGTATTGTTCAGCGGTGGCCACAAAGAAATCCACCTGGTGTTCGAATTCTTCCCAACTTTTGACTGATCGCATTTCGTACTGTGCCGCGCAGACTCGAATTTTTCGCACCGGCCGTTTCATCGGCGAGGCCGCAATAATGCGTTTCGATTTTCGATAGGCGGCGTTCTCGAGTTCGAGAAACGTGGCGAAATTCAAGCTCTGCTCGTCGCGGAGGTAGCTCATATGGATGCCCTTGACTTGATACCCAGCTTTGAGGTGGGCACTCAGGGCGGGATCTTTGAGCTCTCCCCGACAGACTTTTTCGACGTATTGTTCCGGTGACAAACGACCCGCATGCTCACGGTATCCCGGGATGCGACCTCCCGCGACCATTCGGCGCAGGTTAAAGCGTTTGAGGATGTTCATCCTACCTTCGTAGAGCTTGCCGGCTATTCCATGGCCACGAAAATCAGGATCCACCGCCATATCTGCGCCGTAAAGGTCATCCCCGGCGGGGTCGTGGGTGCTAAAGGTGCCATTACCAGTGATCTCCCCGTAGGAGTACCACGGCGAATCGTCATTGAGATGGACGATAAGTGCCATCGCATACCCCACCACCTGCTTACCGATGGTGGCGACCAGCTGGCCTTCGGGAAACGCTTCGATCTGCATTTTGAGTTGACGCTCGTCACAAAGCCCTCCTGGCCCGTAATTGGCATACGCGGCAGCCTGGCACGCGT
>Ga0224496_10000424_pt1 | contig 29602 bp, 28 predicted proteins | sample SF_Jul11_sed_USG_2_FD_168127 | JGI IMG/M metagenome (GOLD analysis project Ga0224496, IMG submission 168127) | Sediment microbial communities from San Francisco Bay, California, United States - SF_Jul11_sed_USGS_8_1 | ecosystem: Environmental > Aquatic > Marine > Sediment | place: USA...
CTGCAGATCGGCCCAAGGTGATTACCGACTATCTATCCCATTTTCAGTAAGATGTGTGGCGAGCCGTTGAATCTCCGAATCCTCCGATAACTTCTTGACTCCTTCCCGCCAGTGTGTCTCTACCGTCTGGGTAAACCCAATTGGTCCAAAGACCGGGGCCAAAGACCATTCCCGGATCAATTTCACTGTTGATTCTTGCTGTTGGTGAACTAATGGGTTTGGGCTTCGCGAGCAAGATTCATTCAGGAGGACGCCGCTCACGGGTATGCCTGCATGCTGTAACGCTTCTATGGTGAGAAGACAGTGATTGACGCCACCTATTTCTGTGTGTCCGACGATTAGGCATGGGACCTTTAATAATGCGATGAGGTCCCGCATCGTGTGTCTGGGTGTAATCGGTGTGAAGAGTCCACCCGCTCCTTCAATCAGCAGGAAGGCATATTGAGTGAGTCTATCTATCTGTGAATGAATTCGAGAGAAGTCGATTGTTTTGCCTAATTGACGGGCAGCCGCTAATGGCGCAAGAGGTGGAGGAAGCGCATACATGCACACTTCATCGAAGGCAGGGGGAGGGGAGAGCAAATGGCGTAGACGTTCCGTGTCGGAATCTTCGAGGTGTTCAACATTCACCCCTGTTTCAAAAGGTTTGAGGATTCCAACCGCGTGCCCCTGTTGCTGTAAGGCGAGAATCAAGGCTGCGGTCATCGTTGTTTTGCCGACTCCGGTATCGGTCCCTGTGACGAAGATTGATTGGGTGATCATTTTAGGCGGCACCAGATAGAAGTAGGCTATTTTTAAATAAATATCAGAGGCGACTATCAAGATTCCAGACTTGGCCGGAAATGTCCCGAGTTGATCCCAAGTGGTAGACGCTTTTCGCAACGTGATCAAGGGAAGGTGTGCGATTGAGGCTGTGGGTTTGATGCTCCAAGACTGAATCTATTCCCGGGCCCGATAAGGGTGAGGAATGCCATCCAGGGAAAATGGCATTGACCCGAATATTCCAGCTTCCCCATTCTTGTGCGGCTGTTCGCATCAGTCCCATTAATCCGGCTTTTGACGCGGCATAGGCTGCCTGTCCGGTCATCCCCTGTTCGCCTGACCGCGATCCTATGAGGATGACCGCACCGCCTCGTTGCCTCTTAAGAATTGGTCCTGCTTCCCTTAGGATATGAAATGCGCCGGTAAGATTGGTTTGTATCGTATCTCCCCATTCATCGGCGGTTGTTTTGGTCAGAAGCTTGGAAGGGGCTACGCCAACGGCCCATATCAGAAGCGTGAGAGAGCCATGGTCTTGCAAAAAAGAGTGAAAAATGTTTCTGATTTGGGATAAGTCATGGACATTTGCTTGGTAAACCTGCGCATCTCCCTCAGTGATGTTAATTGTGGCAGCCGTTTCCTCAGCAGATTTTCTATTGTGATGATAATGGATTCCCACCGACCACCCTTGATTTCCAAACTCTGTGGCAATGGCCCGTCCAATGACTCCGGATCCTCCAAATATCAAAATGTTGGAATGTTCCTCCTTTGTGTTTTTGATGTCTCTCAACCCGAGCATAGAGGTTATTTTCTGTAAATGACGGGCTGTAATACAAGCCCTCGGTTTCGCCATTCGTCTTCAATCGAACTTGCTGGATTTGAAGGTGCTATGATAGGTTCACTCTACATTGCCAATCATGATGTGTCCTTTTATTTTTCTCCCATCCTTTCGACCAGCGGCTAGTATTTTTCTTTTGAGCCTTATGTGGCTCGCCTGGTCTTCTCCTGCCTCTGCCGCAGAATCTTCTCCGTTTCTCATCGAGGGTGTTCATGAATATTTCCCAGATCAGATTGGGAATGAATGGGTATATCGTGGCACAATGATCGAAGGAGGAATGGTCCAGATTGCTGAGAAGGATACGCAGTTTACCAATGTATCCAAAGTCATGGGAAAAGAAATGCAGGAGGGTGTGGAGGTGACCGTTTTTCACGATACGAATCCCGGCAATCAGGGTCCATCGGATAGTTATTATCGCCGTGATGCGGCAGGTATTCGCTATTATGGGTCCAAGCCTGGGACGACATTAGAGCGTCAGTTAGTGCCCTATCAAATCGTGCGGTTTCCTCTAGAAATCCCCAGCTCCTTTGAGCAATTTAATCGAAAAGGTTTGGAGCTCGGTATGGATATCGATCGAGATGGCGAAGCCGAAAAAGTGGATATCGTGGCCATTTCATCAGCCCAAGGGCAGGAGACGGTGAGTGTTCCTGCCGGGACGTATCCTCACGCGATTCGTTTGGAAGCCAAAATGACGATGCAGGTGCATTTATCTGAAAGTGGAAAAACCATTCAGGGAACCGATACCATGACGGTGTGGTTTGCTCGTGGAGTGGGTCTCTTGAAATATATTGAACGTCAGACCATTCCCTCGTCGCGAAGTGAAAATGAGCGAGTCGTTGAAGTGACAGAGGTGTTGGAAAAAGTCACGTTGGCTACCGATGTCGCGTTTTTACCTGAGCCAAACTCTCCTTGAACCCTTTCTAAATGGATGAATTCTTCATCCAACATTGCTCTTCATAGATTTCTCCTCTAGCGATTGTTCTGATGACCAGAGTCGGTGTTCGCGACTGAGTGATCTGTGAACCCATTACTCTGTGAGAGGTCTGTGCATGGAAAGGTTTTTCCCCGCCCACACAATTCTGAAGATTTCGTCTTTTCTTTAACTTTCATATTGTCACCTGTTCAGTGGGTAACAAGCGGTTTTGAGTCGCTTATTACGGGTGCGGGTATCTTTTTTTGCTGTGGAAGAATATTCAGATTACCCAAGTGGGCTTTTGGGTGCTACCCGTTTTGGCACGGTAAAAGTCGTTGGCCGGAAATACTGCCATAGGGTCCTAGGGAGTTCGTGAAGGTTCCCTCGAGACGTGTGTCGCGATTGCTGAGAAGCAGACTATCTTCTTGAATGCCTTGTGGAAACGTCCATTTCAGGTAGACCGCATCTCCGTGAATGAGTACGGTGGCGGGTTGTACTTGTGGGGGCGTGTCTTGTCCTGGTGAAATAAACGTCATCGTGGTTTTATGGTCGCCATGGTTTTGGTGGTTATGGATAATCCATTTCCAGGTGCCACAGAGTCTCATCATAGCGTGATCGGACTGTTCTTGTTGCTGCCATTGTTGTATGCGATTCCATGATTCCCACGCGACCTCATAGGCCTGAGCCTCAACCTGTATGGCTTGAGTCAGGAGATAGGTATGAAACATGGGAAGCAGCTTTGATGCAACATACTGCTGAATATAGGCCTGTTTGTGAGCATCGGATATGGGTTGGGTCTGTTGCTCTCTTTGTTGCCAGTACTCGTGTAATCTGTTCTCAATGCCTTTAAACCCAAGATCGTTGAAGAGATTTGTCCAGGATGGGTTATCAATGGCTGAATTGGATTGGTCGTGAAAGTACGTGAATCGAGAATAATCATTTTCAGGAGGGAGTGCTACAGGCTCTTGTGGGAGCGATACCGACAATTGTTTTTGAAATTCCAGGAGATGCTTCAACCCCTTTAGGGAAGTTTTGGAAAGGAGCCATTCCCGTTGTGCGTCTGATGGGAGGTTTCCCAAAAAGAAATGGTCGATCAAGGAGGATTTGGGTGCCGCACGAAATTCCTGAATCATTCCGATGGTTACTAGAGCCGCCCAGAAGGTCGTGATTGTGGTTTGTCTCTCCAGGAAAATGGGATTCGTTGTCTCTCTTTTCTTTGATGCGGCTCGTCGTGAGGCAGAATGCTGCCGCTGCTGAAGTTTGGGCATGAAATTTTCGTTGAATGCTAAGGCCTCGTTATCTGAGGAAAGCTGAAGAATTTTCTGGCGATGCTCTTTTAAGATGTTTCCAGGGTGTTCAAAGCCGTTGGTGTGGGCGCTGACCAGTGGAGGAGCCCAAAGAGTGCAGAGGCAGAAAACAACCGAAGGGAGGTTAAGCCACCTCCATGGAATTGGGAGCGACATGATGTTTTTTGAGAGGGTATTTATACCAAAAAATCGTAATGAGGGGACCGAAAGTCTCAAGTAAACACGATCGATTGGTTAAGCTCTTTTGATCAGATTGCTGATGAAATCCAACGATTTCTGTAGGGCTGTCTCCAGATCGGAAGCCCGATAATTGGGTGAGTTGGGATACCAGAATCCCGTTGAGGCTTCGGGGTATGTGTGTAATTCGACAGTCTTCCCCGCTTCTTTAGCTGCCTGGCAAAAGTGGTCGAGTTCTTCTATAGAGGATTGCGGGGTTAGTCCTGCCTGTTGGAGCATCAAAGGGCAGTAAAGTCCTTGGGCTGTTTCTGGACCCGCAGGAATCGTCCCTCCAATGGCGACGGCAGCTTGGAGCCGACGACGATGTGCCGCTGTTTTAATCGCCAATGTCCCGCCCATACCAAAACCTATGACACCATGCCCATTGCGCACCGTTCGTTCGAGAAGCGTGTCCTCCGTCAGGTTGGCATTGAGATATTCAAAGCAAGCATGAATGTCTTGGAGGGCTTGCTGTTCATTGAGTTTTTCCATAAGGGCCTCTGCCACCTCTGCATTCGCGGTGACCATTCCGCCTAGACGGCCATAGAGATTGGGAACCAACACAATATAGCCGTGGCATGCCAGCCCCTTGGCCAATTCTTGAATGGGGGAGGTCAATCCCCATTGATCATGTAAAACGACTAAGGCCGGTAGGATTTTTGTGGTGCTTTGCGGTTCATAGATCTGTGGTGCATATTGAATGCCTTCGACCTGTGGGACTTTATGCATTCGTGTCTCAGCATACGGGTCGACCATTCGATCTTTATGGGTTTCAAAGATTCCGGTGCTATTAAATCTCACGAGCGTGTAGCCGATTTGGTCAAGGGAATAGGCGGTTTCTTGTTGGGGCATGAGTTTTACCTTTTGATAAATTTAAAGAGTCAGTGAAGAGTAAAAACAATTGAATTTATTCAAGAAAAATGTGAAAGGACTATATCGGTGGTCTCTTAGGGGTGTCAAATGATCTCTCTATTCTCAGGTTGGCTTATATTCATGATGCTGATTTTTCGTCAAATTAGGTTTCTCGCAAAAGGTTCCGGGTTACACTTGAAGTCCTGGTCTTAAGGGATTGAGTCTGTCAAGATAATAGGCATTACCTAAGAAAATCTGCAAGGGCTCTTTATCCCAAGCATTAAGTGCAGAGAATAAGTTGTTCAGAGAAGGACGTCGTTGTGTGCCAGGGACACGGTTAATCTGATTGTTTTTGTTCTAGGACTTACCATTTTTGTTGGTGAGATAGTGAAATTATAGGCAATTATCTGCCTGAAGATTACAAGTCAAACTATCCAGCGAGAAGTTCTTACTAGTTTGAAAATACGTGTTTTTACTTGTTTGTGCCGTCGAGTCTAGCAACCCCTTTCTTTCGATTCTGACTTATTCCCCAATTCATTATTTTTTTATTCCATTCATTATCATCATGTTCCTTTCCCTTTGCGGAAAATTTGAGTCATATTCCTTGCTAGAAAAGTTCATTAGGGAATATTGCCAATGGCCATTCGTATCCTGTAAAATATTTTTCAATCTATTTTTGGATTAAAAGGGTGCCCTTTTCAACACGAAAGGATTTAACCATATGGAACGGCGAGTGACTTCCCATACGGAAGAAGAAGAAATGAATCAACGCCGCCGTCTGCTGACCCTGGCTCGAAAAGGGGATCAAAAGTCTATTGATTTGTTATTTGAGCTCTATCAAGTGAAGGTGTTTTCTGGCGATGAGTTAAAGAAGAAAAAACTTCCATCATTTCCTGTTCTGAAGCCTTCCAATGGGTTCGGAAAAGGTGGCTCAAAGGGTTCTCAGAAAAAAGAAAAAGCTTCAAAGCAACCCTTGCCAGATACTAAAGCGAAGAAAGAGACCATGGAGAAACCAAAATCTGGCTCCAGCGGTCCTTCAAAAATAAAGACCAAGACTGAAGGGGGGAAACCTTCATCCAAAAAATCTACAAAATCGACCCTCAAGAAAAAACCAGGGGTAAAGAAGGCCAGTCTCACTAAGAAATCATCTCTCGGGAAACTGGCTAAGCCGCAAAAGCTTAGCGGGGCTAAGAAACCGCGAATCGCGAAGAAGAAATAAGGGGGAGTTAAATTTGAAGTTCAATAACGAACTTCAATGCGTAAACCTCCTATTGCCAGTTTGTTCCCTATATCATCAGCTTGTTTAATATCACCTTGAAAGACGATCGCGCTGCCTTGGTGGTCAATCTGCCAAGCCAATTCAAAGGCTTTGGGAGGATTCATGCCTGGAATGATCTGACAGAATAATGTGATGACTTCTTGGTATGTGTGGCAATCACAATTGAAAACGATAACCTCAGCCTCAAAATCTCTACCTGTTCCTACATCAGTGGTCTCTTGAGTAGACGGAACATCAACCGTTTTGCCAGCCATGAAATTCATGATGCGGCATTGTAGCAATGGAATGGTTCCCTCTCAATATATTTCAATAAAGTTAGGGCAGACCTCTAGAGGTGATTAAGCTTATTGGCAATCTAGCCGAAACGACTGCGGGAATATTAAAGCGTATGAGAGCAAATAGGACTCAGTCATTTTTTAAGGAGTAGAATGTGGCTAAAACAATCTTAGTGACAGGGGCTGCCGGCTTTATCGGGAGTCATGCCGTGGAACGACTAATCAGGCGTGGGGATCGAGTCATCGGTCTGGATAATTTGAATGATTATTATGATCCCTCTCGAAAGGAAGCCAATCTTCGAGAGGTGACGGACGAGGCGTTGGCCAATCATTGGCCAGGAACATTCGAATTTCTCAAAGGCGATATCCGTGATCGACAAATGCTTGCGGATCTTTTCTCAGATCATCAAATTGACGCGATTGTTCATTTAGCCGCCATGGCAGGGGTGCGCGTGTCTATTGATGATCCAGGATTATACTATGATGTGAATGTGATGGGGACGCTCGCCTTATTGGATGCCGCTGTTGGGCGAATAGGTAACAATCAACTCCCCCAAAAGCCGACCTTTGTTTTTGCTTCCACTTCTTCGGTCTATGGAAATACCCAAACGGTGCCCTTTGTCCCAGAAGATACCTGTGATCGGCCGCTGGCGCCGTATGCCGCGAGTAAGCGAGCGAGTGAGATGTTAGGGTATACCTATCATCATCTTTATGGATTGGATTACACCGTGTTTCGATTTTTTACCGTCTACGGCCCGCGAGGGCGACCAGATATGATGGCCTACAAGGTGTTGGATAATATTTTTACGGGATGTGACGTCCCGCTCTATAACAATGGCAATATGTACCGAGACTGGACGTATGTCGACGATATTGTCAGTGGGCTCGTCTCGGCGGTAGATCATCCACTGGGATATGAAATTTTAAACCTGGGGCGTGGAGAGCCGGTGTTGTTGTCTGATTTTGTCAAAGGCATTGAACAATTAGCGGGACGCTCGGCGAAATTAACCTCGGCACCTATGTTGGATGCCGATATTGCTTATACGTTTGCAGATATTTCCAAGACAAAAAAGCTTCTACAGTATGATCCACAAACTTCAGTGCCTGAAGGGGTAGAACGGTTTTGGAAATGGTATCAAAATGCGGTGCTTCCTTCATCATCTCTGAATGGCTAGTACGTGGAAGGACTTCTTTTCTTCTTCTGGTTTCAACCCTAATCTAGCGCATTCTCCTGATAAGGGTTCGCTAGTCTGTCCTTCTTTCGTTTTCCAATATCCCTGATCAGGGGTGACCATTATTCCTGGTAGAAGGATGGGGTCATCCTCGTCCCCATTTTTTTTGATTTTTCCAGACTCCTTCTTATTGCTCTAGATTTGGCTAGGGGAATTCCCAGGCTTCCCAAAGCGTCCTTGGCTGGTGTGGGTTCTAGCTGATTGAAAGAGGTATTGGTCTATTTGGCTATTTTATGGATAGTCCTTAAGTTCCTGGTGAATCGACCGATACATCTAAAGAGAAGGCCTGTCCTTGCTTCCTATGAGATGTGGATTGTGCTAGCGGAAGCCAGTGGGACGCTCAATGAAATAGAGAAAGAAACGAATTTATCCGGCAATCATTATACCAGGAGGATGTTATGTGCGTGAGTCAAAACAACAGTAGGCTTTTTCTTGCTATCGTGTTGGGGATGTTTATGGCCTCAGGGTGTAGTGGTCATTCAGTTAAGTATGAATCCAATTCCGAAGGCGAGGGGATGGGTTCAGAGGGAGAAATGGCTGGGTCTGTTGATGGGGTATCGTATGGCACGGCTCGCAATTCTGATGGCACCCCCATACATGGAGGAACAGTGAACGGCAGTAATTCGTACCTGCGATCCGGGCAGGGAACCTCAACGGCTAGTGGGGAAATGAATGCTGAGATGGCGGCTGTGGACGGGATCTCATCCGTTCCCGGAGGTGGATCAGATTACGGACGCCAATTTGGGGGAGTAGATGGAAGTGGGCCCAATCATGGAGGCGTCACTGGATTCGGGAGTGGGTCTGCTAATGCCAGTAATCCTGATCCTGAGGCATGGGCGAATGCCTATCTGCGGGAGAAAGGAAGTAGTCAAGAGTTTTATGGGGATCCTTCAAGGAAAAGTGATGCTTCATCAATGGACAACAATCCTGAAGCCTGGGCGCAAGCCTATGTCAAGGAAAATGGTGGGCCTTCACCTGAATATGTCAAGCCCGATATGAATATTGTACAAGCGAAAGAAAATAAAGATTCTCGTTCCATGGGAATGGGAGATTCAAGTGGAGAACTTCTAGAAATACGAGATGCCAGAGGTGGCATTGAAGGTCGTGTACAGGATATTTATTTTGCATTTGATAGTTGGAGTATTTCTGCTGAGGGTGCGAAGTATTTGGAAGAAGACGCGAAATGGTTGCATGCCAATCCTGAAAAAGCCTTGACGATTGAAGGGCATTGTGATCAACGCGGGACTCAAGATTATAATCTCGTTCTTGGGAAAAAACGGGCAGAAGCAGCGCGTGAATTTTTAGTCAATTTGGGTGTCCAATCGCACCGGATTAACATTGTTTCGTATGGTAAGGAACGGCCCTTCTGTAAAAATGATAATGAAAATTGTTTCCAAGAAAATCGTCGAAATCATATGGTGGTTCGAATGAATCAATCATAAATTCTCGATTGCCCTCATTGGGATTTCAATGAGGTGTCAGAGCAAATCAAAGGAGGATGCGAACTATTCGTGTCCTCCTTTTTTTTGTTGTGTTCTCATTCCATGCCACAGGCATTCTTTATCGGCACTTCTGAGAGCAAGACTGTCGAATGATCTGAAATTATTCAAGGAATCTTGCACCGATTTAGAGGGAGTGGTACAGTCAGCGCACTCACCTGATCCCTGCCGGAGTGGCGGAACAGGCAGACGCAAGGGACTTAAAATCCCTCGGGCTTAACGGCCCGTCCCGGTTCAAGTCCGGGCTCCGGCACCAATCAAATCAACAATTTAAATCGAGTTTTCTCCCTGTGCTGGGAGGGTCTGTGAAGGCGTTTTCTGGCCTAGTCTTAGATAGGTGTTACATTGGTGAGCAGCCGCCTGAAGTTCAGGCTCTCGAAAGCTGTTATACCGGGTAAACAGGCCATCGTTTTATGTCCGGAGATTCGTATAATCGTCAGATGGTCAATGCCTGCCCGTCGCATATTGGTAATTGCCGTATACCGAAAGTCATGAAACCGAAACCCTTGAATACCTGCCATTGCCACAAGCGGTCTTAAACGCCTCACGAACACACCGAATAGGCTGTCCGTGTCGAAAAAATACCTGAGAGCCATGAAGGGATTGGACCTTGAACAGATTCTTGAACAGGCCCAATAATTCGGGAGAAAAAGTCAGGGAAAACGTGCGTCCTCGCATACCCGTGAGATAAGCTACATATTTAAAGGGTTGCAAGTAAGATGGAGAACATGCCTCCAATGAGACAAACTGTTTTGGCTCAAGAATTTCATCCCGCACATTATCTTCTTTGTCTGGCAGTAAATATTCTGCAAGATTCTTCTCCAGGTATCCTTTCTTAGCCCAGGCAAGCCATTGCTTGAGTCTCACCAATGCACGGTTAACCGTCGCTGATTTGCCCTTGCTTTTTTGATATCCCTCATTCGTGATCCAATTCGTTTTCTTTAAAAAAATCGTGGCCGTTGAATTTTAAGATCTGCAAGATAGATTGGGTTTAATGCTTTAAAGATCATCCGACCCTCTAGCTGTTCGCTCCAAATCTTTTCCATCATCAACTCCGTTTTGATCATCGCACCTTACTCCTTGGCCACGGTCTTGTTGGTGGTAACGGTTTTTCACCGTTTGAGCTTGGCTCCAGGGGTGCCTCTGGCTAATGACAACACACCTTGCCATCATCGACGACAGGAAGCTCCATGTACTTCTCGCCCTTTCGGTTGATCCGTCCCATGTGGTTGAATTCCTTTTTGTTTAATTGTTGAGAGGCGGGAACCATATATCCTCACCACCATCCCCTATGAGGTTGGTTGATCCTTGAATGATATTAAATCTGGTTGTAAAGGGTTTCCCCTACACCGATTGGTGAATTGTTTCTCTTTGTCTAAAAGGATTCACTATGGCCTACATCCATTTAATAACCCGGAGGTAGGTTGTATGCTTCAGTTTGGAGAACGTCGCCATTGCCAGACGAAAGCCCTTACCCTCGCTGGGCAGTTTGATTGTAGGACAATGACAGGTATCCAAGCCAAGATTGTGGCGGCACAAAAAACTGGCTGGCACCAAATCATTCTGGATTTCTCAGGTGTTACGGAGATTGATTCATCCAGCCTCAGTGAATTGTTTCTCTGGTATCACAATATGAAGCCGCATCACGTCCAGATTTGTGTTGTAAAGCCCCCGCCATATATTCGGTACCACGAAGATTGGGCGCATCTCGCAGAAATAGTCTCGATCTATAGGTCCCTAGATGAAGCGATGGACCAAGAGGCTTATAATTAATACGCGTTAGGCACTCCTCTTAGGCCTCGGCATCACCGTTTGTTGTTTGATCCACTCCTCCAGTTTAACTGGGGCAAACTTCACCAGCCATCCCATTTTGATATAGGGAATTTCCCTTTGACCGACCCACCTGAAGAGGGTGGTGGCTAGTTGGTCTGGTGGCGTTCTTGGTCCTTGTGGGTTACTTGTAGTGTGGAGTGATTGGCTATAGAACATTTTTTCCTATGGGGCAAGGGGTGCATCTTAAAGGAATCTTCCCGAGATTTTTGAATAGATCGCTTTTTTGAAATTTCTGAGATTTTCCAAAGAATTCCTTGGCATTCCTGTTGCCCAATGAGAATGTTTGAGGGCTGATAACCTGGCACATAGGTTGCTGAAGGCTTAGGTTAGGGATATTGATGTGAGGAATGTGTTCCTGAAAAATGAGATTCTTTTTTAAAGAACAAAAAGGGGGAAGGCATATGTTAGTCATGACGAAATGGGATAATGAGACGCGAATCTTATTGCTATCTGGGCGTTTTGATAAAGCCGCTCGGGTACCGGTGGAAACGGCGTTAGCCGCAGGAGAAGGCCGTCCGTGTAAACACGTGATTCTTGATTTTTCAAAAGTCTCCTCAATGGATAGTGCTGGTCTTGGAAAGTTATTGCTTCTCTATCATTCCCTGAGAAAAAAAGGCTCGGCGCTTACGGTCATGAATCCTCGGCCATCCGTTGAAAAATTACTGCATTTGGTGAATTTGGCCACGGTCATTCCGATCGTTCAACACAAGCCAGAAGTTCGGTCGGTGGCGTAGACAAATGGTGTGGGAATGTGGTCGATACCTTAAGTTGTCCTCCTGGAACACCGAAAAGATGGGCCAGTCATGAATCGCGCGCCGACTCAACCTACTCACCTTTCCGATATGCATATCATTACTCTTGGGGCATGCTTAGATGAAGAGGCGGAACATCTCTTAGAGTCAGCCGTGTATGCAGCACAAGAAGCACAAGGCCGACATATTCTTCTGAATCTACAAGCATTGACGACGATTGATAGTCGCGGATTGGGCAAACTCTTTTTGACCTATCATCATCTCAATCGGCAGAATATTCGTTTGAGTATGGTGAATCCTAGTCCGATGGTTCGGGAAATGTTGGAGTTTGTGAATTTCCCGAAGTTGGTGCGAATCTATGACTCTTTGGATGAAATTGTTGGCCAGGAGCAAGATGTGCTGGAAACCTCACGCCTTCATTCAAGTGCGCTGAAGTAGAGGCGGCTTTCCATCTTTTTCCTGAAGAGATCTTCTTGTTGCTGTTGAATGAAACGACCTGAGTTTCTCCCTAGTCAATGATGGCTAAAAAGGGGAAAATCCCCAAGCGGCCAGCACCTCAAAAATCTAAGAAATTCCAATATCCTACACCATTTGCTCAAGAAATCCGAAAACAAAACCGATGGGTACTTTTGTAGAAAGTTGATTCAGTTAAGGAGACGTCTCATGTATATCAAAACCGGCCCCAAGAATTCCGAAGGCCCATCGCGTACGCTGCTATTTCATCAGGATCCGGATACCCGTTTGAATGCCGCCCTTCAGTTGGGTAGTGACACGGATCGGATTGCTGATCAACGATTAGCACTTGAAGCGTTAACGACTGCCCTTGAAGACCCTTGCTCGACTGTTCAAGAAGCCGTGTTGCAATCCCTGATGCGGATGAGCGTCAAGAACGGATAAAGTTCCCCTGAGAAACTTTCCCAGGCTTTCCTAAAAGCCATGCTTCATTGTCGCTTTCTTTATTGACTCCTTTTTCCGCTCTCCCTAGAATCCCAGCCGACCCAAACCTGTTTTTTCCTCCTTAACAGAGAGAGTTCCTCCTGTGCCATCCACGGTTGTTCTTCAGGATGTGAGAAAGACGCATGGGCAGGTTGTCGCCGTTGACCAAGTGTCCCTGAGCATTAGGAGCGGAGAGTTTTTTTCAATATTGGGGCCGAGTGGCTCAGGGAAATCGACCCTCTTGCGGTTAATTGCGGGCTTGGATAGTCCTGATTCTGGGACGATTGCCATTCAGCAGCGAATCGTCAATGCCGATCCTCCTCATATCCGTCCGGTGAACATGGTTTTTCAACAGTATGCCTTATTTCCCCACATGACCGTGTTTGAAAATATTGCTTTTGGTTTGAAAATGCGGCGACAAACAGAACCCCCGATCCGATTGGCAGTCGAGGAGATGGCTGCTCTCGTGCGGTTAGACGGAAAACTTCAGCGGTTTCCAGCGCAACTCTCTGGCGGGGAGCAGCAGCGGGTAGCATTGGCCAGAGCGCTGGTGAATCGCCCCGTAGTCTTACTACTGGATGAGCCGATGGCCGCACTAGATCAGCAGTTACGACAAAACATGCACACGGAGCTTAAACGGATACAACACGAAGTGAAGGCGACCTTTATTTGTGTAACCCATCAACAGGATGAAGCGCTCATGCTTTCGGATCGTATTGGGGTGATGGTTGCTGGGAAACTCTTACAGGTAGGGACCCCTCAAGAAATTTATGAACAACCAGTATCTTCAACGGTCGCCAAGTTTATTGGGCTTTCCAATTCTCTCTCTGGAACGATTACACGCGCAGAGAATGGTGTCTGTTGGATGGAGCACGAAAATTTTCCTTCATTGGTTGCCCGTTGTCCAAGTGGCCTTGAGCCTGGTCATGCTATGCTACTGGTTCGGCCCGAGCGCGTACATATTTCGATTGACCAGCCTCACCCTGAATACGAGAATACTCTTCCGGCCATGGTGAATCATATTGCCTTTCATGGGAATGAAGTGTTCTATCAATGTCGTCTAGTGAACGAAGCCATATGGACAGTTCGTTTGCCGATTGCCGAAGCTCAGAGCACTTCATTAGTCATCGGTCAAACGCTCTATCTTCAATGGGCGGCTCATGAAGGATTCGCTCTTTCTCACTAATTGCCACGATCTTTTATTCTTGTGATGCCCCCTCCCACGCATTCCTGGCCATTACCCCTCAAATGCTCCTTCTGGGCAGCGGGCGTCTTTTTACTTCTCTTCTTTGTGTTGCCGTTGATGATGGTGTTTGGGGTGAGTCTGGCTAGCCGAGGCCTCTATGGTGGTGTTGAATGGATCGCAACATTTGACAATTACCGTCGTTTAGCGGATCCCTTGATTGGAGTGATCTTTCTGCGATCCTTGTTCTTTGCGAGTATGACCACCATTGCCTGTGGGGTCATCGGATTTCCATTAGCCTATATGGTTGCTCGAGCTTCCCATCGCTGGCAATTGGTGTTGCTCATGTTAGTGATGATCCCATTTTGGACAAATTTTTTAGTGAGAACGTATGCGTGGATCTTAATTTTACGGGCGGATGGTTTGGTTAATGGGGTTTTGCTTCGGCTAGGAATTCAATCGGAACCTCTTTCGTTATTGTTTACTGATTTTGCGGTGGCCATTGGGTTGATCTATGGCTATCTTCCCTTCATGGTGCTGCCGTTAATCGTGGCCATTGAACGTATCTCTCCACAATTGGAAGAAGCAGCCTACGACCTGTATGCTTCGATGGGAGCGATGTTTCGACATGTGGTTCTCCCATTAAGCAAGCCCGGCTTTATGGCGGGTGGCGTCCTGGTCTTTATTCCTTCCCTTGGGGCTTTTATCACGCCCTATTTATTGGGTGGTGGCCAAAAGATGATGATCGGCACCCTTATTCAGCAGGAATTTCTCGTATCACGGGATTGGCCGTTTGGCTCGGCTCTTTCGTTTGGACTGATGGGGTCGGCCCTGATGTTGTGGTTTCTTGTCAGCCGGACCGCTTTAGGAAAGGATTTGCCATGAGACCAATGCCGAGAACGCTGGTCCTTGCCGGACTCATGACGATGCTATTTTTGTATTTGCCGATCATTATCTTGATTGGACTTTCTTTTAATGCCTCGACCATGGGGGTGGCTTGGAAAGGGTTTTCGGTTCATTGGTATCAGAAATTGCTGGCTGATTCATCAATTGTGGATGCGACGGTCAATAGTCTCGTTATTGGAGGGACATCCACGGCCTGCGCTCTTCTGTTAGGGCTTGGGGCGGCCATCGGGTTGGAGAAGTGGCGAGGTCGGCCTTCCTCATGGATGAACACCCTGATAGTTTTGCCTCTGGTAATTCCGGAAATATTAATGGGTGTCGCGTTATTGATGGCATTTGTGTTGTTGCAAGTCCCTTTGGGGTTTGGTTCGATTATTATTGGCCATATGGTCTTTAATTTGCCATTGACCGTCGTGATTCTCCGAGCCCGTCTCCGCAAATTGGACCCCGCTTGGGAAGATGCGGCGCGGGACTTAGGAGCGACCTCATGGAATGTCCTCACGGGGATTACCCTGCCCATGTTGCGTCCGGCGATTGTGGGAGCCGCGCTTCTAAGCTTTACCGTATCGCTGGATGATTTTGTGGTGACGTTTTTTGTAGCCGGTCCGGGATCAACGACGTTGCCGCTTAAAGTGTTTTCTATGATCAAAACGGGAATGACCCCAGAGGTGAATGCCTTGTCTGCGATCATGGTGGTGGTATCAATGGTTTGTGTGGGTTTGTCGTGGCTGTTTCAACAACAGACACCTTCTTCCTTGATCAACAATGACCAATCCTCATAATCCAATTATGCTGCCGTTGTGGTCATTACTCTTACTTGGGGTTGGATTGCTGATTGGAGGCTGTTCCGATTCATCATCGTCTTCTCCATCTGGTACGGCTGATCCGCCCAGGCTTCATTACTATACATGGTCGGATTATGTTGATCCCGAAATCCTGGCTGCCTTTGAAGCCAGTCGTGGCGTGCGTGTGGTGGTGGATACGTTTAGCAGCAATGAAGAATTATTAGCGAAAGTCCAAACCGGCATGATTGGCTATGACGTGGTGGTGCCTTCTGATTTTATGGCCGGCATTATGGGTCGGTTAGGGCTCTTGGCGGAATTAGATTTGTCACGGATTCCGCACGTCAAAGATTTGGAAAGGCACTTGACTCACCTTCCATTTGATTCGACGCAGCAATTTGCGATTCCCTATTTATGGGGCACCGTCGGTATTGGGTATAACGCAGTGGTCGTAACCGAAGTTCCGACCAGTTGGGATGTGCTGTGGGACCCCCAGTATTCAGGTCGTATTAGTATGTTAAATGATCAGCGTGAGGTGTTCGGATTGGCGCTAAAGTCCTTGGGCCATTCATTGAATAGTCGAGATACTCAATTCATTCAACAGGCGAAAGAACGACTCATCCGACAAAAACCGTTGGTCAAAGCCTACACCAGTGAGCAATTTGATCAGCTGTTAGTGTCTGGCGACGTGGTGTTGGCCCACGCGTGGGGCGGTCCGGTGGCACGGGCCATGCGAGAAGATCCGTCGATTCGGTATGCAATTCCTCAGGAAGGTGGCACCATTTGGACCGATTGTTTGGCCGTGCTGGCCAGTTCCAAGCAGAAAGAGTTGGCGATGGATTTTATGAATTTTTTATTAAGTGAGCCAGTGGCCCTTCAGACCTCAAAGCGACTGTTGTTTGCCTCAGCAAATCGGCATGTTCGGAATCAATTGCCTCCTGAGATTCGGAATAATATCGCGGTGTATCCACCTGATGAAGTGCTCCCCAGAATGGAATGGATGGAAGATGTTCAGGAAGCCACCCGGGACTATGATAGGGCTTGGACGGAGCTGAAAGTTCATTAGGGGACATGTTGAGAATCAAAAGGCGAATCAACCGTCTATCGTCTTTCAGTTTGGCTTGACCGTTTTAGTCGTGTGCCACTAGACTAAATTAATCATGGTGTTATTGATTCGAGACTGAAGAAAGGGCCTCTCATGATTCAGCAAATAACGCGTCAATTCAAATTTTTCTTCTTCCTGGCGCTGATATTTTTCCCGGGAATCGGATTTGTGTTGGCCGGTCCGAGTAACAACCTTCCTCATATTTATCTGACTCAGCTTCCTTATGAGCCTCCACCACAGCCTGATTATACGCCTGGGGAAGATGCCACGCCGGCTCCAGAGCAATTAAATGAGCAAGAGCAGAAGCGGTTGGATTCTCTTCTGCCGCTATTGGCTGGGAACCAGGAGCTGTGGGCCATAGGTGAATTTGTGCATTTTGGTCAGCATTCGGTTCCGCATTTAATCAAAGCCCTGAAGATGCCGGGATCACGAATTCGATTCAATGCGGTCGAAACGCTGTCAATGATTAAGGATCCCTCTGCCGTACCAGCTTTGGTCGAAGTCGCCTTAGATCCCAATGAAGAATCTAAAGTGCGATCGCATGCGCTTCGGGTTGCAACTCGATTGGATCCGAATCAAGTGATTCCGGCCATTGAAGGAATGGCCCAAGATCCCAATTCCACCATTCGCAACACCGCTGTGTTTGAGGCTCGTTTTGTGCATCGAAAGGAAGTGCTGCCCATAATCATTGGTGTGATTCCTGATCCTGAACAATATGTGTCGATTACAGCGCGTGATTCATTTTGGATTCTCACAAGATTTAGTGGCCCTATCCATGATTGGGAAATTTCGACCCCGGAAACACGAAAAGAATGGGCCAAGGAATGGTGGGCATGGTGGGAGGAGAATAAAGGCCGATTTGATAGTGGACCTTCCCCAGCGATACCGCCTGAACCTCCAGCGAAATTGGATGTTAGCTAATCAAACTTGAAAAATTTTCATAAGGTGTCAGGGTTCATTTTCCGAAAAGATATGTTGCGGGATATGAACGTCGATAAGAAGGAGTAATGTGGTATGGCCGTGCTACCGATTGCAAAAGTAGGGAATCCCATTCTTCGGCAAATTGCCAATCCCGTCGATCCTGCGATAATTGGGAGTCGACGCTTTCAACAATTTCTTGATGATATGTTTGAAACCATGGTCTATTTCGAAGGAATAGGTTTGGCTGCACCACAAGTGGCCCAATCCGAACAGGTCGTCGTCATGGAATGTGAAGGGAGCGATGGCATTCCCAAAACCGTCCTCATTAATCCGAAAATTGTGTTCTATGGTCCGACGCAAAGTGAAATGTGGGAGGGATGTTTAAGCATTGATAACATGCGAGGAAAGGTCATCAGGCCATCCATGGTGCGTGTGCAGGCCTATGATCGTCAGGGGGTACTCCAAGATATCGAAGCCAATGGACTGTATGCGGTGTGTATTCAGCATGAAATGGATCATCTGCTTGGGAAGCTGTTTATTGATCGAATGACCGACATGTCCACCCTGACGCAGTTGGAAGAGTTTGAGGTCTATTGGAAGGAAGAATCTGCCACGGTTATTTAACGACGCGTCATTAAGAGCCGTCTACCCATTTTCTCCAGTTACCCACATCCACCTATCAATGAACTGAGTACTTGGAATTCCCTCTCCAGGTCTCGTGATCTGTAAAAGAATACGTCTTGTGAGTCTCTTGTGAAATCACTACTTCGTTTTATGACCTATCTCCGCCCTTACCGGGGGTTGGTCGCGTTGACATTTATTTTCGCCGCCCTGACCACGGTGTTGGAACTTCTTCCCCCGTGGCTGATTAAAATTGTGATCGATGATGTGCTTCCTGCAAAAAATATGGATTTGTTGTCATGGGTACTGATTGGACTCGTGCTGGCGTATGGTTTGAAAAATCTTTGTAATTCCCTTCGTATTCGATTTAATAACATGCTTGAACAACGGGTGGTGCATCGTTTACGTCAAGAAGTATTTGAAGCCTTACAGCGATTATCGTTGAACTATTATGAAAATCGTTCAACCGGAGAAATTATGTCGCGGGTGGTGAATGATACGGAACCGGTCCAGCGCATTTTCATCGATGGGTTTGAGGGCATGCTCACGGCCACGTTGACGTTGGTTGGCATTATTTCCATTTTATTTGTGATGAACTGGAAACTGGCTCTCTTCGTGTTACTCCCTATTCCCATCTTAGTGGTTGGAGGTGTGTATTTCACTCGTCGTGTTCATCGGTATTATCGCGAAATTCGACAACATGCGGCGGACCTCAATGGCTATCTCCAAGATGCGTTGTCGGGGATTCGCGAAACGATGGGATTTAATCGGCAACCCTACGAGCGATCACGTTTTCAAGACATGTCGCAGCACTATAGCCAAGCGAACTTAAAAGCCATGTATCTGTGGTCGGTGTATTCTCCCGGTATGATATTTATTGGAAGTTTGGGGACAGTGTTGATCGTGTGGTTTGGGGCAGGAGAAGTCATGGCGGGACGACTGACCACTGGAGAGTTGGTCATGTTTTTGTCGTATCTCGTGTTATTTTATACGCCGGTGAATCAAATCCATTCCGTCAATCATCTGCTTCAACATGCACTGGCTGCCGGAGAGCGAGTCTTTGATGTCTTAGATGCGAAGCCTGCGGTGCCGGATCAGGGTACGATCCGACTTCAGGATCCTCGGTTAGCGGGAAAAGTCGAATGGAAACAGGTGAGTTTTGCCTACCGGACAGAGGCACCGGTTTTTACCAAGTTATCCTTGTGTGTTGAACCTGGTGAACATGTGGCGTTAGTCGGACCGAGTGGAGTAGGGAAAAGTACGCTCATGAAGCTGCTCTTCCGTTTTTATGATGTCGGGGCTGGAGCGATTGAATTGGATGGGTACGACATCCGAGAGCTTCCGTTATTCACGTTGCGAGAACAAATCGGGTTTGTTCAACAAGAACCCTTCTTATTCAACGGATCCGTGCGGGCCAATTTGGCCTATGGAGATATCTCAGCCTCACATGAGCAGATTGAAGCGGTGGCCAAGGCCGCGCAAGCGCATGAATTTATCCTGGCCCTTCCTGAGGGCTATGACACATGGATTGGGGAACGGGGTGTGAAGTTATCCGTTGGTCAAAAACAACGGATGGCCATTGCCCGGGTGTTATTAAAAGATCCGCCGATTGTCGTGATGGATGAAGCCACGTCAAATATCGACACGGAGACGGAAGTCGATATTCGTATCGCTATGGATGAGCTGATGCGGGGACGAACCACATTTATCATTGCCCACCGGTTGTCGACTTTACAGTCCGTTGATCGAATCGTCGTGTTGGATGGTGGAACCATTATCGAAGAAGGGGACCATGCTACCTTATTGTCCAAGGGTGGGCTGTATGCCGGACTGTATGAAGCGCAGTTTCATGTCTAACAATATGGTGACAAAGTTGGTCAAGAATGGGAAAGAGCACACATACCTGCCCAACCTGTCATAAGGCCGTTTCCTGGGAAGGCAATGTGTTTCGGCCTTTCTGTTCGGATCGATGTCGGTTAATTGATTTGCAAGGATGGTTTGATGAACGCTATCGTATCCCTCAAGATGAAGACCCTGATCAAGACGACCCCTTGGAATCAAATGGTGACCGGGAGATAGATATTGAAAGTTTCTAATTGGAACGGAAACCATGCCTAAAGTTATTACAGCCAGACGACATGAGGATGAGACGGAGAAAGCCCAAGAGTTTGTCCGTACATATATCTTATTCCCTGCCAGCCTTTTGGGCCTCATTGCGATTCTGGTGGGCGTCGTAGCTTTGGGGTATCAATTATTTCAGGGACAATATGGGTGGGAGACGTTTACCTATAGCTCCGCTTTATTGATTGCTGGGGTCTTATTGGGCTTGGCTCAGACGAAGTATCAACAATATCTATTGCGCGAATTTCCAGGATACTTTGCCAATCGAATGAAGGCATTCACGCAACGATCTGTCCGAAAGGCTAAGAAAACCGTTTCAGATGTGACGATTGAACATCGTGGGCGAGGATTGGTGTTTTTGTGGTATTTCCTTGGCTTTGTGGCTCTGGTGACCCTCGCAGGAATCTGCGTGTGGACGGGATTTTTGCATCCGGTTGCGGCGTTTGCGTTGCCGTGGGCCGGTTATTTTTGGGCCAAAATGTTTTTCTGGAAAGGGCTGGTCTTGCCCCCAGCAAAAAAATGAAGAGCTGTGTTTTAATCAAGCCCCTGACAACTCTAAGGGGCAAAGACGAATCAGGTCGAGGATGTGGGTGAGGAAGGTTTGTGAAGACGTTGCTTTAAGTCGTCCACTTCTTTTCTGAGAGTCCGCAATTCATTTCGCATCTCGGGCAGTTGATATTGCAGAACCTGAGCTTTTCGCCAGGTATTGTGGGCCACCGCCGGTCGTCCGCCCACGGTCTGGTTGGAGTCCACATGATTGGTGACCCCAGCCCCTGACGCAATTCTCACCTGATCTCCAATCGTGAGATGGTCCACGAGTCCAGCCTGTCCTCCAATCATCACATGGTGCCCAAGGCGAGTGCTGCCGGCAATCCCGACCTGCGCCACAATAATGCAATGTTCCCCAATGACCACGTTATGGGCAATTTGCACTTGGTTGTCTATTTTGGTGCCTTGCTTAATGACGGTGCTTCCAAAGGTTGCCCGGTCAACCGTCACGTTCGCACCTAATTCAACGTCATCCTCGATAATGACATTTCCCAATTGGGGGATTTTATGGTGGCGTCCTTCATGCTGTGCGTATCCAAATCCATCACTGCCAATGACCGTCCCGCTATGAAGAATGACGCGATGCCCTAGGATACAGTTGGTCAGTAAAGACACATGAGGATACAAAGTACAATCGTCTCCAATGACTGCATCCTCGCCAATGTATACACCGGCATAAATTGTCGCGCCTGAACCAATTTGGGCACGGTCACCAATTGTCACCAAGGGGCCAATTGATACATTCGGCCCAATACGCACATCATGTCCCGTCACGGCGGTCGGATGAATGCCTCGTTGGGGGAGGGGCGGTAAAAAATATTTTTCAGCGAGCGTCACGATGGCCAACATGGGATTAGGGCAAATCAGTTGAGGGCGCGGGTCATCCGGAATGGGCTGAGCCGTGAGAAATGCCGCAGCTTGGGAATGTTTAGCCGCTTCATGGAATTTTGGTTTTAACACAAAGGAAAGATCGCCACAGGAGGCTCCTTCCAAATGAGATAACCCAGATATCAACACATCAGAAGATCCATGAAGGGTAGCCTGAACACACTGCGCAAGTTCTTCAATTGGAATGGGATTGGGGTGGGGGTGGGTTGAGTTATTCATGAAGGCGAAGCCTTTGAGCCAGACCGAGATTTCGGTTTGGTTGTTGAACCGGTGCTGGTCTTTTTGGCTTTGGTGTTGATCGTAGGAGGGGAGACATGATTAAGAGTCGTGCCCAAGCGTTCACCTAGATAGGTCACGACATCACCGATGGTCCGTAATCGCCCGAAGTCTTCATCCGGAATTTGTATATCAAAAGCCGACTCAACTTGATACACCAACTCGATGGTTTGCAGCGAATCCAATCCCAAATCATCTCGCAGCGAGTCTTCCGGATGAAGAGCCGCAGGTTCGCGTCGGAGGTAGTCCCCTAACGTGGCATAGACTTGCTGGCTAAGACCGTTGGACGAGGGTAGGGACATGGTCATGAATATTTCTTGAGCACCAGTACGGCATTATTACTGCCAAATCCAAAGGCATTAACCAGGGCCGTCCGGAGAGATTTTTCCTGCGATTGGGAAGAGATCCCCGGTAAAGCACAGTTGGGATCGGGGTCTGTGTAATTGGCCGTTGGATGGATGATATTCTGGTCGAGGGACAGGGTCGACGCAATAGTGGCGATGGCCCCTGAAGCGCCCAGGGTGTGTCCAATTAAAGATTTTGTGGCATTCACCAGGATCTTCTCGACCCGTTTGCCAAAGACGGCGCGTAAGCCTTTCACTTCCACTTCATCTCCGACGACGGTGGACGTCGCATGGGCATTGATATAGTCAATCTGTTTGGGTTCGACTTTCGCATTGTGGAGGGCCAGCGTCATAGTTCGAGCAATATCCAATCCATCTTCCTTCGGAATCACCATGTGATACGCCTCGCTCGTGGCCGCATAGCCCGCCACTTCCGCATAAATTCGTGCCTTCCGGCGAGTGGCATGTTGAAGCGATTCCAAAATTAACGTGCCTGCCCCTTCGCCCATGACAAAGCCATCGCGTCCGCGATCAAAAGGACGGGAGGCATGGGTAGGCCGGTCCTGATATTTCGTAGATAGAGCGCGTAACGAACAAAAGCCAGCAAAGACCAGGGGCGTAATGCTGGCATCGGCTCCGACCGCAATCATCATATCAGCTTGACCCTGACGAATACACTGCATGGCCTGTCCAATGGCGTGAATACTTGAGGAACAGGCGGTAGATATCGTCAAATTAGGTCCTTTGGCACCAATCGCCAAAGCAATAATGCCCGAAGCGGAGTTGAGGGTGATGGTTGGAATAAAGTTGGGATGAACGCGATGGGGTTTATGAAATTCATATAAATTGGTCAATTCCCGCTCACCCATCATCATCCCGCCCATGCCCACGCCAGCCATGACCCCCACGCGCTCTGCTCGTTCATGTTCTAAGCAGAGACCACTATCCTGAAGGGCCTCTCTCGTGGCCATTAAAGCCATTTGGGCATATCGGTCCACACGAGAAGAAAACTTGTCCTCACCAGGGTCAGGTGGTTGAAATTGGTGGATTTGTCCAGCAATTCTCGACCGATACCCTTCCATGGGAAGATCGCCAAAGGATTCAATCGTCGAAATGCCAGACTGACCTTCGAGAGCGGCCTTCCAGAATGGAGCAATCCCAATACCGATGGGGGAAACAATTCCCATCCCTGTAATCACGACGCGTGCTGTCATAGGACTCCTTAAAGCAAGGGGCGTAACCTAACAAAATAAGGTGGGAATTGGGAGAGAAAAATCAGGAAACATAAATAATGCGTGCAGGCTAAAATCTCAATGGTTTGTTGAGATAAATGAACGGCTCTTTTGGGTCGCTATCTTTTGGAGATTTTGGTTTGGTTGGTAAAGCCAAAAACTAAAGCATCGCATGAATAATTTAAAGTGAACAACCAAAGAAAAAGGTTAGTCAGGGAATAGAGTTAAAAAAAAGACTACGGGGATAGGGGCAGAATATTGCCAAAAATGAGCGGTTAGTTAGACGTTGAATTTGAAATGACAAACATCGCCGTCTTTCACGACATATTCTTTGCCTTCGGAGCGGATGAGGCCCTTTTCGCGTAGGAGGGTCTCTGTGCGATATTGATCGATATCCATGAACCCATAAATATCAGCTTTGATAAAACCCTTCTCAAAATCCGTATGAATAACACCGGCGGCCTGAGGCGCTTTCGCCCCAATCGGGATCGTCCATGCCCGAACTTCTTGCGGGCCACACGTAAAGTAAGAAGACAGTCCAAGCGTGGCATAAGCACCGACAATGACCTTTTCCAGACCGCTTTGGTCCATGCCGAGATCTTTCATGAACATCTCACGGTCCTCACCGGAGAGTTCCGCAATTTCGCTTTCCAACTTTCCGCAGATCACGACACATTCTGAACCGCGAGCTTTCGTGAAGGCTTGAAAATCGGCCAGGACAGCTGGGTCCGGACTTTCGTCAGTGTTACCCACATAAAAGATGGGTTTAGCCGTCAACAGAAAATAGTCTTTCAAAATAGCGGGTTCAACGCCGAGTGCGCGGGCAGGCTTGCCCTCTTCCAATCCGGTCTTAAGAGTCTCAAGGATCACCAGGGTGTCTTTCGAGGCCTTATCGCCGGACTTGGCTTTGCTGAAGAGTTTATCGAATTGCCGGGTCACGCTATCTAAATCAGCCAGCATCAGCTCCATCTCAATCACCTCAATGTCACGCGTAGGGTCGACGCCACCCATGGTATGCACCACATCGGCATCATCAAAAAGGCGGACCATGTGGAGAATGGCATCTACTTCACGGATATTCGCCAAAAACTTGTTGCCAAGGCCTTCACCCTGAGAGGCCCCTTTGACGAGACCGGCGATATCCACGAAACGGCAGGATGCTGGAATGGTCTTTTTAGGTTGGAAGAGTTCGGTCAGTCGCGCTAAGCGGGTATCCGGCACCGCCACAACCCCGACATTGGGTTCGATCGTTGTAAACGGGTAGTTTGAGGCGGTGGCGCCTCCAGAGGTCAGAGCATTGAAGATGGTTGATTTGCCAACGTTTGGAAGGCCGACGATTCCAATTTCCATGGGGAACGCACGGTATCAAATCGCAGCGTTGTTGGTCTCTAAGGCAAAAGCCCTATGGTAAAGATGAGCAATTACTCTGGAGGCAACGCGGCTAACTCTAGCCCACATTTCCCATTTAGTTCAGCAAAATTTCTGACTATAATTGAGCGAAGAAGGATTCAATTCAGGTGATTTCTAGTTTCTGCATGCCAAAATCAGGGGAATTCAATGGGTGAATGTCGAAAACGGCCGTTACGAGTCAGATTTGATGGGCATGTGAAGTTGGAATTTCCTGGAGCCAGGATCACTAGCGATGCCGGGTTGTTGGTGTATCGTGAATTAGATGAGGCGTTTGGTTTGACCGCTGGTTTCAAAGATCTCATTGCAGAACCCCGGACAGGCAAGAACATTCAGCATTCGGTCACCGCGTTGTTGCGGCAATCGGTGTATGGCCGGTTGGCGGGATACGAAGATACGAATGATGCGGAGCGTCTTCGGGTCGATCCCTCGTTGCGTCGAGTCGTCGGAGAACGAGCAAAGAACCAGGTTGCCGCCTCAACCAGTGAGATGAGCCGATTTGAAACGGAGATCCTGGCCACCGATGACAATCTGAACACCCTGACTGATGTCTGTGGTCAGTGGATCGATCACGTCACGAAACGACTTCCTCGAAAACACGTCGTGCTGGATATGGACAGCTCAGAAAGCCCGACTCACGGGCAGCAGGAGGGCTCGGCGTATAACGGGCATTTTGGCCGCACGTGTTACCATCCGCTCTTCTGCTTCAATCAAGACGGGGACGTGGAGCGAGCCATGTTGCGACTTGGGAATGTTCATAGCGCCGATGATTGGCGCTCGGTGTTGGAGCCGGTCGTGCGACGATACCGGGAGCAATCCGTTGAACGGTTCTTCCGGGGCGATACGGCATTTGCCAATCCTGAGCTGTATGAGTTTCTGGAGACAGAACACTTTTTCTATGCCATTCGCCTTAAAGGGAATAATCTGTTGCATCAGAAGATTGCCCATCTCACCACTCGGCCGGTGGGACGTCCCTCGGTCAAGCCGAAAGTATTGTACGAATCGTTTCTGTATCAGGCTCAAAGCTGGAATAAACCCCGCCGGGTCGTGGCCAAGGTTGAATGGCATGCTGGGGAACTGTTTCCCCGAATCGGGTTTATTGTCACGAATCTCAACTGGCATGCCAAGCGCGTGGTTCGCTTTTATAACCAACGGGGTACTGCCGAGCAGTGGATCAAGGAAGGCAAACTTGCCCTGACCTGGACTCGCCTGTTCTGCCATGCTTTCCGAGGCAATGCCGTCCGATTACAACTGTTTGCCTTGGCCTATAATCTGGGAAACTTTTTACGACGCCTGGCGTTACCACGAAAAATACAACAGTGGACCTTGACGACGCTTCGCGAGAAGTTGATCAAGATTGGCGCCAAGGTGATCCGGCATGCCCGATCGATCACGTTTCAACTGGGCGAGGTCGCAGTGCCCCGAGAGCTCTTTGAGACGATCTTGCAAAAGATTGACCGGTTACGGTTGGTGTCAGAGACGGGGTAGGCCGAGGCAACACGGACTCTTGAAACGAAACAATAAGGAGAGAGGTGTGTCTGCACACGTTCGATGACCGCGTATTCGGAATTGGCACGCCTCAAGAATTGAAAAAGGCAGCAAAAAAGCGAAACTTCAGCGCCAATCCAAAACAAAACCTTGGGCGTAAGAAACACTTTGCCTGAGTTAGGACTGAGTTCTAAGAATTTGCATGTTCATATGGGAAATCTCGGTTTAGTCATTCCTCTGAGAGCTTTTGCGGTTAGCCAAAATATTGCCATGTTTTTGTCATGGAACTCTTCCTGCCCTTGAACGATTGCATCGATTGACAGAACCACCCTGCTTCATCCGCAGGGAATAAGAGGGACATACCGCAACCTCAAAATGAAGGACTGATCGAGTCAAAATTGGCACACCGGGGTATCGGTGCCACTTTCAAAGCCAACCAAAAGGAAGAAAGGAAATGTTTCTTTGCTTTATTAAAGACGCCTGGGCTACATTGAACCCTTGGCAAGGAGGCTCCGACTCACTGAACTATGGAAGGTTGTCCCTTTCTCACTCTCAACCGAGGAGGTCGTGATGAAATCACGAAAAATCTTCAGAATCAGTGGCCTGGCCATTGGAGGCCTCATGGTAGGTTTTCTGGCCACCAACTTCAGCGGTAGCCCCGTACAATGGATGCAAACGGCTCTGCTTGGGTCTTTGGGCGTGAACCCTTCCATGGCTCAAGCAGGCTTCCTGAAAGAGAATGAACGTGGGGCTGATTCTTATCAGGTAGCCAAAGGCGTTCGCCCCGCCGCCAAAAGCGAATCCCCAGAGGATGCCCAACTGAAGCAACTGCCTCCCCCGGTGCCGCCAGGACAGATGCGACGGCCCTCCAAAGCCGAGCTCCTCGACAAATGTTCAAAAAATCCCAGCTGTCAAGCCAAATTGAAGGGCGCTCAAAAACGAGGGCCCAACAAGCCTCGGGCCGCGGCACGGGAAGAGAGCCCGGAGGAAAAGGAACTGAAAACCCTGCCCCAGCCCACCAACCCGAAGGCCCGTGGTCAGCAGCCCCGGAGTGAACTCATGATGCCGGAGGAAACCCAAAATCTGTTGTCATGGCTCAACCCCTTTCAGGTGGCCCCGGCATACGCCCAGTCGACGGTGTCGATCAACATCACACCAGCCGGCCCCTACACCAGCAACGGCTTTATGAATCTGTACGGAGCGAGGGTCTTCACTAATAGTAGATACTATCTTTCCTCCTATGACCCCTGGAATTATCCTGGTTCGGAAAATAACCCATATGCCTATCTTCAGTTCTCGATCCCTGCCACGGGCACCTATCTGATTAATGTTCAGGCCACTCGGGGAAAAGCAAAATTACGGCATCTATATGGTGGACCCATTATTGACACCTGGGATTTTACCGCGCAGCCCTATGGGACCTATGACTATCTCTCGGCAGAGTATTTGGAACAGGGTAACCATTATTTCTATTTCTGGCCGGATGAGGGAAGTACTTTTTATATTTATTCCGCTTCCCTGGAATCGTGGCCTTAAGTTTGCAGTCGTAATGAGCGATCTTTCGATCGCGGGGATGAACCGAAAGATCCCTTTACAGTGATCACAGATAGCTCCCAGACCACCCACGCCCGACCCGAAACGGGGTCGGGTGGAAGTGTGGCAAGTGGGAAACACATCTTCTGATGACTGATTTTTAGCTCTGCGCTTGGTGTGGGGCAGCTCAACCTACAGTCCCCCAAACGAGTCCACATCCCGCCTTCGGCATCATCTCTATTCTTAGCCTTTGGTCAAGTTAAGAAAAAAACTCGAATCAAAAAACTCTACAGCATCCACCTTGGCTGTACCAGATGACTTGTTTTTATAGATCTAGAAAGCTGGAGAGATTGGAAGGGCTGCTGAACCGGTGATCCCCGGTCTTGAGAAGGAGTTCAATGGGAAAGTGCGGGTCGACTCTGAGAAGTTCCTCGGTAAATTGCCAACTGCCTTGTGGAAGAATGACATCATCTTGTAGGCCATGCAAGATCGTTGTGGGCAGTCGACGAAGTGAATGAAATCGTTGCTCCCATAAAGCTTCGCTTTCTTCCACCCATTTCCAAGAGAGCGGGAAATCTCGGTGAAGGGCATCATCAACCCACGGCATCCACCCGCTCCTTTTCCATTGCTCTCGTCGAGTGGAAGAAATGTCTAACGCGCGCTTCCCCATCATATTAAAGGCAGGAGCCAAGAGAACAAGTTGTCGTACCTGGGAGAATTCCTGCCCAAGCATCCATGCCAGCCATCCGCCTAAGGATGATCCGATAATGGTGAGGGGAGGGCCGTTCGCAATCAGTTGAAGGACGCGACGAGCGTCATCAAGCCAATCACTCAGGGTGTAGTCTCTGAACGCTCCCTCGGAATCCCCATTGCCACGAAAATCAAAACAGCAAAATCCCCAGTTCTGTTCACAACACAATTCAGCCAACGCCTTGCTTTTCGTGCCCCACCGCTTAGATAGAAACCCCGTGACAAACAACAGTTGCCGGTCATGACCGAGGAGACGGTCACCGACAATCAATTTCGAATCGGTCCCTGAAATCGCAAATGTGGTTGAAGTGGTCATTGAGTCTCCATTGTCCTAAGAGGAAGGGCTAACCAGTAAAGTCATGAATGATGATCATTGAAGATGTCTGTTCAACGGGGCGACTCAGATAAAAGGCGCTCATTCTTGATTCGAGAAAACAGGCCAAGATTGAAAGCAATCTTTCTTCAACGCCGGTTATGAGTTCTATCTGGTTATAACGTAACAAATACAGAAATGAAATTGGGAAATGTTTTCAGACGGCATTCTTATTTATGGACCGTAAAGATTAGATAGGAAGGGAGCTTGCCGAAATCGTCTACTTCATTTTCTCCAATTTCAAAATCAAAGATCAAAGAAATCACAGAGAGTGCCATAACGGCCCAGTAGATTCATCCAAGTCTGATGGTATTCGGTATTGAAGTGTGTGTGTATGGGCAGAACGCGTCTTGTGATAAAGAACAACACGGGAAATGCCGAAATAGAACAGCAAGATGAGGGTTGAAACGGATAAGGAGTAAGCCAATACTGTGA
>Ga0224496_10000425_pt1 | contig 29538 bp, 27 predicted proteins | sample SF_Jul11_sed_USG_2_FD_168127 | JGI IMG/M metagenome (GOLD analysis project Ga0224496, IMG submission 168127) | Sediment microbial communities from San Francisco Bay, California, United States - SF_Jul11_sed_USGS_8_1 | ecosystem: Environmental > Aquatic > Marine > Sediment | place: USA...
CGGCGGCAAGCGCCGACACATCCGGAAAGCGTTCGACGAATCGATTGAAGTAGGGAATCACCGTCGCCACCTGGGTCTGTTGCAGCATGATCTCCGAAACCCATACCCGGTATGGCGTGACGTCCTGCTGCCACGGCAAATCCCTGCGACCGTGCTCATCGAACCACGCGAGCACGCGGCACGCGAAGTCACTCACCCTGCTGTCCCCGCGGAACAATCTCCCGGGCGATAACTTCGATGCGATTAACGGCCTCACTGCCATTCTTTTTCAGCTTGCGCTTGATCAGGTAGGGGCCAATACCCGGCGGGATCCAGAACTTCGGTTCCATCGACAAATCGTAGGTAACGACTGTGCCTCCGTCGCGTGCGACAAACCGCCAGCTTTCGTTGCTGTGATGAAAGTCGCTGGTCTCCGGATCGGCGAAAGCGCGCAGCTCTTTGTTGGCCTCGGTCTCGATGTATCCCCGGCGTTCGAAAGACTGGCAGAAGAAAAGTACGCAGCCCTTGTTGCGAATGTAGAACAGCGGACGACCCTGCTCATCGGCCGGCAGGTCACGCGCCTCGACGATTGCGCTCGAAAATCTTGTGGAGTAGTCCCAGTACCGGTACACCTCGAAGAGCTGCGGAATGGTGGCGTCGAACCAGACTTCGGATGTCAGGGTATAGGTGCCCTTATTATTGTCGACTTCGATGCTCAGTATGTCGGCCGACTGCGCGGCCTGGCACAAGGCCAGCAACAGGCAGCAAAAAAGATTTCGCTGCACCGTCAATCGAACAGGCCTTTCAGCTTGTCTTTCAGTTTGTCTTTGAGTTCTTCTTCCACCTGCTTCTGCAGCAGCTTTTCAATGTCCGGCTTGACACTGGGTGACGTGAGCGGGCCGGTGATCTTCAACGGTATGACGGCTTCCGTCAGTTCGTCCAGCTCCTCAGGCGTCGCGTTTCGCTGGAATTCCGGCCGGTCAAAAATTCTTGCCGACAGCGCATAGTCGACAGTTCCTTCAGGAAGGTCGACTTTTCCGCCGCCGGTCAATTGCATGAAGGGCAATTCCGCGAACAAATCATTGCTGCGCATCACTCCATCGGTCACAACACCGGTCATGCGCACAGTACTGAAGTCGGTCTTGGCCGGCAGTACAGCTGTTGGTGGCTCTGTACCTTTCAGCAATGCGCGCGCGCGGCGAATCTCGTACCAGACATCTGTTCCGATGTACGAACCGTCCTTGAGTTCCATCGACAAATCGCCCGCAAGGTTTCGCTGGATCGCCGCGAGATCGGCACCTTTTCCGGACAGGACAAAGGACCCCTTGATCGCACCGGTTACGTTCTCCTGCTGGAACATCGCCCTGGCCAATCGCGCCAGGTCAACGTCCGCGATCTTCTCGTTCATCGACAGGACCGGAACCGGGCCAGCGACATCAATGCGCACATCCCCTGAATACGTGCCGCCGAAAAACCCGGAGGAAATCGGGAAGATTCGCATTCTGCCATTGCTCGAGTTGAGGCCAACGTCGATGTTTTCGAAAATGATGTTGCCCAGCGAGGCTCTCGCCAGCTTCAGCTTGCCGCGGGCATTGAGTGGCCGGATGAGATCGACCGGAATCTCGACAGGCACTGCCTCAGTCTCGGCAGCGCTGTCACTTTCACTGGCTGGTTCCATGTAGCGCGCGAGGTCAATAGAGTCTCCGACCAGCTCAAACTGGTAGGCCCCGGTATCACTGCTCGGAATGGACAAAGCGCCAGTAAACGTTGTGTCGTCCAGCTTGATCGACATTTTGGACAACTCGATTGCGGTCGCCGTCATCTCGGCGGTCGCCTCGACGATGACCCGACTTAGTGCGGACGGGTCCGCGGTCTCCGGCGGCGCGACATCGAACAACTGCATCAATGTTCGCGGAGAAAACGCATCGATGGCGATTGTCGCTTTCGGTGTGATGTTGTTCTCGTATGAAAAAGGCTCAACGTTCGCGACGATACGCATGTCCAGCACTGACAGGTCGAGCGTTTGCATCGATACCCGCGACTCGTTGGTGAGAATTTCGATACGGTCGGTCGAGAGCCTGAGGTTTGTCGGTATCGATGCGAGACCCTCGAGCACGCCCTCGACCGAAAGGTCGTCAAGCTGCGCCAGGCCACTCTCCATATCGAAGGTCACCACGGACTCAAGCGCTAGCGTTCCACTCATTCCGTCAGGCTGCATGTCGAATTGCAGCTCAGCGCTCAGTGGCACTGCGGACACTTCGTTCTGCACCCTGCCAAGCCGAAGGTTCATGCCGTCTAGCGTGATCGATTCGCCGGCTTCCTCGTCCGTGTAGCGAACCCGGGCATCGGTAATCCTGATTGAGTTGATGTCGATGCTGCCACTTGCCGCAGTCGCCGGCGCCGCTTCGTCCGCCGACTCATCGGCCGCCCCGCCCTCCGCCAGGTCCGACCAGTTACTGCGGCCGCGTTTATCGACGACCAGGTTGAGGCGCAATGCCTCGATATCCGCGGCACCGACGACGATCTCCTGCCGCAGAATCGCGGGCAACAGGCGCACGCTGAAGCTCGCCCTGTCGAAACTGGCCATCGGCTCGTCGCCGAAGCCCGGTGCATTACCGAGACTGGCTTTCCCCACTTCGACGGCCAGCCATGGAAACAACTCCAGCGAAATGTCACCTTCGATAGTCATCTCTCGCCCGGTCTGGTTCTTTACCGAATTCGCAATTTCCTCACGAAAATCGTTCGGGTCAAAAAACACGTAAACAGCGATCGCCGCCAATACGAACAAAGCGACAAAACCACCCACCAACCAGAGCAAAACCTTAGCTACGCGAGTCATACCGACACCTCAATAACTGGGTCCCTAGGGTATCAAAAACGGGCATGAAAAAGCCGGACTGCGCAAGCAATCCGGCTATAGTTTTGGTGTCTTTTGGCGTTGGCTATTTCTTGCAGAGCGTTACACCGCCATTCATCGTGGAAATCTCCACCCGGCCGCTGCCGCTACCTTCGGTGAATTCCAGCTCCCAACCCGGCGCGTACTTGCTCGTTCGCTCTGCTTTCGGCCCGAAACAATTGTGAATGCCGCCGTTAAAGGTATCGATTTCAAAACGCGCCGACACATCGCCATCAAATTCCACGTCAACACCGCCATTGACGGTATCAATGCTCAGGCGACCGCCCTTCTCAAGCTTGCCCTGAAAGACGATATCACCGTTGACGGTGCCGAGTTCCGCTCGCTCGAATGAGCCCTCGTCGACGACCACGCCCCCACTGACAGACTCCGCCTCAACTTTGCCAGATACACGAAACAGGGTAACGTCACCCGAGACCGTGGACGCAACAACATCGCCCGCAACACCATTACCCGAAACTTCGACATCGCCGCTCACTGACTGAGCCGACAGGTCTTCACCAGTGTAATCGGTTTCTATGTCGCCGCTAACCGAGCTGAGGCTCTGCTCACCGGCAACGTCCGACACGTCGATATCGGCGCTGACCGTGCCAATATCCAGAGAGCTGTTTTTTGGCACGCTGATGCGAAGATCGCTTTCGATACCGCGACCACCTCTCCTCGGCACCTTTACCTTGATCTCTATTGTGTCGCCGTCGCGCTCGAAAATGAGCTCCTCGACATTTCGTCCCAGCGTGCCGGTTACTTCAACCGTGTTTCGATTCCAGCCATTGACCGTCACCGATCCCGCAATATTCGAGACATCCACATGTCCGTCCGACGCCGCATCGAGCATCCGGTTCACTTGTTCATCAGCAAACGCCGGGAGCGTCAGCAGGCAAACCAGGGTTATCACCATTAATTTCTTCATCATCCTCTCACTTTCTCATCCGTTGACTGCAATTGATCGTGTGCCAACTAGATATCGTTCCTAAGCATTACGTTTCGTGTCAGTTCGCCCATGCGCCTGAGTAAGGCGAGCTCCTCGCGATAGGCGCGGAGCAAGCGGCCCTGCAACACAGTATTTTCAGGGTCTGCTTCCAGTGCAGAATTCATCTCGTTAATCGCTGCATGCATCAGCGTCAAATTGGTTTCTATCGTTGTCCTGGTCTCAGGCGACAAGCGCTCCAGCTCAACCTCAAGATCGGCAACCAGGAGGTCGCGCGCGTCCTGAAAGCCGGGGCCCAGGTTGTAGCGATTACCGAAAGAGGCCTGCTCGAAAATCATGTCGGGTGTTGTGACGACAGCACTCGGAGCGTTCTCTTTCATCGTCATATAGGTCACTCCCGACGACGCTCCGATCAGCAAAACAACCGCAGCCGCCTGCACAAACAGCGGTGACCACCGTCGGGGTGCCGGCTCTGCTATGGCCTCGCTGATACCCTGCCAAAGATCGCGCTCCGGGCGGATTGCCTTCTTCAGCTGTGCAGCGGTTCTCATCAGTTCATCGTCGTTCATGGCTCAAATCCTTGTTGCTTCAATTGCTGCGCCAGTAAAAGCTTCGCCCGGTGCAGCTGTGCCTTGCTTGTGCCTGTCGCTATACCCAGCATTTCACCCGCTTCCTCGTGGCTGTAGCCGTAAATCGCGTGCAGGACAAATACATTCCTCGCCCCTTCCGGAAGCCGATCAACGGCTTCCGACAAGTCCCTCATTTCTCCGCTGTCGCCTGTTTCCAGGGCCGGACGATCCATTTCGCCGACGGCCATGATCCGGTCCTGCTCGCGCTTGGACTTTCGCATCCGGCCCAGCACCGAGTTAACGGCTATGCGGTGTAACCAGGTTGAGAAAGCGCTGTCGCCGCGAAACTTCTGCAGCTGGTTCCAGGCCTGGATGAATGCCTCCTGGGCACAGTCTTCCGCTTCACTCACATTTCCCGTCATCCGCAAACAAATGCCATACACTTTGTCGATGTGCAGTCTGTACAGGGCCTCGAATGCTCGCTTATCACTGCGTTGTGCCTGCCTGATCAGCGCTCTTTCGTCTGTCTGTACGTTTGTGCTTACGGTAGCCATGCTGCGACTATAGTCGCTGCTTGCCGATGTCAAAAGAGCTGCCAAAGCGCGTTTCTCCGTATCTACTGGCAATTGGATGCCCCTCCCTCGTGAATGGTTTGAATCCCCGCCGTTTCGACGCTCAAAAGGTGGCGTAAGCGTCTGTCTTTACATATGATTCCGTCTCATGACACTCACCGAAGCTCATCCGATGGCAGAACTCTGATGTCCGGGCACTCCATCCTCTACCTGGGCCGCGGTGAGTTTGCTTCCGCCTACCTCGCAGAGCTCGAAACCCTGTCCTGTTGTACCTACCTGACTCGATCCTCGATGCTCGAGCTTCCGGCAGACGCCTCCTATATCGTTGACCTGGTTCTCCTTGAGGCTGGCCCGATGATCGCCCAGTCCGGTCGCTCGCTGTCCGACCTGATTTCGCACCTTGCCCCTTACCCGGTCATCGCGTTGACGCAAAGAGAAAATGAACATCGCGGTATCGCCGCCGTGCGCGCAGGTGCCCAGGGTTACATTTGCATAGACGACGTTACCGTTGATGCACAGGAGTCGATGTTCGACCATGCCGTCAAACGCGGTCGCATGCAGTCGCGAATGTCGGACACCGATGTTTCGGTCCTGTCCATACTCAAGAACATCAACGACGGCGTAATCGTGGTCGACAGCGCCGGCCATGTGCTCGACATCAACCCGGCGGCGCGTACCGTGCTCGGCATGCATCCACGCATGCAACCCGACCCGACCTGGGAACAAACGTTTTGCTGCGTCGACGAAAACGGTCGCAGCTACCGGAACTCCGCCGACCTGCCGCTGATGCGTGCCCGGGCCGGTGAGAAGTTTTCAAACCAGGTGGCGATTTACCGTACTCCGGAACAACCGGACATTGTCCTGAGTATCAACGGCCAGGGACTTTACGACGGGAATCGAGAACTGATCGGCGGCCTCATCACTTTTCGCGATATCACGGAGTCGCAACGCCGCACTACGGAACTCGAAAAGCGGGCGCAGTTTGACGAGCTGACCGGCCTTGCCAACCGTGCGCTCTTCAACGAACAACTCACTCGCGCCATCGGCCGCAGCCAACGAAAGTCGGCACCACTTGCCACGCTATTCATCGATCTGGATCGTTTCAAATCAGTCAACGACACGCTTGGCCATGATACGGGCGATGACTTGCTGCGACAGGTCGCGGAGCGACTGCAATCCAACATTCGCGTAGGCGACTTCAGTGGCCGCTGGGGCGGCGACGAGTTTGTAGTGTGCCTCGAGGATTTTGGCGCGGGAGCGAATGCAGCGGCAGCCGCACAGAAACTGTTGCTGGTACTTTCCGAAAAATACGAGATCGGCAGCAGCGAAGTTTACGCGACACCGAGTATCGGCATTGCAATGTACCCGGACTCCGGCGAGACCGCTGAGAAACTGATCAAGGCGGCCGACGTTGCAATGTTCGAAGCGAAGAAGCGCGGTGGTGGCCGGTTCCAGTATTACTCGGATGCTCTCAACACCAAGCTCGCGCAGAGAGAAGAGCTTGAAGCCGGCTTGCGACATGCGCTGGTGCGCAATGAGTTTGTCCTGCATTACCAGCCACGTATTGATCTCGCGACTAATCGCCTGATCGGTCTCGAAGCATTGCTGCGCTGGCAACATCCGCGCTTCGGACTTTTGCCGCCCGCCCGCTTCCTGCCCATACTCGAAAGCAGCGGTCTCATACACTCGGCCGGCGAATGGGTCATCGCTACAGCCTGCCGGCAGCTTGCGTCCTGGCAGCAGCGCTTCGAGCTGCCCGACCTGTCAATTGCAATCAATCTCTCGCCGCAACAACTCATACACAAGCGTCTCGTTAGCGTGGTTTCGAAAGCGCTGGCCGATACGACACTGGATCCCGGGTGCGTTGAACTTGAAGTCTGCGATGGCGATCTCGTGCAAAAGCGAGAAGCGGAACGCGAAGTGCTGCGACAGCTGCGCAAGCTTGGGGTCAGGCTGTCTCTGGATCACTTCGGCACACGCGATGTGTCCTTCGAATCCATTGACAGCGGTTTCATCGACAGCTTCGTACTCGACCAGGCGCTCATTACCGACGTCGAGGAAAACAACAGTCACCAGCGTATCGTGCGGGCGGCCATTGCCATGGCGCAGGGACTCGACATCGAGGTTACTGCAGAAGGTGTAGAAACCGTCCGGCAGCTCGAGTTCTTGAGGAGCTGCAATTGCAACCTGGCCCAGGGCTTTCTGATCAGCCGCCCCATGCAGCCTGAAAAGATCGCGGCGATACTGCGTTCCGAAATCGCCGGAACATCGCTGCTTGCCAGGGGTATGCCCTAGCTCGCGTCACCCAGGAGCGATTTAAGGAACGACTTCGGATCTTCACCGCGCTCAAGGACCTCCACGAGCGCCGAGCCTACGATAGCACCCGCTGCATGTTGTCCAACCGCCTTTACGTCCGCCGCCGCGCGGATTCCGAATCCTGCACAGACCGGTATCTTCGATAAGGATGCAACCCTGGCGAGGTAGTCGGCCAGGTCCGCGGGCAGACCAGCGCCACCACCGGTAATGCCCGTGATCGTGACTGCGTAAACGAAGCCGCGGGAAGCATCGCAGAGTATTTTCAATCGCGCGTTCGGTGTTGCCGGGGTAACGAGCTGTATGAGGCCGAGTCCGTGAGCTTCCAGCGCCGCTCGAAGCTCGTCGCTTTCCTCGAACGGCAGATCCGGAACGATAAAGCCGCAGACACCGCTTGCAAGCGCACGTTCCGCGAGGGCTTCGTAACCGAAAGCCAGCAGCGGGTTGAGATAAGACATCATGACCAACGGCACATCGATGTCCCTCTGCGCCGTATCCAGCTGCTCGAATATCCATTTCAGGCTGACGCCTTTCTGCAAAGCGATGAAGCTCGAGCGCTGTATCGTCATGCCATCAGCCATCGGATCCGAAAACGGAATGCCGATTTCGACCACATCACCAACCGATGCCACATCCTTCAGCGTTGCGATGAAATCCTTCGGTTCCGGATATCCCGCCGTGATAAACGGCACGAGCGCCGGTCTGCCCTTGTCATTCGCGGCGCTGATCGCCGCGCTCAAACGCTCATGCGCTTTCATGGCGGCGCGTCCTTGCTGGGAATTGTGTAAGTGTCGGCATGTCTTTGTCACCACGGCCTGAATTGCCGATAAGTATTCGCTTGCGCGGATTCTTCTTTGCATACTCGCGTGCCGCCGCATAAGCGTGCGCAGTCTCGAGCGCCGTGAGGATGCCCTCGCTTGCGCACAGCTCCTCGAGGGCATCAAGTGCGTCGCTGTCCCGAGCTGATATGTATTTCACCCGGCCAGTCGCTTGCAGCAGTGCATGTTCAGGCCCCACGCCCGAGTAATCGAGGCCGGCCGATATCGATTGCGTCTCCTGCACCTGTCCGTCGTCATCCTGAAGAATGATCGTGTAAGCACCCTGCAGTACGCCCGGCGTGCCGGTCGCAAGGGTCGCCGCGTTTTCGCCAAGCCCGTCGCCGATGCCACCGGCTTCGACACCGATCAACTCGATATCGTCCGCGAGCAAGGGATAAAAAAGACCGATTGCATTCGAGCCACCGCCGACACAGGCAAATGCAACGTCGGGCAGTCCGCCGGCCTGGTCCAGCATCTGCTGTCGTGCTTCCCGTCCGATTACGGCCTGTAACTCGCGCACCAGGTAGGGATACGGATGCGCGCCGACGGCCGAGCCCAACAGGTAGTAAATGCCGTCAGGGTCGGTTACCCATTCACGCATGGCCTCATCGATCGCGGCGCGCAAGGTCTTGTCGCCGGTTTCGACGGCGACGACTTCTGCACCCAGTCGTCGCATGCGATCAACGTTGGGCGCCTGTCGCGCCATGTCGACGGCACCCATGTAGACGCTGCACGGCAAACCGACGCGCGCGCACGCAGCAGCCGATGCGACACCGTGTTGCCCTGCGCCGGTTTCGGCGATGACACGTTTTGCGCCGAGGCGCTTCGCGAGCAAGGCCTGGCCGATAGCATTATTGATCTTGTGCGCACCTGTGTGCGCGAGATCTTCCCTTTTGATCCAGACCTCCGCTCCCCAGTTCTTGCTGAGCTGAGGTGCAAAGGTAAGCGCCGTCGGCCGACCGACCCATTCGCGCAGTTCCCGTTGAAACTCCGCCTGGAAACCGGGTGCATGCAGATGCTCTTTAACGCCCGCTTCCAGGCGATCGAATGCGGGAACCAGGGTCTCTGGTACGTAGCGCCCGCCGAAAGGGCCGAAGCGGCCACGCGCATCCGGCATGTCGCCTTTGATCATCGCATCGAGGAGTCGCTTCGCTTCTTCAGCTGCGAACAGTGTGCTCATAAGTTCTTCTCCGCAGCTCGCACTGCTGTCAGGAATTCTTGAATCAATTGTGCGTCCTTCTCGGCCGGTGCGGTTTCAACGCCGCTCGAAACATCCACGCCAAAAGGACGGACGGTGTTAATCGCCATGGCAACATTGTCTGCGGACAGTCCGCCCGCCAGGATCATATTGCCCTTGCTGGCAATCGCTGCTGCGCGTTCCCAGTCCACCTGTTTACCCTTGCCGCTCTTTTGCCCTTCGTAGATGTAGGTGCCGCGCGTTTCCGGGGCCGCTCCGCTTTCACGATAAACTGGCCACTGCTCCACGGACGCGGGCACCTCGAGCGCCGCGAAGTCCGCAGCATCCGTTTGCAACGCGTCCGGTGCGAACACTTGCAGCACTTCCTGCCACTCATCATTCGCCGGATGCATCATGACCGCAACGCGCTTTACGTGGGCCGGCACAGCCGCGCTAATCGCGGCGGCCCTGGCGGGGCTGATCCGACGAACGGATTCGGCGAAGACGAAACCGACCGCATCCGCGCCTGCGTCGACGGCCGCGCGAACATCCTCAACCCTGCCCAAACCACAGATTTTCACGAACACCGTCACGCCGTGGCACCTGCGGCCCGCATTGCGGCAATCAGGTTTGCAGGATCGTCGCTCTGCATCAGCGCCGTGCCGACCAGGGCCATACGGTATCCCAGGGACGCCACGCGTGCTGCATCGGCGGCGACCGCCAGGCCGCTCTCCGCAACACAGGTCGCCTTTGGCAGTTGCGGCGCAAGCTTTTGCAACCTTTGTGCATCGACGGCAAGTGTTCTCAGGTTTCGCGTATTTACCCCGATCAGCAATTGCCCGGCATCCGCCTGGTCGCGATCGATGGGATTTTCGAGCAAGGCCGATGATCGACGCAGGTCATCCTCGTCAAAAGCCTCAAGCAGGACGAACAAACCGTGCTCCCAGGCGCGATCGAGCATTTGGCGCAACGTCGCATCGGCGAGCATTGTTGTGATCAGCAGGACGCCACTCGCACCGGCTTTACGCGCCTCCAGTATCTGCACCGGGTCGACAAGGAAGTCCTTGCGCATGACCGGCGTACCAGGCACTGCCGCGACGACGGTGGCCAGGTGCGCGAGATCGCCATCAAAGCGGCTGGGCTCGGTGAGCACAGAAATGGCGGCGGCTCCGCCGGCAGCATAAGCTTTAGCCCTCGAATTAAGGTCACTGGCACCGTAATTCAGGGCGCCTTCTGCCGGCGAGCGGTTCTTGATTTCAGCAATTACATCGAAGCTGCCCAGGGTCAGCGGGACTACCGGTTTGTCGAAGTCGGACGACGAAAATTCTGCCCGCATCGCGGCTGCTCTTGCCGCACTAAGCGTCGCCATGTTTTTCAGGAAGTCGCTCATTATGGTTTGAAATGTGCGCGCAGCCTGGTGAGGAAAGCTTCCGCTCGCCCGTCGTCGATCGCCGCAGCCGCCTGCGCGACGCCATCGCGTGCATGCTGCGCTTTGCCTTGCACTTCGAGCACCAGGGATGTGCCCATCAATAAGGCGTCGCGATGCGCGCCCTTGTCCTCGCCTGTAAATACGCGCACGAGTTCGCGCGCATTGTGCTCGGCATCGCCGCCGGCAAGACTGTCAGGATCGCAGCGTGCAAGATCATAATCTTCCGGGCTGCGTTTGCATTCCGTAACCTTGCCCGGCGTGACGTCGTACAACCAGAAGTCACCGGCCGGTGTTGCCTCATCCCAGCCGGGCTCTCCGTGAACCACGAACGCGCGTGCGAGCGGCATGCCCGACAAGGTGTCGGCCATCAGTTTTGCGGCGGGCTGACTGTAAGCGCCAATCAACTGGAACGGCGGCGCCGCCGGATTCGTCAGCGGCCCCAGGACGTTGAACACGGTGCGCACAGACAGGGCACCCCGTATCGGCACGACGGCTTTCATCGCCGGGTGATACGCCGGCGCAAACAGAAAAGTGAAACCCGTGGCCTCGAGGCAGGCGACTGCCTGCTGCTCAAGCAAGGGCAGTGGCATACCTAAGCTCTCCAGCATGTCGGCGCTGCCCGAGCGGCTCGATACGGAGCGATTGCCATGCTTGACCACGCGCGACCCGCAGGCCGCGGCGAGCAGGCCCGTGCCGGTCGACAGGTTAAGGCTGCCGGAGCCGTCCCCGCCCGTACCGACCGTATCGACCGTGGGCGCCCCGTCCGGAATCACCGGATGCACAGCGAGCTCGCGCATGGCCGTTGCGAAGCCACGAATTTCGTCCGCCGTTTCGCCTTTCGCACGCAAGCCGGCAAGCAATGCACCCGCGAGTGCGGGCGGCAGCTCACCCTCCGCCAGCGTGTGCATCAATTCATAGGACTGCCGCTCGGTGAGCGCAACGCCGTTGAGAAGGCTGTCCAGCAGCGCGCTGTACTCCCGGCTCATTTGCTCTCCATGCGCATGAAATTCGTCAGCAGCGTTTCACCTTCAGGCGTGAGGACGCTTTCCGGATGAAACTGCACGCCCTCGACCTGCAGTGTCTTGTGGCGCACGCCCATGATGACGCCGTCATCGGTCTCTGCCGTGATCTCGAGCGTATCGGGCAGGGAATCGGTGCGGGCGCACAGTGAGTGATAGCGCCCCACGACGAAGGGCTGTGAGATACCTTCAAACAGCGTCTTGCCGTCGTGCCTGATCGTCGAGGTTTTGCCGTGCATCAGGCGCTCCGCGCGAACGATCTCGCCACCTTGTTGCTGCACAATGCTTTGGTGACCGAGACAAACACCGAGTACCGGGGCCACGCCCGCGAAAGCGGCGATCATGTCCAGCGACACGCCCGCGTCATCAGGCCGCCCGGGTCCCGGGGATATCACGAGATGCGTCGGCAGAAGCGCGAGTCCTTCCCCAACAGTGATCCGGTCGTTTCGATACACGAGCACTTCTGCCCCATGGGCGGCAAATGCCTGCACGAGGTTGTAGGTAAACGAATCGTAGTTATCGATCAGCAGCATGCGCACGTGCGCGAATGAATTTGTAGCCATTACAGTCCCGCCTCAGCGATCTCGAGCGCGCGCCTCAGGATGGCGCTCTTTGCCAGCACTTCCTGGTATTCCTTCGCAGGCACGGAGTCGGCAACGATACCCGCGCCCGCCTGAAAACTGTACTCACCGCCCGCGAACACGAGCGTACGTATGGTAATCGCCTGATCCATGTCACCGCTGAGACCGAAGTAACCCGCAGTGCCGGCGTACAGGCCACGGCCGACCTGTTCCATCTCCTCGATGATCTGCATCGCCCTGACTTTCGGCGCACCGACCAGCGTGCCTGCCGGAAAACTCGCGGCAAACAGATCGAACTGATCGAAGTCCGCGGCAAGCTCACCCTCGACGCCACTGACTATGTGCATCACGTGGCTATAGCGCTCGATGGCCCTGTACGGATCGACTTTCACTGTGCCCGCTTTCGCAACGCGCCCGAGGTCATTGCGGGCGAGGTCGACCAGCATCACATGCTCGGCCGCTTCTTTTGGATCTGCCAGCAAAGCGGCCTCGTTCGCGAGATCTTCTTCGCCAGTTGCGCCACGCGGTAGCGTGCCCGCTATCGGCCGCAGAGTTGCCTTGCTGCCATGCAGCTTAACGAGCGCCTCCGGCGAGGAGCCGACGACCTGCAGATCGCCGAAGTCGAAATAGAACATGTACGGCGACGGGTTCAGCAATCGCAAGGCCCGGTACACCTCGAAAGGCGGCACGTCGGTTCTGCCACGAAACAGGACCGACAAGACGATCTGGTAAATGTCGCCCGACGCAATGTATTCCTTGCAGGCAGCGACACGCTCCGAAAACCCGGCTTCGGTCATGCTCGCCTCGGCGACCGAGACAGAAACATTCTTCGGCTGAGGTGGCACGGCACCGCGTAGCAACTGTATGACCTCTGACCGAAGTTGCTGCCGGACGTCTTCCGGTCCATCGTGCAACAGCGCAACCCGTCGCGTCAGGTGATCGAACACGAGTAGCGATGTAGGTGCAATGAACGCGGCGTCGGGCACGCTGGTTTGCTTCTCGGTATCCAGCGGCAGGTTCTCGAACAGCCTTACAACGTCGTAACCGGAAACACCCACCAGGCCGCCCGCGAACGGCAGGCCATCTTCGGGTTGTGGTCGTGGTGCAATTTCGATGGCGCGGCGGAGTGCCTGAAGATACTGCGCCTGATTTGTCGGACGAGCTTCTTTCCTGCCGTCGATGCAGAGCGACTCCGCGTCCATGCGCACCTCGACCGCATCGCCGAAACCGAGGAACGAATAGCGTGCCAGCCGCTCTCCACCCTCCACGCTTTCGAGCAGAAAGCGGGGCTTGAGCGAACCCAGCTTGAGATACGCCGAAACCGGTGTATCCAGGTCGGCGGCGATGTCGAACGGTGCATGCATAATTAAAGGATACCCAAGAAAAAAGCCCATCCCTGTTTTCGGCAGAGATGGGCTTCGATGTTCAGTCGTTCAGCGTAAAGTCAGCCAGCAGCCCCCTCTGTTTCGGACTGCCACCACCCGCTGTTGATTATTCGCGTATTCACGGGCTCGAGTATCTCTGCCACTTCCGCAAGCGTCAAGCTTCGCGACAGTTACAACTGATACAAGGTTGGCAGCACGAGCGAAAAGCCCAGCCACATGATGATCGTCAGCGGAATACCGACGCGCAAAAAGTCGGAGGCCTTGTAACCGCCAGCCGTCATGATCAAGAGGTTCGTCTGGTAGCCGAAGGGCGTCGCAAAACTCATGTTCGCACCGAACAGGACGGCGAGGATGAACGGTTCGGCGCTGACGCCGAGTTGCGCCGCGATACTGACTGCAATCGGCGTCCCGATAGCGGCCGCGGCATTGTTCGACACGATATTGGTCATCACCGTCATCAGCAGCATGAACGCGCTCAGTATCATCGGCGCCGGCAGGCCGGACGCCACATGCACAAAACTTAACGCGATGTAGTCCGCCATGCCTGTGCCAACCAGGGCCTTACCCAGCGCCAGTGCCGTCACGATGATCATGACTACCGGTATCGACAATGCGCTGGCCGCATCCCGCCAGGCCAGGCATCCGGTCCCAAGCATGAGACCGAGACCGATGAGCGCACTGACCGCGATCGGCAACATGCCGGTGGCCGCCGCGAAAATAACGCCTCCCATAATGAACAACGCCCGTTTCGCGTGGTGGGTTTTCGGCAGCGTGGTCGTGCCGTCCAGTACCAGCATCGTGCCGCTGTCTTTCAGGTAGGCAATTGCCTCGGCGGTGCCCTGGACCAGCAGAACGTCGCCCGCTCGCAGGAGCACCTGGTTCAGGTCACCGGTGACCTGGGAGCTTTCCACGCGGGCCCGGTGCACCGCGAGTGGCAACAGGCCGTAGCTGGCGCTAAATCGAGCGGCAGCAAGACTTCTTAGATGCAGGGGCGAGCCTCGGGTGACGACAACCTCTGCGAGATGTTGTCCTTCGGCCTTAAGCGGTGTCTCTTCGTCGACCGGGTGCTCGCTATCGGAAACGTTATACAGCGTCGCACCCAGCAGCTGCTCGTAATGCTTCAGGTTATCGGGTGAGTCTTTGACGAACAGCCGGTCGCCGGGCAGGATCGTGACAGACGGCAGTTTCGCGACAAACAGGGTTTCCGAACGCTGAATTTTATCGATGCGCAAGTTGCCGTCCGCCTTCGCCAGCACCTCCGACAGGGAACTGCCGTCCGCAAAGCCGCCTTCTTTCACGTGCAGTTGTGCGCTAAAGATACGCGGTGACGTATCGCCCATCGGCGGCGCCCGGTCCGGCAGCAATCTGGGCGCAATCAGCCAGAGAAACAACAGCGCGAAGCCGCCGACAATAGCGACCGGCGTCACCCACTCGAACATGCTGAACTGGTGCACGCCCATGTCCTGCGCTATGCCGACAACCAGCAGGTTTGTCGATGTTCCGATCGTTGTCGACATACCGCCGATGATCGTCGCGAGCCCCATTGGCAGCATGACGCCGGATACGGGGAACTTGGCGCGCAACGAGGCGCCAACGAGTATCGGCATAAGCAATACGACAATCGGCGTGTTATTCATAAAGGCACTGAGAATAGCGCCGGCAACGAGAGTGGTTGCTAGCGCGAGCACCGGAGCTGTCGCCCAGGCTTTGCTAACGACATTAGCCAATGGCTGCAGTGCGCCGGTGGTTTCCAGCGCTTTTCCGACCATCATCAACGCGCAGATCGCGATCAATGCCTCGTTGCCGAACCCGGCAAAAAAATCGATCGGCGCGATCGCCATTTCCCCGGCCTTCTCGTAGGGAAATATCTGAAATCCGGCGACGAGGATAATCAGGATGGCGAGTGACGAGGACTCAAGCGGAATATTGTCCCGCGTGAACAGAATCAGCGCGACGACCGTGAGAATGAGGACAGCCAGTCCATGTACGTCAGGTGAAATTGCTTCCAACAGGGTCTCGCTTCCGGGCATTGACCGACATCGCGGCGACCGTAGACGGTATCACAGTGCAACTCGTGAGTTCACACCTGTTTCGCAATGAATCCGGCGCCGTGTCCGGCACGCGTAATTGCCGCGATCCGATCGTAGAAACCCTTCACGTCATTGACGTTCCAGGTCGCGATGCTCGTTTCTCGCTGGAACGAGAGTGAGTCCGCAAATCGCATCAGCGGCAGCAGGTTTGCATAACGCAGGTCGGCGGCTTTGCCGCGCGGGAAAACATCCCACGGCGACAGGGTTGTAAGGTTTCGGTGCCGCACCGCGACGGCCGTTACCGCTTTCTTCCAGCGCCGGCCCCAGGCTCGCGAGCGCTCCTTTTGCAACAGTCGCGCACCCGCCTCATCGAGTGCCGGACACCAGCTGTTTTGTTGAGCGAGATGTCGTGAGCGACCGTGCAAAACGCCGCACACCCATTCCGCAATGGCCTCCATGTCGCGCAGCGTTTGCAGCGACGCGGGATTGGCTCCGCGTCGTTCGACGATATCGCCCCAACCCCGCAAAGCTATAGCAAGGCGACGGTTAAGCCAGCTATCGTACTCCACCAGCGGCTCTGCCCATTCGGTCAAATCGTGCAACCTGTCGCCATCGTCAACTGCCGCCAGCAGGGCCGCTTCCAGCTCCGCCATGGCCAGCTCCCCGCCCGCGTCCGCATACACCGCCAGGTCCACCTCTATCGGTATCCAGGCGGAGTGAGTTGGCACCTGCATACAGACTTTTGGCAAAAACTCGTTGGCCGCCTCGGCCGCTAACAGGGGACAAGGCGATGTAACAACTGCAGACTCCATGACCAGAAACATGTCGATATCTTGCGGCAACGGCCTTTTTCGGGCCGCAGGTCTTACTCGGTAAGTTGTGGAGATTTTCGGCCGTGCTCCGGCCGGGTCTGGTACGAGACCCTGTGCCGGTGTACCTTTCAACTCACATTCGGGACAGGAATCGCTATGCCTACTTTTGACGTTGTCAGTGACTTCGATACTCACGAGGCCAACAACGGCGTTGACCAGGCCAATCGCGAGGTCAACACGCGCTTTGACTTCAAGGGCACGGATTCCAAGTTCGAGCTCGATGAACTGGTGATTACGCTGACCACCCAATCTGATTTTCAGCTGCAGCAAATGCGGGACATCCTCTATCAGAAGATCTCCAAGCGTGGCATTAACGTCAGCTGCCTGGAGCCACAGAACATCGAGCGAGCAGGCAGTGGTGTGCGACAGAAGATTCTCCTGCGCCGCGGCATCGACGCCGACCACGCGCGCAAGCTGGTTAAAGAAATCAAGGCTTCAAAAATAAAGGTGCAAACGGCAATTCAGGGCGACAAGCTCCGCGTAACAGGCAAAAAGCGTGACGACCTGCAAAGCGTCATTGCTTTGCTCAGGGAATTCGATGTCGGCCTTCCTTTGCAGTTTGAAAACTTTCGCGACTGACGCCGTGTCTCCGCAGTCATGAATAGCGACACCCCCAAATCGCTTCGTCGCCAGGACATTACCTTCGAGGACAAGGATCAGGCCCTCGCGGATGATGTCCGGACGCTGGGTGAAATGGTCGGCGAGCTGATTCGCGAGCAAGGCGGCGAGGAGCTTTATGAAATCGTAGAGAACTCGCGCCTACGCGCCATTCGTCGCAGGGAGGGCACGGAGACGCCGGGAGAAAGCCTCGCGGATCTGGTCGATGACCTGAAACCAAAGGTGGCGCTGCAGGTCATTCGAGGTTTTGCAACCTACTTTCAGATGGTCAACACGGCCGAAAAGGTACACCGTATTCGCCGCCGCCGTGAATACCTGCGAGATGTCGTTCACTACCAGCCCGGCGGACTTGAAGATGCGTTTATAAAGCTCAAGGCATCCGGAATCAGCGCCAGTGGCATAAAAGAACTGCTCGATTCAATGTTGATCGAGCCCGTTTTTACCGCGCATCCTACGGAGCCGACGCGACGTACGATACTGCGCAAAGAACAGAATATCGTTAAGCACCTGATTGATCTGTTGAATCCGACGATGACGCCGCAGGAAACGCATGCGGCGCTACAGAACATCCGGCTGCTCGTAACGACCGGGTGGCAGACGAGCGAACACCCGTCGGAACGGATGACCGTTGCCGACGAACTCGAACACGTACTGTTTTTCGTTACTGACGTCCTGTATCGGACTGTCCCGCCTTTTTATGAGGACATCGAGAGCGCCATACGAAGAGTCTACGGTGACGACACCGACATCGAAATACCGATATTGTTGCGCTTCGGTTCCTGGGTTGGCGGTGACATGGATGGCAACCCCAACGTAAACGCTAAAACCATTCGCGAGACGCTCGCTCGCCAGCGATCGCTGATACTGGATCTCTATTACCGGGAGTGTTCCGGGATTGCCGCGAAACTCAGCCAGTCGATAGGTCACGCAACTTTCAGCCAGAGTCTGATCGACAGAATCGACACTTACCGCGGCGTGTTTCCAAATGTGTACCACGCGATGCCCGCGCGGCACAGGGATATGCCTTATCGCGTCTTTTTTCGACTCGTTCAGCAACGCCTGCAGTCGACTTATGACGACGACGTTTATCCCTACGAAAAAGTCGAGCAGTTGATTTCTGACATTCGTTTGATTGCCGACAGCCTGGCGGAACATAAGGGCAAGCAGGCCGGGCTTTTTGCTGTACAGCGCCTGTTACGCCGGATTGAAACTTTCGGCTTTCACCTGGTGACTCTGGACGTAAGACAGGACTCCGAGGTGCATCGCAATGTCATAGGCGAGTGCCTGGGCGATGAAGACTGGACCGAGAGGTCGCGGGACGAGCGAGTAACAAGACTGATCGCCGCGATAAGTTCGCGTGAAAACGCGCCGATGACGCTAAGCACGCAAGCTCGCAAGACGATCTCCGTATTCAAAGCTATAGCCTTCTGCGGCCGGAAGTACGGTCCGAAGGCAATCGGACCGTTCATCGTCAGCATGACTCAGGGCGCCGACGATATTCTTTCTGTTCTGCTGCTGGCGCAGTGGGGCGGACTGCAGAACAAACGCGGCGAGGTCCCACTCGACATCGCGCCCTTACTCGAAACAGTCGACGACCTGAAAAGAGGCCCGGATATTCTGAAGTCCCTGATGTCGATCGATTTGTACGCAGAACACCTGGCAAGGCGCAACAAAAGCCAAATGATCATGATCGGGTATTCCGATAGCAACAAGGATGCCGGTATCGCTTCTGCCCGGTGGGCCCTGCAGAACGCACAGGAAATCATCGCCAAAGCCGCCGAAGCACAGAATATCGAACTCACGCTGTTCCACGGCCGGGGCGGCACGATCAGCCGCGGCGGTGGCAGGACCCACGTCGCCGTGCTGGGTGCGCCGCCCGGCACAGTAAAAGGTCGCCTGCGCGTCACAGAGCAGGGCGAAATTATCAATGAGAAGTACGGTCTGCGCGGCATCGCGTTGCGTACGCTTGAGCAAATCACGGGTTCGGTCGCGCTGGCGACGGCGCTGCCAAGGCACCGCGGCAGTGACCGCGCTGAATGGCACAGCATAATGGACGTCATTGCCGACGAAAGCCGCAGAGCTTACCGTCAGCTGGTTTATGAAACACCTAACTTTTACGAGTATTTTCGCAAAGCCACGCCTATCGATCTGATCGAGAAGATGCGTATTGGTTCGAGGCCGGCGGCGCGGCGGCGGCAGTCCGGCATAGAGGATTTGCGAGCGATTCCCTGGGTGTTTTCATGGACACAATCGCGCTTTGCCCTGCCCGGCTGGTACGGCATCGGCAGCGGGCTTAAGAAGGCGATTTCAGAATTCGGTGCGGATGCAATTAGCGAGATGTTTGAGGAATGGTATTTTCTGCGCTCGCTGGTGACCGACGCGGAAATGGTTCTCGCGAAAGCGGACCTCGGCATCGCGGAGCTGTACTCGGCGCTGGCGGGCGACGAGCTGCACAAGGAGTTCTTTCCTGTCATCAATGCTGAATTCGAACTGACGCGAGACCTGGTACTCAAATACGCGGAACATCAAACATTGCTCGAAACCGACGTCACCTTGCGGCGCGCCATCATGCTGCGCAACCCCTACGTTGACCCCATGAGCCTGATGCAGGTTGACCTCCTGTCCCGGTGGCGCGCATCGAATTGTGAAGATGCTGAAATCTTTGCTGCGCTTCAGGCGAGCGTCAACGGTATCGCGCAGGCCTTGCAGAACACGGGTTGAGATACCCGAAAAGCACTACTCCTTGATAAACGAGCAGAACTCGCTCAACGATTTACGTTTGATATCGGGCACCCTGGCGTTAGCCGCCGGATAGCCAACCACTAGTAGCAGGAAGGGTCGTTCGCTCTTCGGCCGATTTAGTATTTCATTCAGAAACTTCATTGGGCTGGGCGTGTGCGTCAGCGTTGCCAGGCCCGCCACGTGCAGCGCGGTAATCAGGATGCCAGTCGCGAGCCCTGTCGACTCGGCCGGGTAGTAATGCTTCACCTTGCGGCCGTCCGGCAGATCCGCAAACTTCTGCAGGAACACGGCAATAAGGTAGGGAGCAGTTTCCAGGAAAGGTTTATCAGCATCGGTGCCAAGCGGTTCGAGCGCTGCCAGCCATTCCTCCGACGCACGATGCTCATAGAATTCCTGCTCTTCTGCTTCCGCTGCCTCGCGAATTTTCTTTTTGGTTTCGGCGCCGCTCACGACAACAAAATGCCAGGGCTGCAGGTTTGCACCGCTAGGTGCGGTATTAGCCGCTCTTAACGCGGATTCAATGATGTCGATGGGCACCGGTCGGTCGGAAAAATCGCGAACGGTTCTGCGGCGATCGATATCGGCATAAAAATCCTTAAGCCTTTGTCGCATTTCCTCGACCGGGTATTCCCGGTACCGCGCTAGCGGAATGCTGGGGTAGCTTTTCAATTCAACTCCTCTTTTGCAGGACGCTCCATTCGTCGACATCGTTTTCCGAAACAGCATGCCCTCGCACCGAAATCCCGGCTTCGTGCACGCTTTCTGCACTTCCAGACACCAACGGATGCCATGGCTTCAGGTCTTCACCGTCCGCAACCAATCGATATGCGCAGGTGTTTGGCAACCAGTGAAACGCCTCCGGTTCGTCCAGTGACAATCTCAGGCAACCCGCAACCAGCCGGGTGCGTTCCGCATAGTTTGAACAGCGACAGCTCTTGATATCAAGCAATTGGCACGCGATGTCAGTGTAGAAGACCTCTCCACTTTCCTCATCTTCGAGCTTGTGCATGCAACACAAAGCACAGCCATCGCACAGGGATTCCCACTCGTCGGTGGTCATTTCGGAGAGTGATTTGCGTTTCCAAAACTGATCGTTCATCGTCTAATACTCTGCTCTACTACGAATCGAATAGCCATATGAAAGCCGTGTTTCTCGACTTCGGGACGATGGGCCCCGGTCTCGATCTCTCGTCCCTGCGATCTCTACTGCCGGAGCTCGAGTTTTTCGATTTGAGCACTGCGAACCAGGCGTCGGAGCGAATCCGGGATGCCGAGTTTGTCCTCGCAAACAAAATGCTCATTACCGATGCATTGATGCAAAGCAGTCCCGCGCTGCGGTTCATCGGACTGACGGCCACGGGTACCAACAACGTTGACCTGGATGCCGCAGAGCGGCACGGCGTCGCCGTGTGCAACATAAGAGCCTATTGCACCCAATCGGTCACCGAGCACGTGTTCGGTTTGCTTCTCAATCTCACTCACAGTCTTTCGCAGTACAACGCGGCCGTCCGCGCCGGCAACTGGCAGCGAGCCGGCAACTTTTGTTTGCTCTCCTATCCCATCAGGGACTTGTCAGCAATGACTCTCGGCATCGTCGGCTACGGCGAGCTCGGGAGAGGCGTAGCCAAAGCGGCGAATGCTTTCGGTATGCAGGTCATCATCTCTGCCCGGCCCGGCACCCATACGGTCGAGAATGGCCGGGTTGCGTTCGACGAATTGCTGCACCGCTCCGATGTCATTTCCCTGCACTGCCCACTGACGGAGGCGACTGCAGGGCTGTTCGGCGAGCGCGAGTTCAGGAAAATGAAGTCGACTGCCATATTGATTAATACCGCGAGAGGCGGGCTCGTGGACTCTGAGGCTTTGGTTACCGCTCTCGAGGACGGCGACATTTTCGCTGCCGCGATCGATGTGCTGCCGGAAGAGCCTCCCGTGAATGGAAACCCGCTGCTGGATTACGACGGCGCCAATCTGATCATGACGCCGCACATTGCCTGGGGAAGCAACGAAGGACGGCAGGCGGCGATCGAAGAACTTGCGCTTAACGTTGCCGCATTTCTAAAGGGTGAAAAACGCAATCGAGTAGTGTAGGCCGCATTCGGGCGATCGATCTGCGCAGCCCGTTTAGAAACCCGCACCCACAAACAAGGTATAGAACGGGCCTTCAAGTCGGTCCGCCGCAGAGTCAATCCCGCTTACCTGTCCGAAGTCGGCCTGATGCGCACGAAAGCCAAGAAATGCTACGCGCCCAAGCGGTACTCGAAACCCGAGGTAAGCACCAAGCGCGTTAGCCTCAAACGCGACTTCCGGTTCGAAGCAATAAGTGTAAAGGGTGTAACAGTTGAATTCGGCGAAGTCCACGTTGTACCAGCCCGCGCCGGCTTCCAGGAAAAAGCGCGAGCGTTCACCAAACCCCAGTTTGACCGAAGGGGTAAGGTACAGGCCGCGCATTACCAGGTCGCTGTATAGCCCGCGGATATCGCTGTCCGTTCCGAAAAACCCGAGATCAACGCCGATTAACACATCGGCGCTGCCCCACTGCGTTACGCGTTTATGAAGTGCGAATTCAAAGCCCAGGCCCACGTCGTCAAAACCGTCCCCGGCGATGGATTCTATGTCGCCCAGGTTTTCCCATGCGGTGATGCCCCCGCTGATGCTCCAGAACCATTGTTTGGCTGTGTCGTTGTCAACAACATCGTCCGCAATAGCGACGGAACTCATCATCAGCACGGCGACGGCCGTGACCGGAAGCAGGTGGTTCATTTGCAGGCCCTCCAGAGCCAGGGGATGTAGCCACCAATGATGTTGGCCCCGACAGGCAATCTCCTGTCGGGATTCGACGGATTTCCTAATGATTATCGGATGTTGCCGGAATGTGCCTGGTTTAGGCGCCGACAACCTGCCGGGCCCAATGCACGATGCCACGCACTCGTGCGGAGCCAAGGTCATGGGCCTCGTCAAAACCGACCCAACGCCACTCTTGATGCTCAGGCTCACCGGTCTCGGCTGAATCACCCAAAACCACTTCGTCCTCAAGTGTCCGGCCGAGGTAATAGCGTGCCACCTTGCCCTTGCTGTAGGGCCCCGTCTCGAAGTAGCGGTCGCCCCAGTCAAACTTAAGATCCACGATTCCGGTTTCTTCCGCGACTTCGCGCATCGCCGCATCGAACGGGTCCTCCCCGGGCTCTCTCATGCCTTTCGGAAAATCCCAGTGGTTATACGCCCGCAGCAATACCGTCTTCCATCCGTCGTCGGTCTGGCGAACGACCACGACCCCACAGGATAGCTTGTGCTCCATCAGGCATTGGCTCCGCGAAGTACGTCGGCGGGGCGTGCGTTGACAGCACCGCGAGCGGCGAAGTAACCGCTCAGGCAGACAATAAACACGCCCGCCGAAACCCCCGCCAGCCAGATCATAGGACTAAATTCATAAGGCAATTCAAATAGTTGTGTCGCTACCAGGTAGGCCAGTGCCGAAGCTCCCGCCGAGGCCAGAACGCCGGCCGCGGTACCGAGAGCGGCGAATTCTGCCATCACGCCAGCGAAGACCGTGCGGCGGCGTGCGCCCAGGGCCCGCAACATCGCGCTTTCAAAACGGCGTTCATCCATCGTGGACTGCACCGCTGCAAACAGCACCGCGACGCCAGCCGCCAGCGTAAACAGGAACACCGCCTGAACGGCGAGGCTGGCCTTCTCGATAATGCCGCGCACCTGCGCAAGAATCGCGCCAAGGTCGATCACCGAAACGCTCGGATGCGCACGCATCAGGTTGACGAGCATCGCCTTCTGATCGTCGGCGATGCGCAGGCTGGAGATGTAGGTCGTTGGCATTCCGTCCAGCGCACCGGGCGATAGCACGATAAAGAAGTTCGGTTGGAAAGAGTCCCAGTTCACTTTCCGGGTGCTCGCAATCTCGGCCTCGACCTCATAACCGGCCACAAAGAACTTCAGGCGATCACCGATGGTCAGGCCCGCGTTCATGGCGGCCTCTTCTTCAATGGATGCCAGCGCCGGCCCGCTATAGTCTGCCGGCCACCATTCGCCTTCGACCAATTCATTGGACGGGCTCAACTCCGCCGCGTAGGAAAGGTTGGCCTCACGATTGGCCAGCCACTTTCCGTCCTCGTTCGGGTATTCGCGGTCCTTCACAGACTCGTCGTTGATTGTCGTCATGCGCGCACGAACCATCGGTGTGAACACAGGGCGCTCCATGCCATTCGCTTCGAACAAGCCTGCAACCGACTCCACCTCTTGAGGCTGGATATTAATCAGGAAATGATTCGGTGCATTGTCGTCAAGTGATTCTCGCCATCCTTCCAGCAGATCTGTTCTGACCAGCGTCAGTAATAGCAGTACCGTTATTCCAAGTCCGAATGCAACGACCTGCACAGCGCTGTCGCGGCCACGGCGAGCGACATTGGCGAGACCGTAGCGCCAGGCAACGCCGACGCCTGACCGGGCCCGACCAATGAGCGCTACGAGCGCCCGTCCAACCAGGTAGAGCAGCGCAGCAATAATGATGATTCCGCCTATGAGTATCGCCAGCATTCGCAGGTCGCCGACCGAGCGATACAACATTACGGCGACAGCCGCGAGTGCAAGGCCCGACACCAACAGGCGAGACGGCGCAGGCGGCATGGCGTCGTGGCGAAGTACGCGCAGCGGCGGTGTATTACGCAGTTGAATTAGCGACGGCAGCGCAAATCCAAGCAACAGAACTATCGCACTACCGCTGGCGAGTATCGCCGGTCGCAGGCCTGATTCGGGCAGGTCTTTTTGTTGCATCAGGTCGAGCAACACACGGGACAACATTTCCTCCGCACCATACCCGACGATGCTGCCGCCAACGATGCCGAGTACGCCCAGCAGAATCAGTTGCACGAGCGCCACCGAGATCACGAAGCCTTGTGTCGCGCCGAGACTCTTCATCAACGCCACGGTATCCATGCGCCTTTGGGCAAAGCGGCGCGCCGACATGGCGACGGCGACGGCACTCAGCAACAAGCTGATCACGGCCGTCAATGATAAAAATCGTTGTGCCCTGTCGGCTGCATTGTAGGCCCGCTCGCTACTGTCCTCCTGGGTCCCGAGACGCACAGAATCCGGCAAGCGGTCCTCTATGGCGGCATTGAAATCGGCAACCGCCTGTTCATCGCCCGCCACCAGCAGTGCGTAGGCAACGCGGCTGCCCTCTCCTATGAGTCCACTCCGCGAAATGTCGTCGATATTGAGCAGCACCGAGGGTGCCAGCGAGGCAAATCCGATGGATTGATCCGGCCGGTAGGTCAGAACTGCGGACACGCGCAGATTAAGTTCACCGACAGACAGCATGTCGCCGACATCAGCACCAACCCGGGCCAGCAGCGCACCGTCGGCCCATACTTCACCGGACCTCGGTATATCGTCTACAGTGCGTTGTTCACCGAACAAGGTATCCGAAACCCTGACGCTGCCGCGTAACGGGTAGGCCTCGCTCACTGCCTTTATAGTGGCCAGGGAGCTTTCATCGCCGGCAAACACAACCGACGGAAACGACATCGTTTCGGCGGTTTCAAGCCCGTATTCGATCGCCAGTTGGCGCCACTCGTCGGGCACGCGGTCCTGTGAACGCAGCCGGAGGTCGGCGGCCAGGACCTCATTTGCCTGGCGTGAAACGGCCTTGCCGATACGGTCGGTCAGAAAGCCGACCGCCGTCAGGGCGCCGACGGCGAGGCCGACAGCGGCCAACAGTACCAGGACCTCGCCGGAACGCAGTTCCCGGCCGAAACTTCGCAACGCAAACGCCAGCGCTTTCATCCGCGCGCCCTTTCGTCGCCGACCAGCTTACCGACGTCGAGTGAAAGGATCCGGTCACAACGACCGGCAAGGTCTTGATCGTGCGTAACGAGAACCAGCGTCGTCGCCGTCGTACGATTGAGCTCGAACATCAGCTCCATGATGTTGGCGCCTGTGCGACTGTCGAGATTGCCGGTGGGTTCGTCCGCGAACAGGACAGCGGGTTCGGTCGCGAAAGCGCGCGCAATTGCAACTCGCTGTTTCTCGCCACCGGACAATTGCGACGGGTAATGACTCCAGCGATCACTGAGCCCGACTTTTCCGATAATGTCACGTGCCGTGGCACGCGCGTCCCGCTGACCTGCGAGCTCCAGCGGCAGCATGACGTTTTCCAGCGCATTCAGCGACGGCACGAGGTGAAAGGACTGAAACACGAAGCCCACATTTTCTGCCCTGAGGCGGGCTCTGCCGTCTTCATCCAGCCGCGACAGGTTTGCGGTATTCAGAATGACATGACCGCTGGTCGGCAGATCCAGTCCGGCCAGCAAAGCGAGCAACGTCGATTTGCCAGCACCCGACGGCCCAACCACCGCAACCGACTCTCCGGCCAATATTTTGAAACTGACGTCCGAAAGAATGGTCAGACTGCCTTCCGGGCTGCTAACCTGTTTGCTTAGATTGTGCGCCTCGAGAACCGGATTTCCGTTTACTGACAGCTTCGACATGCGAATATTTATTTCCCTGTTAATGATATTGATGACCGCTAGTGCGGGCGGCACCGGTACGCCAACCGTGCTCATCTTTGGCGACAGCCTCAGCGCCGGCTACGGAATAGATGTTGACCAGAGCTGGGTGAGTTTGTTGCAACAGCGTTTAAAAGAGCAAGGGTACGAACATAAGGTCATTAATGCCAGCATCAGCGGCGAAACGACTGAAGGCGGCGCGACTCGGATCGAAACGGCACTCAAGGATTTTTCACCCGAGCTCATAATCCTCGAGTTAGGCGGCAATGACGGCCTGCGCGGCATTCCGGCAGCAAGAATGAAATCGAACTTCGAACAGATAATCAAAAGGGCACAAGCCTCCGGCGCCGCTGTAGTATTGCTCGGCATCCGCATACCGACCAACTATGGACCGCGGTACTCTGCTGAGTTTGAAGCTGTTTTTCGCCAGGTATCCGAGAGCCTGGATGTGGAATGGATAGAATTTTTTATGGAAGGAATCGCGTTGAATGATGCTTTGTTGCAGGATGACCGCATTCATCCCAACGCTACCGCACAACCCCTGCTGCTGGATAATGCATGGCCGGTGATCAGCGCCGCGCTGAACCAGTAGAGACCGACAGAAATATCGAGGTATCAGTTTTGGAAAAAGTCTGGCTAAAGTCATATCCACCTGGCATGCCTGAAGAGGTGCCGACACCGCCCTACCGATCCGTGCGAGACCTGTTTGAAAGAGCGTTCGAAAAATATCCGGAGAATGCCGCCTACACGAACATGGGCAGGACCCTCAGCTATGCTGAGCTGGACCGTTTGTCGATGCAGTTCGCGTGTTATTTACAGGGGACACTCGGGCTATCGCGCGGCGAACGCGTCGCGATCATGTTACCGAATGTGCTTCAGTATCCGGTGGTCATGTGCGGCATTTTTCGCGCCGGTCTCGTCGTCGTTAACGTCAATCCGCTGTACACATCAAGAGAGCTCAAACACCAGCTGATCGATTCCGGCGCGAAGTGCATCGTTATTCTCGAAAACTTTGCCCACGTTCTGAAGGACATTATTGCAGACACCTCGGTCACCCAGGTCGTTACGACCGGCATCGGCGATCTGCTGGCCCGGCCAAAAGGCGCGATAACCAACTTCGTGCTGCGCTACATCAAGAAATCGGTGCCTGCTTACAAGTTCGACAACAGCATCTCACTGCGGAGTGCTTTGCGAACGGGTGCCGACAAGGCGCTCAATGTAGTTGACATCGGCTATGCCGATATTGCCTACCTGCAGTACACCGGCGGCACTACCGGTGTATCCAAGGGAGCGATGTTGAGTCATCGCAACATGGTCTTCAACGTACAACAGTCTACGACCTGGCAGGACGATGCCTACAAAGGGGTCGAGCCGATTATCGCCATCACGGCACTGCCGCTGTATCACATATTTTCCTTGCAGGGGAATTGCCTGACGGTCATGGCGCAGGGCGGTGAGAATATCCTGATCACCAATCCGCGCGACTATGAAGGCTTTGCTAAGGAAATCGCGAAGTTCAAATTCAACCTGTTTACCGGCGTGAACACGATGTTTGCGTCGTTGATGAACACGCCGAGCTTTTCGAAAATCGATTTCAGCCATCTTCGTGTCTGCATTGGCGGCGGCATGGCTGTACAACCCGCGATAGCCAAAGAGTGGCGGCAGAAGACCGGCACGACAATATTGCAGGGTTACGGGCTCACGGAAACCTCTCCTGCTGCCATTGTTTGCCGCATAGACGGCGAATTCACGGGCACGATCGGTCTGCCGCTGCCATCGACGGAAGTCATGATCGCGGCAGACGACGGCAATCCGTTACCCATTGGCGAGATCGGCGAGATTTGTATCCGTGGCCCGCAGGTGATGGAAGGCTACTGGCAGCGACCGGCCGAGACGGCGGAAGTCATGTTGCCGGGCGGCTGGCTGCGCACCGGCGACGTTGGGCGCATGGATCAAAACGGCTACATCTATATCGAGGATCGCAAGAAAGACATGATTCTTGTCTCCGGTTTCAATGTGTACCCGAATGAGATTGAGAACGTCATCGTCGAGATGGATGGCGTACTCGAGGCGGCGGCCATCGGACTGCCGGATGAGCGCGCCGGAGAGATTGTGAAAGTTTTTGTCGTCCGCAAGGACCCTGGCATCACTGAGCAGGATGTTCTCGATCACTGCCGCAAAAACCTGACGAATTACAAGCGTCCACGCATCGTTGAGTTCAGGGACAGCCTGCCCAAGACCAACGTCGGCAAGATTCTGCGCAGAGAATTACGAGACTGAATCCATGCAAAAGATATTAGCGGTGCTACCTGCACTACTCCTGGCGGCCGTGGTGGGCGCCGCTGTTCCCATGCCACTCGACCCCATTAAGGTCGCGCCGCATATCTACCAGCTGGAATTCGAGAACGAACGCGTGCGCGTCATCCGGCAAACGATACGCAATGGCGAAACCCAGCCGTTGCACGCCCATCCGGATCGGCTCCTCGTTTACCTGCAGACCTGCGCGTGGCTCGAAGACGATGGACAGGGCGGCGAACGCATGCAGCAATTCAAATACGGCGAAGTTGTCTGGGTTGCTGCCGAAACGCACGGCGGCTACGCAATGGACGTCGTGCAGGAGTGCAAGATTCTGGAGGTCGAAATCCTTTGATCATCACGTAACGGTGCGTCGAGTGAGATATTGTTTTCAGGAATGGCTCACTGCGCTCCCGTCAAACGGGAGCGAGCTCCGCTTTATTTCCTGAAAACAATATCTCACTCGCCACACCCCCATCTAATGATAGTCGGGACTCAGTTCGTGAACGGCATCAACGAGCGCGCCGAGGTGGTCAGGGTCGATGTCTGGTGTGATGCCGTGGCCGAGGTTGAAGACGTGCCCCGGACCTTTGCCGTAGCTTGCCAGCGTGTCGGCAACGCCCTGGCGTATCACTTCGGGTGATTCCCGGAGTGTTGCGGGGTTGAGGTTGCCCTGCAATGCCACCTTGTCGTCGACATACCGCCGGGCCGTTGCGAGGTCGGTCGTCCAGTCGACACCCAGTGCATCGCAACCGGTATCCGCGAGGTCGGCCAACAGC
>Ga0224496_10000426_pt1 | contig 29510 bp, 21 predicted proteins | sample SF_Jul11_sed_USG_2_FD_168127 | JGI IMG/M metagenome (GOLD analysis project Ga0224496, IMG submission 168127) | Sediment microbial communities from San Francisco Bay, California, United States - SF_Jul11_sed_USGS_8_1 | ecosystem: Environmental > Aquatic > Marine > Sediment | place: USA...
TCTGCAAGCTGTCCAGTTTTTAGGGGGAAGGTCACACGCTATTGTCATGCTCTCGGCCCGAAAGAATATCCATCCCATCTGCACGAAAATGAATGTGATAAACCCTCCTGCGGCTGCAATGATCGCATTGAAGATACCGCTGTTTTCACGCTCTCCACTATGCTTCCTAACTCCGGAAAACAGCCAATCGTATAACACCAGGCCGACTCCGTGATACATGCCCCATACGATGAAATGATATGCCGCTCCGTGCCACAGGCCACAGATGGTCATGGAAACGAAAGCGTTGATATATTGTCTTGTTTTCCCCGATCTATTGCCACCAAGAGGGATATATACATAGTCCCTTATTATGACGCTCAAGGTTATATGCCACCTGCGCCAGAAATCCCTGGGTGACCGGGCCAGGTATGGCTTGTCGAAGTTTATCGGCAAGTCAAAACCAAACAACCTTGCGCTTCCCCTGCCTATGTCCGTGTATCCGGAAAAATCCCCGTATATCTGGATTCCAAAACCAGCCACTGCCAGCATGCAGGTGATACCGCTATATTCACCAGGGTTTTTGAAAACCGGCTCTAGAAAATCGGCGAAATTGTTTGCGAAAATCAGCTTTTTAATTAAGCCTGAGACTATAAGCTCGGCGCCGGCGCAAAAGTCGGCCTCGGTGGTGTGGCGCAAGGATTTTATTTGAGGTAAAAATTCCTGTGCCCTGACAATGGGGCCGGCCACAAGCTGGGGGAAAAACGCGACATATAGCATAAAGTCGAGTCTGTTTCGTTCCGCCGGGAATTTACGATTATAAACGTCCAGTGAATAGGTCATGGTCTGGAACGTGTAAAACGAAATTCCAAGGGGAAGGATTATGTTGAAGCTTGCCGCTGGAATATGAAAGTTGATCAGACCCAAGGCGTCGTTTAGCGTGTTATTGAGGAACACGAAGTACTTGAAGAATATCAAGGGTCCAAGGTTGCTAGCCAGACTAACCGCCAGAAATAATTTTCTCCTGCGCTCGGACTTGCTCTTTTCCACCGCCAGGGCGCAATGGTAGTCCGCCAAGGAGGAGTAAATCAGCAAGAAGAGGAAAGGAAAACTCCACATCGAATAAAAGAACCATGAAGCGGCAAGCAGCAGAAATTTTCTGTAGAGAAGACTGGAAGGCTGGTATAGTAATAATACCGTAGGAAGGAAAAGCCAATACCCAATGTCGGCGAAAGACATCTTGTGTTATCTCTCCTCTAGCCTTTGGAGGTAATCGCTCAGGAAATTGGCAAATCTCCGCGAGAATAGCTTGTACGCGTTACCGTTAGGATGGAACTGGTCGTAGAAAATAAAATCCTGGTTCTCGATATCCTCCACATTTATACGAGCTATGTCGAAAGTATAAGTTTCAGCCATATTGACCAGGAAACGGGAGAATTTCCCTTCAATACCTGGTTCTATGAAGCTGGCTTTGAAACTACTATGGGTAGGCGCGTAAAGGAAGACAAATTTAACCCCCCTGTCTCTTAATGTTTCTGCGAACCGCGCAAAAGCAGCCTTGTTTCCATCAACTTGAGAAGTATTAAGAGGGAATGGGGGCGGTGGTGCTCCACCGAAAATATCCTCATTTCTTCCTCTGGAAATAAAGCGATGAAAACCTGTTAGAGCAAACGCTTCCTCGTCAGAATTCATCATGCCCTCTCCCCAGGAGAGGGCAACACGCCTAATGGAGTTCCTGTAACGTATAATATGATTGTACTGGCCCACCAGGGCAAGGAAGTGCCACTCGAAATTCCGGGCAATTTCTGATGAATCCAATGTATGAATAGCTACTCGCCAGTCGTAAGTTCTGAGTAGTTGTTCATTTCCCCAAGTCCAGTAAATGACGTATGACTCTCCGTACCATATTACTAAATAAGGATTTGCGGATGCTATCTTCTGAGCGGCCATGCTCCACTCCATGGCGTTGGCGTTACCCATGGCAAGGTTGTAGACTTGATAGCCTTTGGGTATCAACGGATTTATTATGTCAGGATCCAGGGAATATTTGGCGTGACTTAATCCAATAACAAATATCTTTTTATTTCCCTGGTAGGCCAGAAGCCCCCTCTCCTGGCGTAAGTTGTCATCCTCGTTGATAGATGGGGCATGGTTTGCAAGCCATATATAAACTCCGGGAACATAAGCGTAAAGTAATAAATCCATGGCGAACAATAGAAACAGAGGCAAGATCGCAAGAGATAGAGTTGCCCGCAGTCTTCCTTGTAATTTCATTTACTTCCCACGCTCGGTGAATTGGGGACAGGTAAAGTCAGCCTACATTTTACCCGGTATATGGCTTTTAAGTTTGCACCTCATTGCCTGGATTGCGGCATGCTGACACAGGACCAGCCAATATTACACACGACAAAAGGCATTCGTTCTAACTTTACTTAACATGATTGGGCAGGCTAACTTAAAAGGACCCTTGGATCAAGCTGATTTGGCACTGCTTAACCAGACAAATGTCCGTATATTTTCGTTGCGCCTCCGCCCAGACTGAAAAAATATCCAAATATTTACAGGACCATCCGGTGGACCAGATTCACCTTTTTAATCCAGAATTGTAAAAAGCATTGACAAAACAGGCTCTTTCCTTTATAAATGCCACTTCCGGTACATTATCTGTATTGGGTTTTGTTTTCCAAATGTAGTCCTAATAGATACCAAAATAAATTGTTAATTCTTGATCGTTAATTGTGAGGGTTTGAAATGAACGTCGCTGGCTTTAAAATCGCTGTTTTGTCCTTGTTTGCTATGGGAGGCTTGGTTTTGGCCTCTTGCGGAAGCGGAGGCTCAGACAATTCCGTATCTGACGCGTCCAAGGCCGTCGCCGAAGATAACTGCAACCCGGTTCAGGAGATGCCGGGGCACAAGGCCCTGTGGTCCTACAGCCAGTGCGGCGTTTTTGACTATTTGTGGTTGACCTCCGCCTCTCTGGACACCACTACAGGAATCCCTCTGGGCAATCTGGAAGTCAGCCATGGCAAGCTCTCGGTGCGGTTCAGCAATCTGCATAACAGCAAGATGGCCATTCGCAGAGAAACATTCGGAATATATTTCCAATCCGTGGGCGGCGACGATAAGGAAGCTAGCTGGCGATGGACCTCAATGAATCTGGGCAACGGCAACATAAAATCGAGGCTTGCCATGTTCAGATATGATCTGGACACCACCAATCCGTTGGGGGTGGATCTGCCATATGACACCGAGGCGCTGCAGTTCCGCGACGAACTGGAAACCTACCAGTGGGATTGCACATGGAACAACAGCAGGAACCGGATAGTCTGTAACATTACCAAACCTGCGGACCCTCAGTATAAGGTGACAGTCTGGAACATGACCGGTGGCCGTTTGAAAAAGCTGATGTTCCTGGGAGTGGGGACTAAAGCCTTCACTGGCGATTACCCAAGTTACGACGCAGTGGCCTCCGATTTCAAGGTGACGATTTTCGACTGATAATGTACCTCCAAAGCCCACGCTACCAAAAAGGGGACGTGGGCTTTTTTTTTGTTTAGAGCTGACTGCCGTCACACCTCCAGAGTCTTGCCCGGATCCACCCGTTCCGCCCTGCCGCCGGCGGCTCTCACCTTAGCCACGAACTCGTTGGGATCCACATCTATTGGGGGGAAGGTCTTGTAATGCATGGGCGCCGCCACTTTCGGCTTCAAGAACTCCACAGCCTTCACCGCGTCGTCGATCCCCATGGTAAAGTTGTCGCCCACGGGTAGCAGAGCCGCGTCCAACGGCCCATACATCTCGCCGATAAGCTTCATGTCCAGAAACAGCCCGGTGTCCCCTGCGTGATATATCTTTTTTCCTCCCATGGTGATCACCACGCCGGCCGGATTTCCCAGGTACTCGCCCTCCGGCCCACTGGAGCCGTGATGGGCGATGGTCAGCTTCACATGGCCGAAGTCGAATTGCCGTCCCCCTCCGATATGCATCGGGTGGGAGGAAAGCCCCTTGGCGCCGAAGTAATTGGCGATCTCGAAATTGGAGACGATCAGCGCGCCGGTGGCCTTCGCGATCTGGGCAGTGTCGCCGATATGGTCGCCATGGCCATGAGTGACGATGATGGCGTCAAGCCTGGTGAAAGATTCCGGCTTTGCCGCCGCCAGGTCATTGCCCGTCAGGAACGGGTCGATTAATATGGTATGGGCTCCATCAAAGATGGTCCAGCATGAATGCCCAAGAAATGTCAGTGTCGCCATGATATCCCCCTGCTAAAAAAAGTTTTCCGGTCAGGTATCCAAAACTCCCCAAGCCTAAGATATGCCCATGGGCCTTTTGCCGCAACCCAAATTTGTCGCCTGAAATTGTAGGTAGCGCCCCTGGATTCGCGCCCGACGGCTGACTGGACGCAAGAGAGTGGTAGAATGGACCATGGACGCCTTGCTGAATGAATATGTCACCTATCTGGTAGTGGATCGCAACCGATCTCCCGCCACAGTGGAGGCCTACCGCCGCGATCTTCGCCACTTCATGAAGGCCACAGGCTGTGGGGGACCCGATACCCTTTCACGGATAACCCCCATGCGGATCGTGGAATATGTCAACGCTCTGAAGGCCGATGGGATGGCGGCCTCTTCAGCGGCCAGGCGGCTGGCTTCGATAAAGGGGCTGTATAAATTTATGGTGGCGGAGCAGATGGTGGAGGTAAACCCGGCGGAGACTGTGCGGGCGCCCAGACTGTGGCGCAAACTGCCGGGGAGCGTTTCCCCGGAGGAGGTGGACCGGCTCCTCTCCACGCCGGACCTTACCAGGCCCGATGGGCTGCGCGACGCCGCCATGTTGGAGACTATATACGCCACGGGACTGCGAGTTTCGGAGCTGGTGAGGCTAACGCTCTCCGAAGTGAACCTGAGCGCCGGATATCTCTCCGCCACAGGAAAAGGGTCCAAGACCAGGCTTGTCCCTTTCGGTGAGGAGGCCAGGGAGAGAATAGAGGAATACAAAGCTTCCGCCCGGCCCATGCTCCTGGCTGGCCGTTCCAGTGAATATCTGTTTATCACAAGGCTGGGGGGGGCCATGACCCGGCAAGGCTTTTGGAAAATCGTAAAAAAAACCGCGAAAAAAGCCGGGATATGGAAGAAAATCAGCCCCCACAGCCTGCGCCATTCCTTTGCCACCCACCTTCTGGAGCGGGGCGCGGACCTGCGCAGCCTGCAGAGCATGCTGGGCCATTCCGACATCAGCACAACACAGATATACACTCACGTCGCCGAAAGCAGGCTGGCGAAAATATTCACCCAGATTCACCCCAGGGGCAGGTAGCGGCTTCAACTTTTTTCATGGCGCGGGATTTTTGATGCTAGACTTTACAGATGAAGGAACCAGCCGAAACGAAAGCGGGCACGCTGCCGGGTGTTTTCCGCGAGGCGGTGATCAAAGACGTGGAAGCCATGCAGAAGCTGATCCAGGTTTTCGCCGAAAGGGACCTGATGTTAAAGCGCCACGCCAACGAACTGTACGAGACCGTCCGGGAGTACAACGTGTACGAGGAGAATGGAAAGATCCTGGGTCTTTGCGGCCTGAAAGTAATATGGAGAGACCTGGCGGAGGTTCGCTCCCTGGCTGTGGAGGAGGCGCATTTCGGCCGGGATATCGGCCAAACCCTGGTGCGCATGGCGCTCGACGAGGCGCGGCGGCTGGGGATAGCCAAGGCTTTTACCCTCACATACGTCCCCCGGTTTTTTGAAAAGCTCGGCTTCCGGGAAGTAGACAAGAGCACTCTGCCCCACAAGGTGTGGGGGGACTGTGTCCGCTGCCACAAGTTCCCCGATTGCGACGAGACCGGCATGATTCTGGACCTGGGCCAGGCATAACGTCGCCCCCCTTTCAATTCTTCTCAAGGAATACCGATATGAATAAAACCCTGGAAAAAGTGTCAATCCACGGCCTGGCCGCAGGTGGCGCCGGAGTGGGCCGGATGGAGAACGGAGTGGTGGCCTTTGTGGAGGGCGCCTACCCCGGTGACACGGCCCTGGTCCGAATAGACAAGGCGAAAAAAAGACACGTAATCGCTTCGATCGTGAAGCTGGAGGAGCCATCCCCCATGCGTCGGACTCCCGAGTGCCCCCATGTGCATGATTGCGGCGGGTGCCCATGGATGGAGCTCAAATACGAAGTTCAGCTGGACTGGAAGAAAAATATTGTAGGGCAGGCGCTAGCCCGGATCGGCAAAATGGGTGTCTCCGCAGAGACCCTGGTCCCTTCTCCCTCCACTTCCGGTTACCGCCACCGGGTCCGGCTCAAGGGAGTCTCCTCCACCAAAGGATTCTCCTTTGCTTATCGCCGCCGAGGCTCCAACCAATTGGCCCCGGTGACAAGCTGCGCCGTGGCCCACCCGCTGATTAACCAGGTTATGGAGGGATTGGCCGAGTTTTTTGGCAAGCGCCCTACCCTGGCGGCCACGGTGGGGGAGGCGGTGATTGAGACCGACGGGCAAAGATGCCGCCTGATCATCCATCCTGCCGGAGCCATGAACCAGGGCGCCGTTGATGGGATGGTGGGCGCAGTGGAGAAGCTGGATGCCGCCGTGGTGATGATGGCGGAAAAGGTGGCGGCCCAATGCGGCGATCCATGGCTGCGCATAATAATGGAGAAGGAGCCGCAAATATGGCTTGCCCCAGGGGCCTTCGTCCAGGCCAACCTGGCGCTCAATCCGAAGCTGGTGGAAGCGGTGGTCCGGCTCTCCGGCCTGGGAGCGGACGATAATGGGCTGGATCTCTATTCTGGAGCGGGCAACTTCTCCATCGCTCTGGCCTCGGCGGGCGTGGCGATGACCGGTGTGGACCGTTCTTTCCAGGCGGTGGACTCGGCGGAAAAGTCGTGCCACGCCAACTCGCTAATCAAGGCGCATTTCACCCGGGAGGATTGCCTGGATTCAGCGTCCGGGTTGGCGGAGTCCGGCATACGTTTTGATGCCGTGATAGTGAACCCGCCCAGGGCGGGCGCGGGGGAGGTGTTTCAAAAGGCGATGGAACTGGCGCGCCGGCGGGTGGTGTACGTGGCGTGCGACCCAGCCCCACTGGCCCGAGACGCGGCCAGGGCCGGGGAGGCGGGATTCGTCCTGGAGAGGGCGGAAGTGTTCGACATGTTCCCCCACACGCCGCATATGGAGACGGTGGCGGTGTTCAACAGGAAGGAGTGAATATGTCAGCCAATGTCACTCTAATCCTATCGGCATGCCCGGAATCCTTTTCTTATTCACTTTTTCAGCGATATGAGATTTAATTGAGGGTATAGAGGAAGTCAATCCTGGCGCCACAACGGGCCAGATGTGGCCGCTGAGGATCAGCCAAGGGAAGCTTGAAGGCAGAATCGTTTTCCGGGACAACCATTGCTTTATATGCGCATGTTGGTTGGGGTTCCTGTGCCTGGGGCGAGTATAAAATCGAGAGATTGTTCTGGCATGTTTCCCGGTTTAAGGAAATTGCAGTATGAAATCCAGAGCGAAGATATTTTCAAAGAAACCCACCACTCCGAGCAATGACAGGGTTTTTCATCCAGGCAAAAGCAGGCAATGACGAATTGGGATAATACGCTCCAGACCATGTTCGAAGCTTTCCCGGACGCCATATATCTGGCGGATCGGGAGTCGGGCATATTGACCGATGTAAACCCGGCCGGCGAAAAGCTGATCGGGCGCGACCGGGACCAGATCATCGGGATGAGCCAGGCCCACCTTCACCCCCCGCAACGGGATGAGGAAAGCAGAAGGCTTTTCCTCAAACACGCCCAGATGGTGGCGACCGGGGAGGCGATGAAGTTCCAGGTTGTCCATGCCAACGGGTCCATAATCCCGGTGGAAATCGTGGGCAGAGTGATAGAAGTGGGCGGTCGGGATGTCTTGATGGGAGTGTTCCGCGACATTTCGGGCAGGGTCACAACAGAAGAAGACCTGTCGGCCAACCTGGCTCTTTTCGAGGCTATCAACAACACCCTTACCGGCTTTATAACGGGAAAAAAAGCTGAAGATGTACTCTATCAACTCCTGGAAGTGATGCGCTCGGTGACAGCCAGTGAATTTGGCGTGATTATGGAGCTGCGAAAAAGCGAGGATGAAGGAAAGCCCCGCCTGGAAAGCCTGGCCATCACGGAAGTGCCAGCCGATGGGGAGGATATGGGGGATGGGCCCAGTTTCACCGAGTTTGATCACCTGGTCTGCTCCCCGGTTCATCGGAATACGGTGGTAGTCGAAAACAATCTGAATGACGATACGTCGTACTGTGGCATTCCCGGCTGCTGCATAAAGCTGAAAAACTACATGGGCCTGCCGATCAGACAAGGGGATCAGATCATAGGGCTGATCGGAATGGGCAACCGACCCGGCGGTTATGATGAAAGAATGATCCGGCGGCTGGAGCCGACCTTGGGCGCCTGCGCCAATATCATCATAGGGGCCAGGGATCGCCACCAGAGAAAGCGGGAGAGAGCAGAGCTGCTGAAGGCCAAGGAAGCTGCGGAGGAAGCCACGAAGCTAAAGGATCAGTTTGTATCTCTTATAGCCCACGATCTGCGCTCCCCCTTCACCTCGATCCTCGGTTTTATGCGCATGCTGGAGTATGATTCCAAAGGGAAGCTGGACGAGAGGCAGCTGGCGACCATCAGTTCGGCAATCAATAGCGGAGAGAACTTGCTGGAGATGATTGACAATATCCTGGATATAAGCCGACTCAAGACCGGCAAGCTCCAGGTTCGTTCCAGTTTCCATGATCTGCGCCAATTGGCGGTGATCGCCATCAACGCAGTGAGCGCTCTTGCGCAGGAAAAAGGGGTTAGGATCAGCAACATGGCTCCTGAAGGGAGCCGGATATACGCCGACCGGGGGCTCTACTGCTCAGTCCTCCAGAACCTTTTGTCCAACGCCATCAAGTTCTCCTCCGAAGGGCAGGAGGTGGTGGTATTCCGCCCCGATGGCAGCCGGACCGAGCTTGCGGTGCGGGACTATGGATCGGGGATCAAGGAGGCTTTCATCGCGGACCTGTTTCGACACGAGGTGAAGACCACCAGCGTCGGCACCAAGGGGGAGAAGGGAACCGGCCTGGGGCTTCCATATTCCGCCGACATCATGACAGCCCACGGAGGCCGGATATGGCATTGCAAGGGGCAGGAGAGAGGAAGCGTATTCTATACCATGATTCCTTTCGTCAGGCCCAGAGTGGTGGTGGTGGACGACAGCCCCGGCATCCGCGCCCTGGCCAGGGTGTACCTGGAGGATATCGATGTGGAAGTGATTGAATGTGAGGATGGGGAGGAAGCCTTGTTCAATATCCGCAATAATCCGCCCCATCTTGTGATAACGGATATATACATGCCGGGCGTGGGGGGGCTGGATATCATCAAGGCCGTCAGGGAGGAGAAGTCGACCAGCCATCTGCCGGTGATAGTGGTCACCAGCGACGCCGGCATGGAAGTGCGCGAGAGAGCTCTGCGCGCCGGGGCGGACGACTTCACAACCAAACCCTTGGCGCCCAATGAGTTTATTCCAAGAGTGCGAAGATTCCTGGCGTGAGAAACGGAAAGTGGCGCTACGCCGCCAGCAGCAGCCAGCCAACTGCCAACATTCCGGAGAAGTGGAATACGCCGTCGATAGTCAGATCGAACGCCACCCCGTGCTGGATCACCCGCAGGTGATATAGCGTCAGGTAGAACACCGTATACCCCACTGCGAGCAGGAGCGGGAATCCGAAACCGGTCGTCCACCCGGCCCACGCCGCGGTGAAGAGAAGCCCCCCCAGTCCCATGCACATCAATCCCACGAACACCTTTGTTCTCTCTTTACCGATTAGGATGGGTATGGTCTCCCGGCCCATCACTCTGTCCCCCTGCATGTCGCGGATGCCGGCGACCACCGTCCTGATGTACGCCACGGAAAATACGAACAATCCAGCCACAATCACCGGCGCGGACCATGCCGACGATCCGGCAAAGAGAGCCGGGATTACCGCCGTCACCACCGCCCATCCCGCTCCCACAAAAAGCTCCTTGGAGGCTGGGATATCCTTGAGCCTATGGATCTTCAGCCATTGCGTCTTGGGGAACCATACCACTGTGTAAGCCAGCCCCAGCGCCATCGCCGCCGTGTAGACCGCGAAAGGCCATACACCCATCAGCGCCGCCAGGACAAACGAAGCCGCCGCCGCCATCCCCACAGAAAAGGTCATCAGCCGGCGGTTCCTCAATGTAAAACGATACCTCTCCGGCTCGTTGTGTTTGAAGGTCATGGTGTCGTGCAACTGGTTGAGCCCATACATGGCGAATACGTACGCAGCGGCGAACCCGGCCGTCAGCGGCCCTGGGGTGTAACCGGCCAGCGTGGCCGCGCACAGCGTCATGAACGCGGCGCCCATCGCGATCGACGCGTTGCTCACCACCAGCACCAGAAAAAGATCCCGTATCCTGCCCGCCAACGTGGGCTGTCCGGAGGTTATGACCCTCAGGCGGTCCAGGGTTCGTTGGATCATCCAGGTGGGAGTGGAAGCTCCTGCGGTGAGACCGATGTTTTGATACTGCCGCACAAGGTCCGGGTCCAATTCCTCCTCCGTCTCGATCAGCATTGTTTCGGCGCCCGCCTCGCGGGAGAGCTGGGCCAGCCTGGCTGTGTTTGCGCTCATCTTGCCCCCTACCACCACCATCAGTTCCACTTCGGAGGCCAGCCTTGCCACTTCCTCCTGCCTCTCGTGAGTGGCCTCGCAAATCGTGTCTCCCACCACGGCGTCCGGATACCTGACCAGCAACGCCTTGACTATCCGGTCGTATTTGTTCACGTCGCATGTGGTCTGGGCCACCACGCACACCTTCTCCATCTGGGGGAGCGCCGCCACCTCCTCCTCGGATCCGATCACGGTCCCCCGTCCCTCGGTGTAGCCCAAAAGTCCCACGACTTCCGCGTGGCCTGCGTCCCCAATGATCAGCGTGTGGCCCCCGGCGCGAGCGTGTTTCTTTATGATCCCCTGTACTTTTGCCACCAGCGGGCATGTGGCGTCGCTGATACGAAGTCCCTTCTCCTTCAGACGTCTACGGATATCCGGCGTGACACCGTGGGTGCGTATAATCACCGATCCGCTTTCCAGACTTGTGGCGTCGGCCATCGCCTTGACCCTCTTTCCCTCCAGCATTTCGATCACCTGGGGATTGTGGATCAGCGGCCCGTGGGTATATACAACCCCTCCGGAATCCTTGGCGGTTTCCAGGGTCATATCCATGGCCCTCTTCACGCCCCAGCAGAATCCTGCGGTGTGGGCAACTTTAATCTCTGTTTTTCGGCTCATTATCCCATTCTGCCACGAAACGGCGCCGAATGGAGCATTACAGAGCAGATAAGAGTTCCGGGATTGGGGATTGAAGACATTCATCCTTTCTTAGATTGGTTATATGCTTTTAAGCTTTACTTTACAAACTCAGACTGGAATAATCGGGTCAGTTATTGAATTCAATGACCGGTATAAAGGCGAGGGGTGGATAACCACAAGTATGGATGACAGCACTGATCCTCTCGAAATCACAAATATAGATGATGAGCTTTGGCGCTCTCTCGTGAAAAACGTCACGGATATCATTCTCCTTGTTGACCGGGACGAGAAAATCCTTTACGCAAACCATCTCCCCGCCGGAATCGATCCCTCCGAAACAATCGGCAAGAACGTCATAGATGATTACGTGGATCCGGAACAACGCGAAGTGGTGCGGGCGGCGTTCCTGGATGTAATGGAAACAGGACGGACCGCAAGCTATGAATCGATTATTTCCATTGGGCCGGAAGAGGGGAAAGCCTGGTACTCCGGAAGGATTGCTCCGGTCAAGCTGGAGGGGAGCCAACTTTGCGCTGTCTTTTTCATGCAGGATGTCACGGAGCTGAAGGCCGGCAAGGAGGAGATGCATAGGTTCTTCGACCTGACTCCGGAACCTATGTGCATCGCTTTGTCCACCGGTTACTTCAAAAAAGTGAATCTGGCATTCGGTAAAATTCTGGGCTACACCCGGGAAGAGCTTTTGGGCCAGTCCTTTTGGGAGTTTATCCATCCGGATGATAGGGGTCCGACCATGCTGGAGGTGGAAAAGCAACTAAAAGGTGGCGCCACCCTGAGCTTCGCCAACAGGTACATCACAAAAGCCGGAGATCTTCGCTGGTTTTCGTGGAGAGCCATCCAGGATTTTGAAACAGGACTGCTGTACGCGGCGGCGGAGGATATCACTGAGCGCAAACTGGCGGAAGATAAGCTGCGGGAAGCCCACAACGCTTTGGAGAGGCGGGTGGCAGAGAGAACCTCCAGCCTGGAAGAAGCGGTGGCGGCGCTGAAAGCCGAAATGGTGGCGCGGAAAAAATCGGAGGATCTGGTCCGAATGGGCGCCGCCAGGTATCGTGCGCTCATAGACGCTGTCATGGACGGATTCATGCTGCTCGATGATGGCGGGCTGATACTGGATGTAAACGAAACCTATCTGAAAATGACGGGCTATGAGCGGGACGACCTGGTGGGGAGGAAGATCTCCGAGGTGGACGCCGCACAATCACCCATGGAGATAGGCGAGTATATGAAAGCGGTCAAGCGCGATGGTTCCGCCCGGTTCGAGACCCGGCACAGAAAAAAGGATGGCAAAACCATCGATATGGAGGTCAGCGCCAGCCACGAAATGATAGAGGGAGGCTTTTTCATAGGCCTGGTACGCGATATCACGGAGCGCAGGATGTTCCAGCATACCCAGAAACTGGAAGCTGTGGGCCATTTGGCAGGGGGGATGGCGCATGAGTTTAACAATGTGCTTCAGGGCATTCTCGGCTTTTCCACGCTGCTGGAACCCATGGTGAAAACCGACTCCACCGAGGCGGAATATCTGGAGCGTATCACACAAGGAACCAAGCGTGGGGCGGACCTGGTCCGGAGGATCCTGGCCTTCAGCCACAAGATGGAACTGGAGAAAAACCCGGTGAGCATACCCAAGGTGTTCGTGGAAGTGACCAATTTGCTAGCAGGAACCCTTCCCGCCACGGTTAAACTGATCCATCATTGCCAGGAGAATACAGGCTTTATCAAGGCCGACCACACCCAGGTGGCTCAGGTGCTGCTCAACCTGTCGATCAACGCCTCCCATGCGATGGATGACGCGGGAACCCTGACTCTCAACGCCGTTGACTGCCACCCAGGCGCGCGCGATCCCCACGGCGATGGAGAAGCCGGATGCGGCGGCTGCCCTTTTATTCAAAGAAAAAACCGCCGCTCCTGCATATCCGTGGGGGATACGGGCCACGGTATGGATCAGGCCATCCAGGAGATGGTGTTCGAGCCTTTTTTTACCACCAAGAAAAAGGGGGTGGGAACAGGGCTGGGTCTCTCCGTGGCCCGGGGGATAGTACGTGAAAACGCTGGCCATATCTTCTTCCGCTCCGAAAAAGAGAAAGGAACGGTATTCTACGTCTCATTTCCCACCATGGGGGACACCCCGGCGCGAGCCCCTGCACATATGGAAATTCAGCCTCTTGGACGCGGCGAGAGGATCCTGTTCGTCGATGACGAGGAAATGATCACGACCATGGCCAAGATATTCCTGGAGGAGATCGGTTATCATGTTGACGCGTTCAACAGCCACAAGGAGGCGCTGGAAACCTTCATGCGAGATCCGGAAAGATTCCATCTGGTAGTGACAGATCAGACCATGCGAGGAGCCACAGGCGCCGAACTGGCGGCAAAGATTAAAGCCATAAAGCCTCTGATTCCCATACTGCTGATCACGGGATACAGCAGGAAACTGACTACCAAGGAGGCGGCCAGGGCGGGGATCAACAGAATACTTTACAAGCCGCTGCATCCCCAGGATCTTTCCCGCCACATCCGGGAGGCGCTGGATGGAGATATTGGCGTCATTTAAGTAAATGGCGCCATAGGCTTGGGCCTGATGGGTGTGCTGGGGAAGGTTATTCGCGCTAAGAGTGGTTAATTCCAAACCGCCATGATTCCACTGGTAAACGTAGGATCCACAATTTGTGGGGCGCCTGCTCCCAAGTTCCGGCAGGGTGAAGCATATTCTTCTTTGGGGTAGCCCACGGGTGCGAAATCATATCCCCACATATGAATCTGACTCATGCAAGGATCGCTCATTTAACCTCCCTCTTGATAGATTGAAGGCGACAGAGCCAAGAACTGCTACGGCGCGAGCGTCGATAAGAACTGTCCGCCCCCTTGTCTCTCCCCGCTCCACGGGCTTTCCAGGTAACTTGTGCTTGATGTTGGTATATGGAGCGGCAAAGCACATTACGCAACAGGGCATATAATACATATTATCCGGTTTTGCGGATATTGCCTCGTGGGCAGGAGCCGCGTGGCTGCGCCAAGGTAGGGGAGCAAAAAAGGGAGGAAGGCGTTTTATCGGATTATCGCCGATCAGCCAGGGGCAACCGGATTTCAAAGACTGTCCCGCCTCCGTCACGATCCCGGCACATGGCCAGGCCTCCGTGCCGCTCGGCGATCTTTTTTACGATAGACAAGCCCAGGCCATGCCCCTGGCGGTCCGCGGCGCCGCTCCCCCGGAAAAAAGGATTGAACACGTTTTCCTTCTCATCCATGGTAAGCCCTGGGCCTCGGTCGCTTATTGTGATGATAGCCATGGCCCCATCCTGCCAGACTCTCACTGCAGCCGGTTTTCCCGGGGCGTGTTTCTTCGCGTTATCCAAAAGGTTGACCAGCATTCTTCGCAATGCCTTAGGGTCACCCTGGACACAGGATGACGCCCCTTCCACGGAGGAACCGTAGGCGTAGGCAATATCGGTAGCCATTTCCAAAAGATCCACAATGCCGGTCTGGCTGTTGTCCGGCGGATCCCCTTCCAGACGAGCGGCCAGCAGGATATCTTCCACGAGGCTGTCAAGCTCCAGGATATCTTCATGGATCCCCGCCAGGGCCTCGTTTCTTTTATGGCCCTCCCCGCACTCCGCCATCATCTCCGCCGCCAGGCGTATGCGGGCCAGGGGGGTGCGCAGCTCGTGGGACGCGCTGGCCAGCATGGTTCGCTGCTGGCCCAAAAGCCGGGCGATCCTCTCCGCCGCGCCGTTGAAGCTTTGCGCCAGCGCCGCCACTTCGTCGCGTCCCTCCACGTTTACCATGGAGGGGGAGGTCTTCGGGTCCCATGCCGCCACGGACGCTTGCAACCGTTCCAACCGGCGGGTGAGCCTGTGGGACAGGAAAAAAGCCCCGATGAACAATATACCGGCAAATGCTCCCAATGAAACAACCATCCGCATGAAATGCGATCCTCTGGAGGAATGGGAGATCGTCACCCAGTAACCGTTATCCGTGCGGAAGGCCATGCCCATGCCATTTTGTGAATGGAAGAATGATCCATCGGCCCTTCTTCTCTCCGGCAAAGGGGGAGCGGCGCCGGTGGAAGCGATCCGTAAGCCCTGGCTGTCATATACGCCCAGCTCCACGGAAAGCGCCTGGCCGATTCGCCGCACCCGTTCGACCCGCCCGCTTTCATCCAGCCCTGCCATGTCGGAGACCAGTACCCCGGCAAGCGCCATGGCGTACTCCCCGGTGGAGGGTTTGGGATCGGCCAGGTGGGCGATCCAATAAGTGGCGGGCAGCGCCACAGCCACGATCAGCATGAACGCCACCCATATGCGGAAATGAAGCCTGCCATTCATCTGGATTTCCTTTCACGGCCTGGGGCGCCGGTGAAAATGTACCCTTCCCCGCGGACGGTTTTTATCAGGACCGGATTTTTGGGATCATCCTCGATGGCGGCGCGGATTCGGGATATATGCACGTCTATGCTTCGGTCGAAGGCTTCCATATCCTGCCCCTTCACCATGTCCATCAGCGCATCCCGGCTGAGCACCCGGCCGGGCCGCTCCACCAGCGCCCGCAGGAGAGCGAACTGGCGCGGTGTGATGTCCCTCCCCTTTCCCGCCTTGCGCGTTTCCATGGCGTCCAAATCCATCACCACATCGGCAAACCTGATTTCCCCCAATCCGCCGGTGGTTGGCGTGGGCGCCATTCTGCGGAGCACAGCCCGCAGCCGGGCCACCAGTTCGCGGGGGTCGAAGGGCTTTGCCAGGTAATCATCCGCGCCGATCTCCAGCCCCACAACTTTATCCATGTCGTCACCTCTGGCGGTGAGCATCACTACGGGGATGGAGGAGGAAACGCGCAGCCGACGGCAGAATTCCACACCGTCCCCGTCGGGCAGGGTCAGGTCCAGCGCCACGATATCGAAATCCTGGCGCTCTAACAACCGCCCGGCTTCGGTCAGGGTCGCCGCGCGGGAGACGGCAAAGTCACGCCCATCCAGGTATTCGGCCAACATGGCGGCCAGCTTCTTATCGTCTTCCACCAAAAGTAATTTTCGCATATGGGCATTTTAGATCGGTTTGAGGATGCAGGTCGAGAGCTCACCAGCCTTGGCCGAGGGCATCGGGATCATCCTCGGCCTGCTCACGCACCCTAACAAACGAAACGGAAAAACCGCGGGCGCCCAAATCAGGAACTGGCTTCACTGGTTCACATGAGATGGGTACACCCTGCCATACAGGACGATGTCATCCGATGGGATGGCAATTACCCCAAATCCCACTTTGGGCACGATAACTTCCAGCAGACTTAGTTTCGTTGTGACCTCGAAGGTGAATGTCTTGTCACTCTCCTTCACGAAGGAAACCTCCAAGGGGTAGCGTCTTCCCTGGATGATAAGGGCGCCCTGGGCAACAATGGAATCTCCGGAATATTCCCCGGCGCCGGGGATTGGGCTTTCGAACAATATGGGCATCATGTTTTCACCACCTAGGATCTGGGCCACATGCTCATCCCTGCCTGTGACTCCCGAGTCAAACTTGTCTACAGGGATGGTGACCCGTATCATACCCTGCTCCGGCCTCTCCATGGTCAAGGAGCAATTTATCCCCACCACATCCACATTGGCGATAAAAAACATTTCCTTGGTGGTTTTATATCCCACACAAGTTTTGTCTTTTGGCAAATTGTCCACAGTAGTGTCCGCCGCCTGGGCCCAATGCGCGCCCATAACAAGGAATAGCCCCAATGTCACAAATAGCCAATATCTCATCTGGCTGCTCCTCTATTGAATGTTAATTGTAGCCTGGGAAAGAAATGGCGCGGCCTGAAACAGCCCAGACCGCGCATATCCTTATCTGGTTATACTCAACTTCCATGCGTCTTTTCAATATGCGCCACCAGTTCCTTACGCTGCGCCGGTGTCAGGATTTCGGCCGCGTTGATGGTGGTCTGCAAGACGACGCCAAAGGCTTCTTCGGCCAGGGCGGCGGCCTCCCTGCGGGCCTGCTCCAGCGCGGCGCGATCAACGGTTTCCCCACCCAGCGCGGCGATCACTTTCTTATGCGCCGCGTTTTTTCGCTCTCGCAGATCCATTATCTTCGGGATCACGGAATCAAACTCCTTTTGAATCGCCGCCTTTTGCGTATCTGTGGCGTCGATACGGCGGGAGAACCGCTTCACAAAGAACTCGGAGAAATCCTGCATATCTTCCTGTGTCGTGGCGCCGTGATGACCCCAATGGCCCATATGGCCGCCGAATCCCGGCTTGCCCGTGGCGGCGCCCACCGCCACCACCAGCGCGCCCACCGCCACCGCAATAATAACCAGCCCGTGGAATCCGGTTTTATTTCTGTCGCATTTTTCACTCATTTTCCCATCTCCTTATCCAGCCATTTTGTTCATATCCAGCGGCGCTCCGCCTACTGGTAATTAAAGAATAGAAGCCGTGTGTTTCCCGGAGATGTCTCAAATGTAAAGTTGTGTAAAGGCGGCGCAGGGGGAGATGAATTATCGGGAAGTGGCAGGTGGCGTGTTTTTTTGATCTCTCTTCTTTCCGAATCGGGCGATATGCAGTGCAGGGTATCCTCCAGACTCGATCAGATCGCACTTCTCGCTCAAGGCCTCGAAGGCGATCAGTTCCGGATCGTATAGCCAGCGGAACCTGGTGACAAGCCATATTGACGATGATTGGCAATCCATTTTATCGAAGGACGCCGCGTCCGCCCTGGTGAAGCCGGGCTCGGCCACATTGCCGGAAGGGTATGGCCGGTCCATCCCCGGCGCGGGGAAGGGAGCGGGCAGGGGGATTATCTTCAGCTCCGGGAACAGCCGGGAGGAGTAATAGGAAAAGGGGATCGCCACGGAGTTGGGGATGGCCACGACCACGTCACTGGTCCCCGCCTTTTCCACCACCATTTGCGCCATTTCCCGCCATGGCTCCTTTTGGTGATGGAACCGGTTCCACACTCCTTGGGCCAGCCCCACGGTCAGTAGCAATATGAGAGGCGCCTTTATGGCCCATCGCATTTTTATTGCCAGCCCCGCCCCCACCGCCACATAGAAGGGGACGCTAGTCCATATCAACGTCCTGGGAACGAAGATCGGCCTTGACGCAAGGCTCAGTAAAATCTCCAGCGCAAAAGGGATGATGATGACGCCAGCCAAAGCCCCCGCCGCCAAACGTCCACGCTCCCTGTTAATCGCCAGCAGCCCCGCCCCCGCCATGGCCATCATCAGTGTCTTGATCCAAAATGGATCCAGGAAAAGAAAGAAGACGTAATTGAATCCGGAACCCACCCCCTCCAGGCTCATAGGCTTAGCCCAGAACGATGTGTGGACATTCGCCGCCTGCCGAAGGTACCAGGGAAGAAAGGGCGACCAGAGCGCCAGGGCGACGCCTCCGGAGAAAAGAGCGTTTAGCATGAATGAGCGGCGGGCGCGGTTCATCCACAACAGCGCAGGCAGGGTCGTGGTCAGCAACGCCACCACCAGCGTGAATCCCAGGTTGTGGCTCCATAGGGTGAGGGCCATGCCAAACGTCAACGCTCCCCACGCCCACGGCGCATGCCCCGCAGTCTCCCCATTTCTCTTCAGTCCGAACAGCGGTTCAACGGCCTTGCCAGGATTTGCCATCAGCCAGAAGGCTCCCACCAGGGCCAACGTGGCTGCGAAGACCAACATTGCATATGGCCTGGCGTCCTGGGAGTAGGCGATCTGTATCGGGGCCAGGGCGAACAGGGCCGCCGCAGCCACTCCCGTGGCGCGCCCCCTGCCTTCCACGGAGGCGAGACTCCCCAGAAGATAGACCAGCGGGATGGCGGCGGTCCCAAACAGGACCGACATGGATCGCAGAGCCGCCTCGCTGTTCCCGAACAGGGCCACCCACCCTTTCAGGAAAGTATAAAAGAGGGGAGGGTGGATTTCATAAGCCGGTACCTGGGTCCACAAATTGTGAAGTGAAAGTCGGGAGAACCAGTCGCTGAGCCCTTCGTCGTACCAGAGGGACTCGCGGCCCAGCATCCAGAAGCGCATTGCCCCACCAACGAGAGTTATGACAGCCAGGAGTGTCAGCCGCCGGTGTGGAGTGGAGAACGTCATCAGTTGTTTATCGGGATTGTGTGGCAAGAGCCAGCGCCGCTAATGGGGCGCCTCCTGGGCTACGCATAATGAAGTTAAGCTCTCACAGCAGCGGGAGCCGTGTCAAGGAGTATAGACGTTCACGGAACTATATGCGCCAGACGGTGTCGAATCGTACCACAACGGGTGTCCCCCCCACCTCCGAAGAGGCTGCAATCAGCCCTCCGGAAGTTGGGAGCACCTGTTAACTCGCCTTTTGAAGCAGCAGCTTGAACTGCTTGCCCACGGGGGAGATTGATATCACCTTTTGCCCGTCATTTTCCAGGCTGCGGGGTACGTTGCGGATAGGCGCGCCATCGTCGAGCAGGGCTTCTATCCTGGCGCCCACCGGCAACAACTCCAACCGCAGCTTGATTTTCGTGTAGTTGAATGGGCAGGCCACTCCTGTGAGATCCATAAGTATCACCTCAACCTCCGGGTTCTTTTTCTCCGAAGCCGGGGCAAGAGGTATCGATCCGAGAGTATAGGCCTCGTGGCACTTGTCGAAAAACGCTTTAGTCAGCCCCAGGCGCAGTTCAGCGCCGGGTTGCTCCGGAGAATCCGACAGCGCCTCCAAAGCCCCGAACCATGCTCCAGGATTTTCATCCCTGGCGACGACGGTGGACTTGAACGCCTCCAGCGTCTCTTTGTCGGAATCCGGATCACAGCCATACTTGACCAACAGAGCCTTGGCCGAAAGGATGGCGGCCGACCGGGCCAGCGACAGAGCGTTGGCGCCCTGCTCCTTTTCCGCGGCATGCAGGTCCCTGCGGGCCTGGTCGAAGTAGCCGTCTATGATATCCAGGGCGCTGCCGGCGCACTCGCCTGGGCCTACCTCGTCCAGGTTGAAATCACCGCCGGTATCGAAATCGGTCCTGTGTCCGGTCAGATCACCATCCACATTCTCGAACCGCTTGATCTCCGCTTCAAAAAGCTCCAGCCCCAGCCTCCCAATCACATCAGCAGAGGTTTCCCCCTCGGACGCGTGGGAAGCGACCAGCCCGATTATGCTCATCACCGCCGCAGGGACGTTTTTGGCCGGGACACGGCCAACCGGCTCCGCGATCCTGGCGGTGTTCTGCGATGCGCCTCCCACGCTTATGACATAGTGGGGGATCAGCGCCCCGTCGATCCTCCTGGCGGAGCCTTGCAGCCCGATATCAGCGGTGTGGTGGCCGCTGCAGGCGTTGGGGCAGCCGCTGACCCGGATGGAAAGCGCTGGGCCATCGGCCAGGGCGGCGATCTTCTCCAGCCGCAGGGAGAGTCCCCTGGAGTTGGTTATCCCCTCGCTGCAGGTGACGGAGCCGTTGCAGGTGGCCACCGCGTGACCTTCTATATGCTCATGGGATTCTAGGCCATGCTTTCTGATTGCGCCGAATAGATCCTCCCGAGAATCCCGGCTGACATTGGAAAAGAGAAGATCGCCGTTTTTTGTTACCTGGGCGGTCAACTTCCCCTCCTGCCTAAGGATTCCGGCCAGTCCCCGCAATTGGGCGACGGAAAGGTCGCCGCCAGGAACTTTTATCAGTACTTCTCCACCTGCGCCGCCGGCGTTCACCTTTTCAAAAGAATCTTTGCCGATATCCAAGGGTTCCAGCTCACCTAAGCCAGCTAGTTCCACTCGGTAAAGACGCTCGAATTCCGCGAATCCTATCCGCTCTAAAAGGAACTTGATCCTGGCGCGGCTTCTGTTCTTCCTGGTTCCGTGGCGGTTGAAAACTTTCAGCGCCGCCAGGACTATGCTGTTGATCCTCTCCACGGGGATATCCCGCTCCAGGAGCGACCCAAGTCTGGGCGCCGAGCCTTGCCCTCCGCCAGCGTATACATCAAACAGCAGTCCTTGACCGCCATTGCTCCTGGCCGGTACAAACGCTATGTCGTCCGTGAGCCCCGCATAGCAGCCCTTGGTCCCGCACAAGCTGATCTTAAACTTTCGTGGCAACCCCCGGGCATGCTCGTGCCCTATGAAATATGAGTTTAGCGCCGCCGCCAAAGGGGCCAGGCTGGTGGACCCGGACCTGCCTGGATGGGTACACGCGGTGATGTTCCGGATGGTGTTGCCCCCCGCCCCGGCGGAAGAAACGCCAGCTTCGACCAGCAGCCGCATCAGGCCGGAAGCCTGCTCGATGCGGACGAAGTGCAGCTGAATATCCTGCCTGGTGGTCAGATGAACCGTTCCGGTAGGAAGATCGCTGGCCAGTTCGGCGTATATTTCCATAGCCTCCGGTGACAAGGCGCCGCCCGGCAGCCTGGTCCTGAGCATGTAAAAATCCTTCTGTCTTTGGGCGTAAACTCCCATTTCCACCCTGGCGGCCTTGAAATTCTCCGCGGGCATACTCCCCGCCAGGTACTCCGAAACCGCCTTTTCAAACAAGTCGATGGCCAGGACCGCATGATCCGATTCCTTCAACGCTGTGTAACCCATAATTCTTGCTCCTTTAATCCGGCGTGGCGTATTACCTGTCCGCCACGTCCGTTTTGCTGATCTCGCCCGCCAAAACCGCTTGCGGGTGAATGGCGGAAGGATCTATCTTGTTTAGATCTACATCCGTGTACGCTTTCAAAGGCTGGGTGTGGATTCCACACTCACCGCCGCACTTGGAGGTGTTGAGCCATCTTCCGGCGCGTTCGTTATCGTCGGTGGTGATCACGGTGCAGGGAGCGCAACCGAGCGAACGATATCCAAGCCCATACAGCGGGTTGATCTTCACCTGGTACAGCGCCAGGTATTGCCATATCTCTCGCTCCTTGAACAGCAGAATGGGATTAAGCTTTATCAACCCATGATCGCGCTGCTCGATCTCCTTGAAGTCGGTGCGGGTGCGCCCCTCGGTGCAACGCAGGCCAGTGATCCAGCACTCCACGTCCATGTCCTTCACCGCCTCGCGCACAGGCTCCACCTTCAATATCTGGCAGCACTGGTCCGGATCTGTCTTATATAGCTCTCCCACATCCTTGTCGGACTTGTAGATTTTCAGGTTTTTGTCCTCAGCCACCAGATCATGCATGAACTTGATGGTCTCCGGGGGCTTGTAGGCGGTGGTGACGATGAATCCGCGCACGTTCGGGTTTACCTTCTTTGCCAGATCCCAGACCACCAGGGAGTCCTTGCCGATGCTATTGGCTACCACAGATTTTTCTCCGAACTTCTCGAAAGACCATGCCAAAAGCTCCTTGGCGCGTTCCACCTTTTCGTAAAAGTTGAGGGAGTCCACCAATTCCTTCAGGTCCCCGCTGTTGGCTTTCTCTATACTGATGCTCATAGATAAATGCTCCTTGTTGTAATTGCATAATTCCTATCGATTCGATGTAGATTATCGTATTAGAGGGGTATATCGTCAAGGTTTTTTTTATCTCCTATGATTTCAATGTCTTGCCCTATGGACATTTACCCGGAAACGCTGGTATAATCAGCCAGAGTAAAAAAGCAGGTAGAAAATGAAGTTTTCAGCAAGATTCGAATATGCGCTCCTGGCCCTTCTATACTTGAAATGCGAGCCGGATGAGTCCCCTATCTCTGGCAGGGTTCTTTCCGAGAAGCTGAGCCTCCCATACCGGTTTCTGGAACAGATACTTACCGACCTGAAAAAGGCGGGGCTGGTGCGCAGTGTGCGGGGCTATCATGGCGGCTATCGGCTGGCCCTGGAGCCGGAGGCGATTTCCCTGTACGATGTGTTCCGGGTGACCGAGGGGAAGCTGGAGCCTTATAACTGCGGCCAGGGGGAAAATGGCGACCGGTGCGGCCAGTCATACAACATGTGCGTTATCAGCAGCTTTTACGACGACATCAAGGATACCATGACTAATCTTTTGAAAAGCTACACCTTGGACAAGCTGTGCCAAGCCTCCAGGAATATGGGCGCCCAAAAAACCGCTCCCGTAGCCAACGTCTGATTTTCTTCAAGGCGATTGAGCGCCTGGTCGATCCTGCCGTGGCAGGTTCCGCTCTCCTGTCCGTTCACATATTATTCAGCTGACAAGACATTTGAACTCGTTGGAGGAGGACCGATGACAAATAAATCCAAAAGGCGATGGCGCCCTTTTCTTTCTGTCTTTATCGCCCAAACCATGATCTGGCAAACCGCTCTTCTGACAGGGGCCATTCCGACAAGGTCCGCGTGGGCGGCGAAGGAGAGCCTGAAGGGCCAGGTGGTGGAAGTGCTCGACGGCAACACCATAAAGGTACGAACGAGCCAGGGAGACAGGACTATCCGGCTGGCGGGCCTGGAAGTGGAAGGCCAGGACAAAGCCGTGGGAAAACAAGCCAGGGATACCCTTACCAGGGTTCTGATGGGCAGAGAGGTGACCGTGCAAGGGATCACGCCCAATCTGGCGGCGGGTCGGCTCAGGGCCACTGATAGTCGACAGCTTGAGGCGGTGGACAGAGTTCGGAATGGCTCCATGGGCCATGCGCGGAAAAGCCTGGGCCATGGTAATGAAGGATTGTTCGATGGCAGGGTTCTCCTGGATGGTCAGGATATAGCCTCCATCCTTCTTGCCGCCGGGCTGGCCTGGCTTTTGTATAACTTCCTGGACGACCAGCTGACTCAGACCCAGGAAAAGGCAAGGCTGCAAAAGCACGGAGTGTGGTCCAGCGCCAAGTGGGAAGAGGAGTACTTTCGGAAATATGGTTCTGCCGGTCAAAAGTCCGGCTGGAAGAGCGAGAAGGGCGCAAGCGAAACCAGTTATGGAACTGTGGGGGTTAAATCCCATTCTTCCGGCGCCACCCAGGGATCAAAAGAATTCCGGAAGGACTCCAAGGAATTCAAGAAAAGCGAATCTGGCAATAAGGTGAAAAGCTTTGAAAAAGAAGACCAGGGGCTTCACAAGGGGTGGGAGAAACAGAGGTAGAATCCCGAAAGGTACATCCTCTCTCTATCTGGCCGAGCGTGGGCCGAATCCCGCGCTTGGTCGCTGTCTGTTTTTACACCTGCCGCGGCTTTCCGTTTCCATGACACAACCTTCACAATACCATTGGCGGGCCGTGACCCTTCTCCCGCGGCGATTGGCTATGCTGTCCTCAGGATTTAAATACACCAGGAGGTTGACATGAAAGGCTTTGAAAAGTTGGGAAGATATTCGGCGGTGGCTGCGATTCTGGCATTCACCATGACTGCGGGCTGCCTGGTTTTGACGGAGGGGTGCGCCAAAAAGGAGAGGGTTAGCTATGACCCTGAACAGTCGGAACCGCAATCTAAAAGCGGCCGTACAGACACGGACCAGTTATCAGCGCCCTTGAAAATAGAAGAGTCATACAACGAGGAGGATAACAGTAAGCGGAAGGCGCGGGTGGAAAGGACCGAGGAGTGGGGAAACGCGCCGGGAAAGAAAGGCCCCGCCGATTTGGAAAAGGGCATAGCCTCACCACCGGCGAGTGAAGTGAAAACCGGCAAGGGGGAGAGAGGATTATCAGGGAGCGCATCAGGTTCCTTGGTGGTTGAAGACCAGAGCCTGTATTACCGGGCAAAGGATAATAAAGCCGCTGCCGAAAAAAGGGGTGATATGGCCAGCGCTCCGGCCCCAACCCGCCAGGCGCCTAAGTCATCCAGGCCAGATGTTGAATATGGCGACATGGCTGGCGCGTCCATCGTCGGAGATCGGGTGTCCCCCACCATTTCCGCACCCGCCACACCTGCCGAGGCAGTGTCGCCATTCGCCCGGCTGAAGGTGATCAATGACAAGCCGTTTCACGACATGTACTTCAAGCATTACGGAGTCAACCCCACCATAGACACGGAAGAGGAGCCATTCTCCACTTTCTCTGTGGATGTGGATACCGCCTCATACACGGTAGCCAGGTCATACCTGGACCGGGGCCATCTGCCAGAGGAGGACGCCATCCGCGTCGAGGAGTTTATCAACGCCTTCGACTATGGCTACTCACCCCCCACCGAAGAGGCGTTCGGCCTCAACGCGGAGGCGTTCCCCTCCCCCAACCGCCGAGGATACCACGTGCTGCACATCGGACTGAAAGGCAAAGTGGTGGACCCGAAGAACCGCAAACCGGCCAACCTGGTGTTTGTGGTGGACACCTCCGGTTCCATGGAAACGGAAAACCGGCTGGGGTTGGTGAAAAAGGGTTTGGGACATCTGGTGGATCAATTGCGCGGCGACGACACAGTGGGGATAGTGGCCTATGGTAATAACGCCTACGAGGTGTTAAAACCCACCTCCGGCCGTGACAAAAGCGTGATTTTCCGGGCGCTCAACGACCTGCGTTCCACCGGCTCCACCAACGCCCAGGCCGGAATCCATATGGGCTACTCCATGGCTTTCTCCGCCATGAAAAAAGGGGGAATCAACCGCGTGATCCTCTGTTCAGACGGAGTGGCCAACAACGGTATAGCCACCGGCGGAGACGCCATCTTCAAGACCGTCAAGGACAAGGCGGATACGGGGATCACCATCTCCACCATCGGATTCGGCATGGGCAATTATAACGATACCCTGATGGAAAGCCTGGCGGATCAGGGGGACGGCAACTATTTTTACGTGGACCGGGAAGAAGAAGCCCGCCGCGTGTTTGTGGAGAACCTGACAGGAATGTTGCAGGTGATCGCAAAGGATGTGAAGATCCAGGTGGAATTTGACAAGGAAAAGGTTTCTCGTTACCGCTTGCTGGGCTACGAGAACCGCGCGCTGGAAAAGGAAGACTTCGCAAACGACAAGATAGACGCGGGGGAGATCGGCGCAGGGCATTCCGTTACTGCCATATATGAAGTGAAGTTCAGGGAAGGAATCGGCGACTTCGGGACCCTTAGGGTTCGCTACAAGAAACCGGAAGGCGGCGAGTCCACTCTGATAGAGCGGAATCTCTCCTCCGAAATCGTAAGGGTTGCGATCGAATCGGCGCCACCATACGCCAGGCTCTCCCTGGTGGCCGCCGCCTTCGCGGAAAAACTTCGCGGCTCATACTGGGCTCGAAACGTGGATTACAATCAACTGCTGGCCATGTCCCACCAGATAGGCGGACAGTTGGCCGACCGCAAGGATGTGGTGGAACTGCGGGACATGATCCAGCGGGCCAAGGGGCTGGACAGGCGGACGGATAAGTTCGAAAAGGACGCGCCCCTGGCTCGGATGGATTTCGATAACTTGCCGGTGACCAGGTAAGCGGAGGATGACCAGGCGGTTTTTTCCGACGCTGGCGGTCCTCGGGCTGGGGCTCACGGCTCTGGCCTGGGGGCTTGCCAGCTTGCAATTGGTGTTCCTCCGGGAGAGGGCGGAGGCGGCCGAGGATCTGAAGGCCAGACGCACGGCGCTGACGTTTTATGCCGGGAAGACCCTGCATATGAAGCTGGCAGGGGCCATGGAGCGGAGCTTGAAAAGAATCCATATCACCGCCGGGGATCCCCTGATGCCGGACGATGGGCTGTTGCTGGTAAAAGGTGGAAGGCAGGTTCTGCCCAGACCGGTACGGTATCGGGAAGGGGCGGATACAGCGGCCACCGATCTGTGTGAAAGTCTGGTCAAAGCGGATTACGCTGGTATGGACGATGAGCCGGATTCCCCCTGGGCGAAAAGGGTGGAGCTATTTCAGCGATTCTCAGCCGCCCTGGAGATGAAGGATAACAAGCGGATAGCGGACACGTTCCGCGACATCCTGACGCAACGGGCTGTGTTCCAGCTCAGCGCCGCCAGGGATATTCCATACATGGTGGCCCTGCTGGATCTGTTCACCGAGAAAAGCGATCCTGACCCAAGCCTGATGCGTGGTCTGCTGCGAGACTCCGTGCCGGCGGGCCCTGGCCGGGAAAAGATGGAGGGATTGCAACGGGCGATGTTAATGGCCAGGGACAAGTTCACCAGGCCAGATTTTGATTTCCTCTCCGCTAGAATCATTACTTTATCAGAGCGAAGCGGCGTGGAGCATTCCAACTTCTCCGCCATGGCCAGGCTGAAGCCCGCCGAAGTGATTCGCGGGCCTTTGCCTTCCGGCGCTCCCCCGGCTCTTATGTCGTCACGTTGGTATGTGAAGCAGGTGGACGGCGAACCGCACGGCATAGAGGTGGATCTGGATTCCATGCTGGCGGAGGTGACCGAAAACATGGGAGAACTGGGTCTGTTGCAGGCTGGCGACAGAGTGGAGTTCGATGGCCCCCTGGAACATATCCATCCAGCCGATTTGCTGCCGACGGCTGTGTGGATGGAGGGATGGGATCGGGCCCAGAATGACATCAACAAACGGTACCGGATGAAGATGGCGCTGGTGGTTTTCTCCGGTCTGGCGGCTGCGGCGGCGCTGGGGCTGCTGGCCCTGGCCTGGCGGCGCAAGGAGCGGTTTTTGACCATGAAATCGGATTTCGTGGCGGCTGTTTCCCACGAACTTAAAACCCCGCTCGCCTCCGCCAGGCTGATGGCGGAGACCCTGGAACGGAAGCTGGCCGGCTCCCCGGAGGCCAGGGACTACCCGGAGCGGATGGTGAGGCAGATAGATGGGCTAACCTTTATGGTGGAGAACATTCTCTCCTTCAACAGGCTGGACAAGGGGGGCTGGACGGTGAGAAAAAGCCAGGTGAATCTGGAGGAGACGCTGGCCGCCATGCGGGCGGAGATCGGGTTCCAGTCCCCCGGCGCCGTGGAGGTGGAGCTGGAAGAGCTGGAAGGAGTCATGGTGGAGGCGGACCCGGAGATGATGACTCTGCTGTTCATGAACCTGGCCAACAACGCCGTCAAGCATAACCACCGGAAGAAGGCGCGCATCGTGGTTCGGCGCGCCAAGACAAAGGGCGTGGCGCTTATATTTTCCGACAACGGGCCCGGCCTGCCACCCGACGAGTGGGAGAAGGTATTCACCGAGTTTTATCGCCGCAAAGGCTCCGGCGGCGCGTCGACGGGCGGTAACGGGCTGGGGCTGGCCATATGCAGGCGTATAATGCGCGAACATGGTGGGTCGATCCGGATTGCTTCCTCCGGGCCGGAGGGTACTGCTTTTGAACTATTCTTCCCTGGGTGAGACAATGACATCCATGGATACAACCTCGATTCTTATAGTGGAGGACGACGAGGATCTGCGCCTGGCCCTGGCGGATAACCTGCGCGATGAGGGGTATGACGTCGAATGCGCCGCCACCGGCGCCGGGGCCTATGAAGCCACTGCCATCCGCGATTTTGATCTGGTGATACTGGACATCATGCTGCCAGACACCGATGGCTACTCCATCTGCCGGGCGTTGCGGGAGAAAGGCTATGGCGCCATGATAATGATGCTCACCGCCCGCTCGCTGGAGGAGGATCTGGTGCGGGGATTCGAGGCTGGAGCCGACGATTACCTATGCAAGCCATACCGCCTGCGGGAGCTTTTGATGCGTACCCAGGCTCTGTTGCGGCGGGGCGCCCCCTCTCCCAGGGCAACGGCCCACACTTTCGGAGGATTCAGGATCGACGAAGTCTCCCGGACGCTGACCAGCCCGGATAATGAGGTCGTGGACCTGACGAAAACCGAATTCGACCTGCTGTTGTGCTTCTACCGATTTCGTGGGCAGGCGCTGACCCGGGATCGCATCCTGGACGTGGTGTGGGGCGCTGATGTGATAGTGGATGGGCGCACGGTGGATAACTTCGTATCCAGCTTGAAAAGGAAGATGAATTGGCGTCCATCGTCCCGATTTTCCATCACTTCCATCCGGGGGGTTGGCTACCGTTTCGAGATTTAGGAGAAGTGACATCTGCCTCCCGGTTTCATGCTTCCTTGCGCCTGCTTTTTCCGGCCCGATAAATCCGCTGATTTAATACCAGATTTGCGATAGCATGGGGAGCAGTGTAAGCATCATCAAGAAATGAGAAAGCATGAATAACCTAGCTTCCGGTCAGGAAGTTGACCGCATTGTGAACTCAGACCATCACGATCCCTACTCCGTGCTGGGGATTCACCCCGTTAAGGGGGGAGTGGCGGTGCGCGCCTTTTCGCCGGAATCGGCGGAGATAGCTGTTATCGACATTCACGACAGGGCCTTGCGATACCCGATGGAGAAGATTCACGAGGCGGGATTCTTCGAGGTGTTCATCCCGAAAAGGGATATCTTCGCCTATGACCTGCATAAAGTGAACTACCAGGGCCAATCAGAAGCCAATCGCGATCCA
>Ga0224496_10000427_pt1 | contig 29370 bp, 20 predicted proteins | sample SF_Jul11_sed_USG_2_FD_168127 | JGI IMG/M metagenome (GOLD analysis project Ga0224496, IMG submission 168127) | Sediment microbial communities from San Francisco Bay, California, United States - SF_Jul11_sed_USGS_8_1 | ecosystem: Environmental > Aquatic > Marine > Sediment | place: USA...
GCGCGCCGGATTGGTAGCCGATTCGTTGAGTCGCGCCCAACGGCGGTACCGCTTGGCCGCGAAATACAGCCGCATCGGCAGAAAGCCCGTCGCCTCGACGGTCGAAACGTACGCGACCAGCGCCGCACGGAACTCCGCCGGCACGTCCGTCTTGTGGTCGAGCGCATGTCGGTAGACAGCCAACCCACCCTGTTCGCCCAGCACCTCCAGCACGGATGCGAACACCACGTCCCATCCCACCGTGCCCTGGAGCTCGGCGTATTCCCGCTCCACCGGATCGACGAACTTCTCCTTGAACCCCCGGAGCATTGCGGGCAGGCCGGCGTGGGGCCGGCGGGCCGACAGCGAGACGATCCGCGTACCGGTGTGGTAGTCGTGGGTCGGCAGCACGACGTCGCCCGGGTCCAGCTCGGCGATCTCCTGTGTGCCTCGGGTGCGCCGCCAGAAGTCGACGTAGGCACTCAACGCGTTCCACGCCAGGAATGGCCAGAGCTGGGCGAGCCCCTCTTCGGCATTCGTCCGTCGCGCGAGACGCCGCATTTCCCGGTCGAGTGTGTCGCCAGGAACGTACTCCTCGCTCCAGAGATCCTGCTCCGCCAAGTATCCGCCGAAGCGCTCCACGACCGGCGGCCCCACGTCGTCGTCTCCACACAAAACGAGCCAGTCCATCTCCTCCTGCAACGCGTCCCCGGATATGGACAGGTTCAGGTTCACGGCGAGATCGAAGGACTCCTGCGTCCGCGTCTGCACCGTGATGCGGTAGACCGCCTTCCCGTGCCGCTCGCCCAGCAGTCGAATCCAGACACCGCCCGGCGGTACGTCGTTGAGCTTGATCACGGTCCCGCGATAGAAGAGGAACAGGCCCTCGCGGAGGAACGGGGTGTTCCGGATGGCCGAGAGGATGCGGCGCCGATGCTCGTCATCGGTGCCCTCCTCGAAGACCACCACGTCCTCCCAGCGGTACTCCTGTCCGGTCTCCGTATCGACCGCGATCTTGGTGGTGGGCCCGAGCCACTGGCGGAACCCGAACTCCAGGGTGACGCGGGCATCGGCAGCGTGGCGGCGCACCTCCGGGGTGGCTGCAAACAGGCTCATGCGCACCAGGAACGCGCGGGTGCGACTGTACCTCGCCGGGTGCGCGGCACCGTATTCCGCGAGAAAACTCAACAGGGACCGCGCGAGATCCACGCCGTCGGCATGGCCGTCCTCCGGCGAGCAGGCCTGCTCGGCAACGCGGATGAACGCCGCCACCGTTGGCTCGGGGAGCGTTCGCTCGCCCAGGAAGCCCGACGTCTCGGAATCGAGGATATGGGGGTCTCGCTCGAAGAACCGCTCGAGGGTCTCCACCATGCGCGCGGGCCGTTCGGTCGGGACCAGCATCTGAAACGCCCGCCGTCGCACCTCGGTGAACGACGAGCCCGCCGCGCGTGACAGTAGTGCCCTGGCGGGCTCCGCCAGCGGCCCCTCCTCGTTGGCGAGCACGCGCTCGAGCAGACGCACGGCATCGAGTGCGCTCGCGTCGTCACTCGCGGCGAGCATCCGTCCGGCCCGATCCAGATCCCGCAGGTCCCACTCGGAGCGGCGAATCGACTCCGGCAGCGCCTCGCGGTCCGCATCCGACGGCTCGTACGGCTCGGCCCGGCTTCGCCACGTCATCCGCTGCTCCCCACGGCTGTACCGCTCCCGCGCCTGGAGATCCAGCGGCGCAAACGCCACTAGATCCTCGTTCCCCAGCCACAGCTGTGGTGTCGTGAGGAACGCGCCCAGGTCGAGCGTCGCGCGGGGTACCCCGTACGTCGCCGCGCCGATCCGGACCAGTCCCTCGTCGATCCGGCGCACGGTCATGCCGGTCCCGATCGACGGGAGCGCAATATGGTCGTCGCGAACGCGCACGTCCTGTGCGGTGAGGCCCAGCGTTTGGAACAGCCAGTTGGGAAGCGTGAGCTCCACGCCACCCACCTGGAAGCGCGTACGATGGTAGAGGGCGGCAATGACCTCGCTGAAGTTCTCGACCACCGCTTTCCGCCGCGGCGTGCCCTTGGGTGTCAACTCGCCTTTGTCGGCATCCAAGTCCCGATCGATGATGGCGAAATCCACGATACGCTCGAACGGTGCGACGAACTTGTTGACGGAGACGATGAGCGAGCGGAAGTGGTCCCGGACATCGTCCGCGGCCATCGAGGAGAAATTCAGCTCTTTGTAGTTGGGGTTTGGGTGAATCAGTAGCGTGTTGTACGGCTTGTGGTCGCCGACCAGGAAGGCCCGTCCCACCGACTCGAATTCGCGGAACAGATTCTCGATGCGCTGCGGCGCGATCGTCTGGCCCTTGATGTTTTTGTAGATCTCCTTCTTGCGATCGACGAGCCGGATATGCCCCTGGGCGTCCATGTCGACCAGGTCGCCCGTGTGAAACCACCCCTCGGCGTCGAACGAGAGTGACCCATCCGGCGGATCGAGATAGCCCATCATCACGTACGGGCCGCGGATCATCAGCTCGCCGTCGTCGGCAACCTTCATCTCGATCCCGGGCAGGGCCGGTCCAAGCGAGTTGTCGCTGTATTCCCCGGCCGGCGTCATCGTGATCCCACCGGTCGCCTCGCTCATCCCGAAGCCGCTGTGCAACTCCACGCCCTGGTTCTGGAAGAACTTGAAGATCTCTGGGTCGAGATGCCCGGCCGCCGACAGACCCCATCGCAGCCGCCCACCAGTCACCTCGCGGGTCGCGTCCCGCAACTCGTCATCGGGTGCCTCGAGCGGGTCGGCTCGCTGGGCGATCACCTCGTACAGTTGGATCCACTTTCTCGGCACACTGATGAAGACCGAAGGGCGGTAGGTACGCATGCCGTCGACCAGCGCCTCGACCGACGGATCGAGCAGGAAGCAGTACTTGGCGCCCCAGAAGACCGAGCCCAGCATCTCGAGGTAGCGACCGAACGTGTGGAACAGCGGCAGATAGCACAGGAAGACGTCCGTATCGCCGATTCCCGGGAGTGCCAGGCCACGCGCGAACCGCTTGAACACCAGGTTCCGCTGCGAGAACTGGATGCCCTTCGGCGTGCCGGTGGTTCCCGACGTGTACATCGCCGTGGCGAAATCATCGATGCGCACCTGCTCGCGGCGGCGCGCGAGATCGTCCGGCGACGTCTTTGTCGCCAGCTTCTCGACACGGGCGAACGAGAGCACGTCGCGCTCGTCGATGGGATCGAAGCTGATCACCCGCAACAGATCGGGCAGCTGCTCCCGGTTGTGTTGGACCTTGTGCAGCTGCTCCCGTCCCGACACCACCACCGTGCGAACCTTGGCGTGACGCAGGATATAGCCCACGTCGGTTTCGGTGGAGCTGGCGGGCACCATGACGTCGGGGAACCCCGACGTGAGGCACACCAGGTCGGTCAACGCCATCTCGAGTCGGTTGTCCGAGAGAATCGCGACCGGTGCGACAGGACTCTCGCCCTCCAGCGCGATGAGTCCACGTGCCACGGCATCGACCCGGGTGGCCACGTCGCGCCAGGTGAGGCTGCGGCCGCCACGTCCCGGAAGCTCGAAGAGGACCTTCGAGGCATAGGTCTTGGCCCGATGCCGGAACAGGTGTCCCACCGTGTAGTGCGACGCCTCGACCGCGGCAAGCATGCGGTCCGCCCACGCCGCAACGTCGGATCGGTCGATGCGTCGCACCACCGCGGGCCGCCGCAGGAGATCGAGCACGTCCCAGACCAGCCGCCGGTGCTGCTCAGCCGGCGTGTCGCCGGCCGCGACCCGCTTGGTACACCGCTCCAACAGCGCCGCGAGCCGCCCGAGATCGACCTGGGCCAGGACGGCGTCGCTGGTGAGCGACTCCTGCAGTCCGTCGATCAGCTCGCGGTCTATCCGGTAGCCGTGCGCATCGCTCGCATCGGCACGCGCGGCGTCATCCAGGAGCCCGCTCACCTGGGACACGGCATCGCTCGCCTTCGCGGCCAAGCGGTCCTTGGGAACGGTCATGACCGGTGCCTCGGCGTCGAGTCCGGCACGGCCGTCGCCGTCGTGTCCGGCGGCGTCGTGTCCGGCGGAGTCTTGCGCGTGGTGTCGGGAACGGTGGTGTCGGGCCGGCCCACTCGTGGGAGTCCGGGGATCGAGAGCGCTGGCACGCGCACGCCGGCCGGTAACCGCTGCACGAGCGCTCGGATCTCGGCGTCGAGCTGGGTCTCCACCTGCTGGACCTCGGCAACTCGCGGTGCGATCTCGTTCATCGCCTTGGCGCGGGCCGTCTCGGCCATGGCCCTGGCGCGCGCCACTTCCGACTGCACCAGCGAGTCCACCTTCGCGCGCACCTGCTGCTCGGCCCGCTCGACCTCACGGCCGAACTCGCGACGCAGGCTCTGGGCGATCGTCTCTCCCACGTTGGAGCGCACCGCGAGCGATGGCCGCGTCACCGTACCGGAGAGTCGGAGGTCGATCTCCACGTTGTCGATCCCGGCAATCGTGCGCCACAGGAGGTCGTCGGCCCACGCCTTGGTGCCGATGCGCTGCGCTGCGGCGTCACCGGGTGTGGCGCCTGTGAGCCGTTCCCAGCGCACGTCGGGCGAGCGCCACAGCCAGCGCGCGTCGAGTTGGTCTCCGGATCGCGCGAGCGACAGGTTGGACATCCCGGTCCCCAACAGCAGTCGTGCGCCGAGCGGCGCGAGCGTCACGGACGGCAGCGAGATGCCCCTGAGGTCGGCGGCGAGCGAATCGCGAATCGGGCGCGAGGCGTGGTCGAGGAGCGCCGCAACCCGGATATCTCGCGGCCCGCGCACGGCATCGGTCCGCGACGCGAGCAGCGCGATGGGCGTGCGGGTGAGCATCGGGTCGGACGTGAGGCCGGTGATCCGTGCCGCGTAGCTGCCGGCCGCCGCACCGGTCCCGCCGAGCGCGAGGCTCGCCTCACCAAACCCCAGCAAGAAGCGCGGCGTGGATTGGCCGGTCGGGAACAGCACGGTCGTGCCGCGACGGCGTGCTCGCCGCGGTCCGGCGTACCGCCGAGGGTTGAGGCCTGGCGGCACGTATTCTTCCGCGATCCGCATCCAATAGAGCACGGGCTTGACCCAGCTGAGTGCGGCCTCGCCGAAGATCGCCGGGGACAGCTGCGGGCCTTCCAGCGACGGCAGCTTGAGCAGGCCGCGTGCGAACGCAATGTCGGCGTCGCGCGCATCGGCAAGACCCTGCACGAGCGAACGCACGTCGGCAACACCACCGCGCGCCGACGAGTCGAGTGCCGCCACCTGGTTCCGCAGGTGCGTCACGGCCGTGAGTCTAGCACGGGCATTGGTGCCGAGCGTCGTGATGCCGGCGACGCCCAGCCGCGCGGGATCGGCCGCCCGCAACTCGGCGATGAACGCCCGTGTGGAATCGATCTGCGGGCGCGGGTCGAGTGCCCGGATCTGCTGGTCCCACATCCCGACCATCGAGTCGCTCGCCGCCACGATGGCCCGAGCCTGCGCCAGGGTCTGCAGACTCTCCGGCCGGATGGCGCCGACGTTCACCACCTGCCCCAACCCCTCGAGACTGAACGACGGGATCTTGATCTGCCGTGCCCAGCGGTCGATATCCCGCTTGATCTGCCCACTCCCGGGTGGTGGGTTCTTCAACGCTCCCGACTCGGCGCGCGGCGTTCCGAAGCGCATGTCCCGCAGAGCCAGGGTGTCGATGTGCAGCTTCTTCTCGAGCAGTGGTGCCATGCGCACGTTGAGCACGATCTCCCGCGCCTCGATCAAATTCGTCATGGGGGCATCGGGATTCGTCACTTGCAGACCGCGTAGCACGACGACCCCATCGCCGAGCCGCACGTCGGCGCTGGCGAGATCGACTCGCGCGCCCACGATGTACGTGCCCGAGCGTTCCACCGAACGCTCGACCAACACGTCGAGGAAGAGCCACAGCAGGACACCGAGCAGCACGAACAGGATCCCGAGCGGGATCAGGGACTGCCACCGGAACAGCTTGACGCGGGCCATCAGGGCTGGAACAGCCGGTAGACGTTGTAGACCTTCGAGGCCTTGACGGCCTTGAAGATCTTCCACGTGGCGATCTTCGGGTACACGTGCTTGCGGTATTGCCCCACACCGATGCGCGCGACCACATAGATCGGTACGGTCAGCCCCGCCCAACCGATCAGACTGCCCAACACGACCGAGTTGTTGAGATTGGCCAGCGACAGAATGGGCGTGTTGTAAATGGTGGTCCACAACGGGGTGAGCTCACCCGCATTCAGGAGGAGCGCCCGGCCGATCGCGTCGAACGCAGGATCCAACAGGAAGCCCACGGGCGTCATCAGGAGCCAGCCGAGAAGCGCACCCGGCACCGAGACCCGGAATACCGCGATGACCGCGATGAACACGAGGCTGTGCAGGTTGACGACCGGCGTCAGTCCGAGCGCGGCTCCCAACGTGAAGCCGACCGCTACCTGACCCGGGGTCCCTTCCGAGTTCAGCGCGCGGACCAGGTATTGGATGATCTTGAGGATGGTGAGCACTACACGAATAGTCGAAACCCCACGGCGGCTTGTCTAGGGGGGGCGCCCACACCGCCCTCACTCCAGCTAGCTTTCTGCGCACTATGCGCTCCCTCGAACCCATTCTCCGTCCCGCGTCCATTGCCGTCATCGGCGCCTCGCGCCAGCAGAACACGATCGGCTGGCAGATTCTCGACAACCTGCTGCGCGGCGGCTTCCAGGGCCCCGTGTACCCGGTGAATCCCAAGGCGGCATCGATTCACTCGATTCCGGCGTTTCCCTCGATTTCCGCCGTCCCCGGCACGGTCGACCTGGCCGTCATCGTGGTGCCCAAGGACCACGTGGCCGCCGTGGCGCGGGAATGCGTGGAAGCCGGGGTAAAGGGCCTCGTAGTCATCTCGGCCGGGTTCAAGGAAGTGGGCGGTGCGGGGGTGGAGCGGGAGCGCGAGCTCGTGGAGATCGTGCGGAACGGCGGCGTCCGTATGGTTGGCCCCAACTGCCTGGGCGTGATCAACAGCAATCCCGACATCGCGATGAACGCCACGTTCGCGCCGGCAAACCCGCCGCACGGACCCGTGGGGTTCATCAGCCAGTCGGGAGCGATGGGTGCCAGCATCCTGGACTACGCCGAGAGCCTCGGGATTGGCATCTCGATGTTCGTCTCCAGCGGCAACAAGGCCGACGTGAGCGGCAACGACCTCCTCGAGTACTGGGAATCGGACCCCAACACGGGGGTCGTCCTGATGTATCTCGAGAGCTTTGGGAACCCGAGACGGTTCGTGGAGCTGGGACGCCGCATCACGCGGCACAAGCCGCTCTGCGTGGTCAAGTCCGGCCGGACCGGCGCCGGGGCCCGCGCGGCCGCGTCGCACACGGGTGCGCTAGGTGGGACCGAGCTCGCCACCGACGCGCTGATTGCGCAGGCCGGCGCGATCCGGGCGCAATCGGTCAACCACCTGTTCGACCTCGCGATGGCCTTCTCCAACCAGCCACTGCCGGTGGGCAACCGGGTGGCGATCGTCACCAACGCCGGCGGGCCCGGAATCATCGCCGCCGACGCGTGCGAGGCCGCCGGACTCCGCGTGGTTCCGCTGGCTGCCGAGACGAAGGACAAGCTCCGAACACGCCTCCCGGAAGAGGCGAGCGTCAACAACCCGGTGGATCTGATTGCGAGTGCCACGCCGCAGAGCTACGAGTTCGCGCTCGACTGCGTATTCGAGGATCCAAACATCGACGCGGCGATTGCGGCCTTTGTGCCCCCGCTTGGCATCCAGACCAAGGACGTGGCGGCGGCGATCGTGCGGGTGAACGAGCGCCACTCCGCCAAACCCTTACTGGCCGTGTTGATGGGTCGGCAGGGGTTGCCGGCGGGCCTCTCGGAGCTGCACGAGGCACGGATCCCGGCGTACATCTTCCCGGAATCGGCCGCCCGCGCCCTGGCGGCCATGTGGAGCTTCCGCCAGACCATCGAGCGAGACCCAGGCGTGGCGGTCACGTTCGAGACCGACGACGCGGCGGTGACACGGATCCTCGACGCAACCCTCGCGGCCGGGCATGCCAAGCTGAGCGAGCCCGACGCGTTGCGCGTGCTCGCGGCTTACGGCATCCCCACGGTCCCGTGGCGCTTCGTGTCGTCCGACGGCAGCCGTGGACTTGCCCCGGCGGTGGCGGAGGCAGCCACCGACCTCGGGTTCCCGGTCGCACTCAAGATCGTGAGTCCAAGCATCACGCACAAAACCGAGATGGGCGGCGTGGCACTCGGTATCGCCAACAAGGCCGAAACCGAACGCGCGGTGCGCGCCATGGTGAAACGGGTCGGCGAGAGCGCGGGCGGTGCCGACTCGTCCGAGACCGCGAAGATCGACGGGATCCTGGTACAGCAGATGGCTGCGCGCGGCACCGAGACCATCGTTGGCCTCACGCGCGTGCCTCAGGTTGGGGCGCTCGTGATGTTTGGGCTCGGGGGGATCTACGTCGAGGTCATGCGTGATGTGGTGTTGCGGTTGGCCCCGCTACTCGATGCCGACGCTCGCGCCATGGTCCGTGACGTGAAGATGTTCAAGCTGCTCGAGGGAGTGCGCGGCGAGGCGCCGCGAGACCTCGCGGCGCTGGCCGACGCCATCCTGCGCATCTCCCAGCTCGCCGATCGACACCCCCGGATCGCGGAAATGGACATCAATCCCCTCGTGGCGCGTGCGGAAGGGATCGAAGCGATCGACGCCCGGGTGCAGGTGGGAGACTAGAAGGGCGTCGCCGGTAAGCGCGGTCGGCCGCCACGTCCCCACGGACGGTAGTCGGCCGCCGCCCGGGCCGCCGACCGCGGGCCGGACACCACCGTGAGCTGATCCAGCCAGTGGGCGCAGTCGTCACGAAGGGCCACCACCACCTGCCCGTAGTCGTTCTTTCGATGCGCCCGGTGGTACTTCATGTAGATGTAACTGTCGTCGACTCCGAAGATCTCGATCTTGCCGGTCCGGTGCGACATCGCGAACCGGGCGCGCTTGGCCAGACCCGAGACCTGCCGGTTGGCTTCGGTGAAGATTCGATAGCCCTCGACGATGGGCACCTCGTAAGGCTCGTTGCCCGCGGTGGGCCGCCCCTGAAAGACGTAGTACTGCGGACTTCCGATGAAGGACAGCTCGCGGAACAGGGCGGCCAAGACCCGTGGATCGTCGTTCACGCCCCGGATGATCGGGCACTGGTTGACCATCATGACACCGGCTTCGCGCAGCACGCCGATCGCCCGCCGGGCTTCCGACGTCAATTCCCGCGGGTGGTCGAAGTGGTTCATCACGTAGATCTGTGTGCCGCTGTCGCAGTAGTCGGCGAGGATCTTGGGGAGCTCGGGATCGTCGAGCACCCGATAGGGGTTGAACGCCGCCATCTTCGTGCCGATCCGCACGATCCGCACGTGCGGCACCGCCGCCAGGTCGTTGAGAATGGCGTCGAGCCGCCGCGTCGAGAGAACGAGGGGGTCGCCACCGGTGAGGAGAACATTGGTGATCTCCTCGTGCTCCTGGATGTAGCGCAGCCCCGGACGGTGGTCGAGTGACACGTCGTCGTTGTCGTTCATGAACAGCCGCTTGCGGAAGCAATAGCGGCAGTACGCGCCGCAGACCTCGTTCACGAGGAGCAGCGCCGTGTCCGTGTATTTGTGCTGGCAGCCGCGCACGGGCGTGTAGCTCGCCTCGTGGCTGGCATCGAGATCGCCCCACTCGTTGAGCTCGTTCTCCAGCGGTATGACCAGCCGACGCAATGGATCGTCAGGATCGTCCCAATCGATGAGGCGCTCGTAATAGGAATTGAGCCGGAACGCGTAGCGTGCCGCTACGGGCTCGAGGCGACGACGTTCCTCGAGGGTCAGGCCGTCGAGCTTGGATAGGTGGGTGATGTATCGCACCCGCATGGTCCCTCCCACGGCAGCTCGTCTGCTGCAGGGTCCAACATGGCGTTTTGCGCTAGCGGTCCCCGTGCGAGATTGTAGTTGAAAGTTACCCTACGGTGTCGAGTCATCACAACCACTGGCATCCAACGTCGTGTCCGACAGGGAGTTACAGGTGCGCGTCTTCGTCACGGGTGGCACAGGCTTCATCGGATCCCATCTCGTCCGCACCCTGCTAGCGCGGGGCGACCGCTGCATCGTGATCTCGCGATCCGGGCGCGACCCCTGGAACGATGCCGGAGTGCGGGTGATCGCTGGCGATCCAACGCAGCCCGGACCATGGCAACAGGAGGTGGCATCCTGCGATGCGGTGGTCAATCTGGTGGGTGCGCGCATCGTCGACCCGCCGCATCGTTGGACCACCGCCCGGAAGGCCCTGTTGCGGGCGAGCCGTGTGGACACGACGAGACACGTGGTGGAAGCGATTCGCAGCGCGGCCTCACCGCCCCACTTCGTGAGCGCGTCGGCGATCGGCTACTACGGTCCGCGGGGTAGCGACATCGTCACCGAGAACGATCCGCCGGGGACGGATTTCCTGGCCACCCTGGCCGCCGAGTGGGAGCGAACGGCGCGTGAGGCGGAGACATGCACCGGCGTGACGCTGGTGCGGGGAGGGCTCGCGCTGGGCACCGGCGGCGGCGTGCTCGACTCGCTCGTGCCGCTCTTCAAGCTCGGACTCGGCGGGCCGTGGGGCAACGGGGAGCAGTGGTGGTCCTGGATCCACCTCGATGACCAGGTTCGGCTCATCCTCTTCGCGATCAACCGCACCCTGACCGGGCCGCTCAACGCCACGGCCCCGAATCCGATCACCGTCAACGCGTTTGCGTCGGCCCTCGGCAAGGCGCTCGGTAGGCCGGCGTTCGCACGCGCGCCCGCGTTCGCGCTGCGCCTGGCACTCGGCGAAGCGGCCGACGCGCTCATCGATCTGCAGCGGGTGGTACCGCGTCGAGCGGAGGCCGCGGGGTTCGAGTTTCGGTTCCCAACAGTCGAGACGGCGTTGGAAGAGATCTTCAGCGCCGGGTAACTGGCGAGGGGCCCAACGGACAACGGCCGCCCGGTTCTCCGGACGGCCGCGCGCCTGTGGGCAGACGTGCCTCACCCGATCACGAATCGGGTGGCGGATTCAGGTTCCACGGATACCCACGCCGCTGGAGACCGCTCCGGCGATCCTCAGCCCGCCGGTCGGCCCCCGATCGTCGGTCGTGGGTCGGGCGTCGACCCGGAATTCTGCGGTCGATCGCCCGTCGGTCGACACCCTCGCGGCGATCGGCAAGCCGCCGCCGCTCTACCCCGGAGCGTCGTTCCGAACCCTTGTATGGCTGTGGCTTTACCGTCATCCCGACTGTCACGCTCCCACACCGTCGATGGACACTCCGTGCGGATCCGGGTCGCAAGACCCACACCTCCGCGCCGGCCGACGAGGCCGCAGCGGTGAATCGTGCATCAATCCTACAGTGTTACAATAGGGTCGGGTCAGAAGCCGGGCAAGCGCTTGGTGTCTTTGACCCCGTGGTGCACGCCAACACCAACACCCGCGCCGAACAGGAGCGCCGTGCCGGCGCCGACGAGCGGCAGCAGCCACACGACGGGGGCCGCCACGACGGCGGCGGCCGCCCCGACGATCACGGGCGCCATCGGTTTCTTCACCGCGTCGACGAAGCGTAGTTTTTGACGGACGTACCGGCGCGATTGAATGTAGCCCCACACACTCACCGCACCGGTCGCGGCAAGTCCCAGAATCTCGAACATAATCCCTCCTCATAGCTCACTACGGTATACAGAAGCCGGGAAGTTTCACGGCGGCCCCGCAAGGTCTTCTTCCTCCCAAATCTCCGACTCGAACGCATAGAGCCTGGTGTCGTTCGACAGCCACGCATCATCCGGCAGACCCGCCTTGCGACACAGGGCGGCGAGAAATTGCGTCCGGTTCCAGCCGTGGGCCCCGGGGACCTGCGGAAGCAGCAGTCCGCTGGCGGGTCCACGGGTGATCAAGAGACCGTGCCTGCCAACCACCACGTCTTCCGGCCGGATGGGCTCCATGGGTGTGAGCGCGCTGATCTCGATGCGGAGAGTCGGTAGCTCCTCCGCCGTGACGGCCGGAAACCGCGGATCCTCAGTGGCGGCGGCAACGGCCATTCGCATCACCGACTCGACGAGCGGCCCGCGCGCCCGTGTCTCTCCCACGCAGCCGCGCAGCTCACCCGTGCCGTGACGCCGCAGGGTGACGAAGGTTGCGCGGGGTGCGTCCAGCGCCGGTGTGAGCGGTGGTCGCTCGGGCACTCGCCCCGCGGCGAAGTAGCGTGCAAGCGTCTCGCGCGCCAGCCGTAACAGCGCCTGCCGATCGTCCACGGGAATGGTCGCCGCGGAGGCCGCTCCGGCGGCGGGGTCAGTAGGCCTCATGGCCTGAACACGCCGTGTGCCATCTGCTACAGGATGGGGCCGGGTGCTGACAGCCGCCACCCCGCGCACGGCGCTCCAGCCCTTTCGGGATCGGGAGTGAGGGCACACTATAGGGAACGGAAAGCGGAAGCCGAGGGGGAGGTGGCACCATGATCTGGATCGTCGGCGGTCTCGCGGTTTTCCTCGTTCCCCTGAGTGCGCTCCTCGTCCTGTGGGTGATCGGAGAGCGGGGCCATCTGATGCTCCCGTCCACTCGCGCGGGCCTCACTGAGCGGCGCGGCTCAGGAGGGTCCCTCCTCAACAGCCTCCACGGCTACGTGTACGGCCGCTGGCCGTATCAGTACATCCGTTTTGCCGTGCTCAGAATCCTGCCGCGGATGGGGGACGACCTCAAGCGGTGGTGGGCCGACCGCTACCACGGCAAGGTGCTCCCAACCGAGCTGGCCCGCGCCGTGATCACGCTCGACCACGACATCTGCCGCACCGATCTCGAGCAGGTGGTGCCGTATCCGAAGGCCCGGGACATCGTGCTCAAGGGCCCGCCGGGGATCACGGTGCTCGAGTGCCCGTGCCGTCACGCGCGGGAGAACCCGTGCACGCCCACCGACGTCTGCATGATCGTGGGCGACGGGCGCTTCACGCTGGAGCATCATCCCCACCGGTCACGCCGCATCTCCCAGGAGGAGGCGCTGGCGCTGCTCGACGCCGAGCACGCGCGCGGACACGTGCACACGGCCTACTTCAAGGATGCCTGCGGGGACCAGTTCTACGCCATCTGCAATTGCTGCAAGTGCTGTTGCGGCGGGCTCGAGGCCATGGTCAAGCACGGCGTGCCGATGGTGGCGTCGTCGGGGTTCGTCGCCGAGGTGGACAAGGGCGCGTGTATCGCGTGCGGAACGTGCGAGGAGGTGTGTCCGTTCGAGGCCGTGCACGTGAACGGACGTTCCGAGGTGATCTGGGCCAAGTGCATGGGATGCGGCGTGTGCGAGGGGCAGTGCGACACCGAAGCGATCCGGTTGGTCCGGGACGAGCGCAAGGGCATCCCACTCGACGTGCGCGAGATCGGCGTGCCGGTGGCCGTGGCCTGACCGAGCGGGCGCCGCGTAGGACTGGGGAACAACGAAGAGCCACCGGTCGGAATCGAACCGACGACCACTCGATTACGAATCGAGAGCTCTACCTCTGAGCTACGGTGGCTGAGGACGTCGCTCGGGATGCCCTGGCCCGGATTCGAACCGGGACGGCTTGCGCCACTGCCCCCTCAAGACAGCGTGTCTACCAGATTTCACCACCAGGGCGCGTCGGGAGGGCTAACTCCCGACGGAGTGGGAACATAGCGGGGCCCGAAAAGGGGGTCAAGCCGGGGTCCGCACCTCACTCACGAGCGCAATCTTCCGGATCGTCGTACCCCCAGCGCTACCGGCCACGCATCATGTCCGCCATGGTCATCTTCTTGTACCCGGCGGGTGGCGTGAACAAGCCGTCAGACACCGACTTCCGGTCGACGGAGAGAGTTTCCTCTATCTCGTACTTGTCGCGACCCAGTCGCAGCATCAGGACTGGGAACCCGTACTTGGCAACCAGCATGGACTCGTCTGTCTCGTCTTCCATGCTCATCGCGCTCATGCTCTCCATCAGCCCTACGAATGCCTTGGCCAACTGGGCGTTGTCCTTGGATACCCACACCCGCGTGGTTCCGTCGTCGGTCTCTATGTCGTACGCCACGCACGTCATACCATTGATCGTCCGCGTCTGCCCGGTCGCTCGAGGCTCCCCTTCTTCCGAAGCGCCTCCCCTATCGGGCATCATCGTCTTCATGCGCTCCATGTCCGTTTCGGTCCACTCCATGTACATCTGCTCGTTGGGCTGAACCATCCGCATGATCCCTTGATCCAGGTCCATCGTGGCATACACCGGTCCTTCCTCAGTTGCCATGTCCATGCGGATCAGGTTGCCCTTGATGTACACCTCGGCTTCCTCCACCGTCATCACGCCGTCGGCTTCCAGTTCCTCACGAAGAGCTAGGATACGCTCGGTCGCCACGTCGAAAATCGCTTCCGACATGTCGAACCCCCGATCCTCGAGCGCGTACTTCTGCACCGAGATCGTGCGATGCTTGATGACGCCTTCGAACTGTTGCGCGGTCGCCGCTGACGGCACAGCCAATATCATCGCGGCGAGCAGGGTGAGCGAGGATTTCATGCGCATGGTCCGTCTCTCCATTGTCCGGTCAGTTCGTTCAGTGACACTCAAAGGCGCTGAGCGCGCCAGTTACGGGGCGTGCAAGGCGGCGCGGACGCTGCGTATGGCGAAGTGGCAGCGGGGCGCCGGACACTGTTGGAAACGACATCGGAGGATCCAGGTTGGGAGGTGAAGTACGAAAACCGTCTATCTCTTGCCCTGTCAAGCCGGGGTCGGGACAGCCAACCCTTCCCCCGAGGCCGGGGCTGGCGGTGCGTTCATCGCGCTCAATCAGCATACACGGTACGCAGGCACGCATGCGCCTCGCGCAGCGACGCCTCCACCCCGCCTGGCTCCTCCGCCCGCGCAAAGATGAACGCCGGATACCGAGCCTGCTCGGGGAGCGGCGCCACCCGCTGGCCGCGATGCGCCGTCACGACGACGTCCGTGACGCCGGTGATCCGCCTGGCCTCGTCCAGACCGTCAATGCGCTCGAGCCGGCCGGCGTGCGGCACCGGCACCATCATCACCCCCGTCGCTTCCGACACTCGCGCGGGCACCTCGCGAAGCAGCCCCAGTGCGTGAGCCAACACGACTTCTTCCAGCGACACCGCGCCGTCTGACCCGAACCGGAGCGCCTGACCACACTTCCCCCCGATAGGCCGGGCGGCCAGCTCGATGAGCCACGGCCCGCGATCGTTGTAACGCAGCTCGACATGCACCGGGCCGCGGTCGATGCTCAGAGCCGCCGCCGCCCGCGCCGCACACGCTATCAGGGCATCCTGCACGTCCCGCGGATGCCGTGACGGCGTGAGGTAGATCGTCTCGGCGAAGAACGGGCCGTCGAGCGGATCGGGCTTGTCCCACAGCGCCAGCACGTGCAGGCGACCGTCGACGATCAGCCCCTCGATCGCGAACTCGGGCCCGGGCACGAACCGCTCAACGAGATACGCTTCCCGCGCCTCACCGCCGCGCTCGCGCACGTCCGCCGAGTCGAGGATGGTGCGGAGCCTACGGTGGCATTGGATGAACTCCGCAGGCGTGTCCGCACGCATCACCCCTCGGCTGGCCGAGAGGTGGAGCGGCTTGAGCACCACCGGATACGTCAGGCCTTCGGCAACCGCGCGCGGATCGTCGGCGATGCGATGCCGCGCGAACGCCGGCACCGGAACGCTCGCCTCGGCAAGTCGCTGCCGCTGCAGGTGCTTGTCCCCAGCTGCTCGCGCCGCCGCAACGGAGATGTGTGGCAGGCCGAGCGCCTCCGCCGCGATTGCGGCGGCCACCACGGTTTCGTCGTCGACACCAAAGACCGCATCGATGGGGTGCGACTTAACGAGCGCTTTCGCGGCTCGGGTGATCTCGACCGACGAGCGAAAGTCGACGGTGACGAGTCCGTCGGGCCGGCTCGCGGAGAACGCGGAGTCTTCCTCGGACGCGACCGTGAGATCGACGCCCAGCCGTCTGGCCGCCTCGACGAACGCCTCGGCGCGGTAGGTAGTGGTGGGGAGGAGGAGGAGGAGACGCAGTGGCACGGAGCGGGAGGGAGAAGGGGGAAGGTCTTCGTTCCTCCCGGCCCGCTGCTCCCTACTTTCCTGTCTGCGCGTAGTACGGATTGCTGCCGGCGGCGTGGTCGGTGATGTCCCTGATCCCCTGCACCCCGGGGACCATGCGCTTGAGGGACGCCTCGATGCCCTGGCGCAGCGTAACGTTGGCCATGCCGCAGCCCTGGCATCCGCCCATCATGCGCACCACCACGACACCGTCCTCGACGTCGATTAGGTCGACTCGGCCGCCGTGCTGGGCAACCGCCGGATTGATCTGCGTCTGGAAGATCTCCTCGACCACATCGAACACGTGGTCGTCATCTATCACGCCCGGACGGGGGGAGAGTCCTTTGTCTGCCATGGTCGAAGCCTAATGCACGAGGTGAAAAGGGAAAGGGGAAAGGGGAAATGTGCGGGAGTGGCGCTGGGCACCGGATCGTGCCCACCCTTCATCGTGCCTGTCTCCCCGACTCCCTTCCCTTTTCCCCTTTCCCTTTTCCCGTTTCCCTTTTTCCACTTCTTCCCTCCTATTGCTCCTCCCTCTTCGGCCTCTCCACCTCGACCGGCTCCAGGTTCTGGCCCCGCAACAGGTCGTTGAGCCGAGTGAGGTCCGTCTGCACCGCCGCGTTCAGCTGGTCCAGCTGGCGCTGGAGCAGCGAGTCCAGATGGGCGTACACCTTTCGTGACTGGTCGGTGGGGCTGGCCTCACCGCTTTCGACCACGCCCATCAAGGCCGCGAGCTTGTTGTTGAGCTTGATCGGGAAGTTGAGCGGGTCCTGGTTGCTCTGGTTCCGGACCTGATAGATCTCCCCTTCCACGGCGCTCAGGCGCTCCTTCACCGCCGTGGCCTGTCGCGTTACGGCTCGATCGGTCGTCTTCTCGAGCCGCTCGTCGATTGCCGCTTTGATGTTCCGGATCCAGCTGACGGCTTCGTTGGCGTCACTCACGCGGTCGCGGATCCGGAGCGCAAAGTCGAACCGCTCCTGCAGCTGAGCGACGGTCACCTGGTCGGCAATCCGTGGATCGATCGTGATCTCAAACTCCTGCGTCTGGACCACGTCCCCCACGGTCAGCCGGACCTGGTAGCGACCCGGCACGGCCGACGGCCCGGAATTGCCCGCCGCCCAGAAGATCCGGCCCTCGAAGTCGGTGTAGCCGGGGTAGCGCAGGTTCCAGGTGAACAAGTGGGACCCCGCCGTGACCGCAGGCGTCCGGGCGCGACCACCGCCAAAGAACGACGGTTGCTCGTCCTCGTCGGCGGCGCGCTGCGCGCCCTTGGTGCCCGTGTACTTCTGGATAACCGCGCCCTCTGGGTCGAGAAACTCGAGCACCAACGTGTCGACCGCCTCGGCCAGGTAGTAGAACACCTCGACCCCGGAATCCACGTCGCGCACCGGATCGACGGGATCGAACAGATGGTTCGTGGCACCGGCCACCTGCGGCGTGAGTTGCCTGAGTGGCGCGATGTTGCGCAGCGTCCAGAACGAGCGTCCGTGTGTCGCGATGACCACGTCGTTCTCCTCGACCACGAGATCGGACACCTGGACCGTAGGGAGGTTGAGCGAGAGCGGCTGCCAGTTGGCGCCGTCGTCCCAGGAGACATAGACAGTGCGCTCCGACGTCGCGTAGAGGAGGCCCGGCCGCTTGGGATCCTCACGCACCGCCCGCACGAAGTCGTCCGGCGGGATCCCGGTCACGATCTTGGTCCACGTCGCGCCGTAGTCCGTGGTCTTCCAGACGTACGGGGCCCGGTCATTGTCCACGAGATACCGGATGCCGGCCACATAGGCCTTGCCGGGCGTGGTCGGCGACGCCTCGATCGTGTTGATCCGGATGAAGGCTGGCGCGTCCCGGGGCGTCACGTTGGTCCACGCACTCCCACCATTTCGCGTCACGTGCACGAGTCCATCGTCCGACCCCACCCAGATCACGTCGGGATCGTGATACGAGGGCGCGATCGCAAACACCGTTGCGTAGGTCTCCACGCCGGTTTGGTCCTTGGTGATCGGGCCGCCGGACGCGCCCATGGTCTCGGGCGCATGGCGCGTCAGGTCGGGGCTGATGGCGGTCCAGCTCTGCCCCTCGTCGGTGGTCTTCCACACCTTCTGCGACCCCACATACAACACGCTCGCGTCGTGATGCGAGAACACGATCGGGAAGGTCCACTGGAAGCGCTCGATGAGATCGATGGACGACTGCCCCATCGGGTTCTCGGGCCACACGTTGACCGCGCGCTCCTGGCCGGTCGTGTAGTCGAAGCGTGACAGGCTCCCGCCGTAGCAGCCGGCGTAGAAGACGTTCGGATTGGCCGCGCTGTTGGCGATGTACCCACTCTCGCATCCGCCCGCCGAGAAGAAGAACGGTCCCGATCCCCCACCGCGGGTACCGAGATGGTTCCAACCCCTGCTCGGGATGCACGCGGTGCTGTTGTCCTGTTGTGCGCCGCAGATGAAGTAGGGCTGGTGGTGCGTGGTAATGACGCGATAGAACTGTGCGGTAGGATAGTCCTGCTCGGTCCACGTCTGCCCGCCGTTGAACGACACGTTGGCGCCGCCGTCGTTCGAATTGATCATCCGGTCGGGGGCGTTGGGCGCGATCCATAGATCGTGATTGTCGCCGTGCGGCACGCGGATCGGCCGGAACGTCTTGCCGCCGTCGCGCGACCGGTAGATCCCGGTGTTGAGCGCGAACATGACCTCCGGGTCCACGGGGTCGGCGTACACCCGGGTGTAGTAGAACGCGCGCTGCCGGAGACGGCGTTCCTCGTTGGTGCGCGTCCACGTCGTGCCGCCGTCGTCGGACCGGAACACCCCGCCCTCATCGTGCTCCACGATGGCCCACACCCGCCACGGCGCGGCCGGCGAAACGGCCACACCGATCTTGCCCACGATGCCCTGCTGCGGCAGACCCGCGTTGCGTGTGATCTCGGTCCACGTCTCGCCGTAGTCGGTGCTCTTGAACAGCCCGCTGCCGGGGCCGCCCGACGACATGCCCCACGACTTGCGCCACGCCTCCCACAGGGCCGCGTACATCACCGCCGGGTTGCCGGGATCGAGCGTCAGGTCCACGGCACCGGTCTGTGGGTTACGGAACAGCACCTTACGCCACGTTTCCCCACCGTTGGAGGACTTGTACACGCCGCGCTCGGCGTTCGGGGCGGAGTGCACGCCGAAGGCGGCCACCCACACCATGTTGCAGTCGGTGGGATGGACACGGATGCGCGCGATGTTCTGGGTCGCCGCGAGGCCCACGTGACGCCACGTCGTGCCTCCGTCGATGGACTTGTACACGCCGTCGCCCTGCTGGATGTTGCCGCGCAGCTGCGTCTCGCCCATTCCGATGTACACGACGTCGGGGTTTGCCTCGCACACCTGCACGGCACCCACCGAGGCACTGTTCACCTGGCCGTCGGTTACCGGCTGCCAGGTCTGGCCCGCGTCCATGGTCTTCCACAGTCCGCCGCCCGTGGCGCCGAAGTAGTACTCCAGCGGCCGGGCCGCGCTGCCCGCGACGGCCGTGGACCGGCCCCCGCGATCGGGACCGAGGCTGCGCCATTGGAGAGCATCGTAGAGCTTGGCCTCGAAGCCCTGACCGACCGCCGTGGCCGGCAGAACGCTCAGCACCAGGCCGACCGTCAAGGCGAAGCTGGGAATCCGCATCGCGCCGCGTCGTGACATCGCGCGCTCACTCCTGCTCGGGGAATCGATATCGGGGAAACCGCGGGATGTTATCCCGCAGGACGGCACCCCGCCAGAGACAGCGCGCGCGGTCTCGGCCCGCCGAACTTGCATCACGCCGGTCGCGGGTTTCCTTTTTACGCCGACACGGGGTGCGGCCGCGCCTGATGCCCTTCCGCGGTCGGACCAGCGTACCGACGACATTCCGAGCCATACACGGAGGTTCCGTCCGATGACGACCCTGGCACGTTCGACCACGTCCGTCCTGATTGCGGTCCTGCTGCCGCTGTTCGGCGCCGAAACCGCCGCGGCGCAGGTCGACTTCGACCGACTCAAGGGCATGACGGCCCGCAGCATCGGCCCGGCGGGGATGAGCGGACGGATCGGCGCCATCGACGCGGTGGACGCCAATCCCAACGTGATCTACGTGGGCACGGCCACCGGCGGGCTGTGGAAGTCGACCACGGGCGGCGTGACCTGGACACCCGTCATGGACGATCTCCCCGCCTCGTCCATTGGCGCCGTGACCATTCACCAGCCGGCGCCGGATCTCGTGTGGGTGGGGACCGGCGAGCGGAACCGCCGCAACTCGGCGGGCGTGGGCACCGGCGTGTACAGGACGCTCGACGGTGGGAAGACCTGGGCCAAGATGGGGCTCGACAACACGGGCGCCATCGACGCAATCCTCATCCATCCAATGAACCCCGACGTGGTATACGTCGGCGCACTCGGAAACACGTGGGCCGACAGCGAAGATCGCGGCGTCTACAAGACCAGCGACGGCGGGAAGACATGGACCAAGATCCTCTATGTGAACCCGCGCACGGGTGCCGGGGATCTCGTGATGGACCCGTCAAACCCGAACCACCTGATCGCCTCCATGTGGGAGCATCGGCGCTGGCCGTGGTTCTTCACGTCCGGCGGGCCGGGTGGCGGGCTCCACGTCACGTACGACGGCGGCGAGACCTGGAAAGAACTGGGACCGTCCGACGGGCTTCCCCAAGGGGAGCTGGGCCGGGTCGGGCTCGACTTTGCGCGTGGCAATCCCGACGTCGTGTACGCGGTGACCGAGGCCAAGCGGAGCGTCATGATGCGTTCCGAGAACGGCGGCGACACGTGGACCATCGTGAACCGCGAGCGCGGGATCGCGGAGCGACCGTTCTACTACGGACAAGTGCGCGTCGATCCGACCAACGAGAACCGCGTCTACAACGTGCACGGCACGATCGACCTGAGCGAGGACGGCGGCAAGACGTTCCGTACGCTGTTGCCGTTCGCGCGGGTCCACGTTGACCATCACGCGTTCTGGGTCGGTCCGACGGGCGAGCTGTTGATCGACGGCAACGACGGTGGGGTGTACATCTCGCGCGATCGCGGGCAGGGCTGGCTGTTCGTCGAGACGCTGCCGCTGGCGCAGTTCTACCACATCAACGTCGACATGGCCGTTCCGTTCAACGTCTACGGCGGGCTCCAGGACAACGGGTCGTGGAAGGGACCGAGCCACGTGTGGCACAACGGGGGGATCCGCTACTACGACTGGAGCGAGGTGGCCTTCGGTGACGGGTTTGCGACGGTCGTCGATCCCAAGAACGGCCGCTACGGGTACGCGATGTCGCAGGGCGGGTTCATCGTGCGGTTCGACACGCTGACGGGCGAGCGGAAGTCCATCCGGCCCGCGCACCCCGACGGGGTCGACCTGCGGTTTCACTGGAATGCCGGCATCGGGATCGACCCGTTCGACGGGTGCGTCTACTACGGCAGCCAGTTCGTGCACCGGTCGTGCGACATGGGGAATTCATGGACCATCGTGAGCCCCGACCTGACGACCAACGATCCCGAGAAGCAGCGGCAGCTCGAGAGCGGCGGCCTCACGTACGACGTGACGGCGGCCGAAAATCACACCACGATCCTGACGATCGCGCCGAGTCCGGTGGAGCGAGGGGTCATCTGGGTGGGCACCGACGACGGGAACGTGCAACTCACGCGCGACGGTGGCGCTACGTGGACCAACATGGTCGGCCGCATTCGCGGTGTCCCGGCCGCTACCTGGGTACCGCACATCGAGCCGTCCAAGTTCGAGCGTGGCACGGCGTTCGTGGTGTTCGACGACCATCGGCGGGGCAACAACCGCCCGTATTTGTTCCGCACGACCGATTACGGCCGCTCCTGGAGCAGTCTCGCGACGGCGGACATCGAGCCGTACACCTTCTTGCACGCCGTGGAGCAAGATCCTGTGAACCCCCGCGTGCTCTACCTGGGAAGCGAGTACGGGATGTACGTGTCGCTGGACGGAGGCGCCAAGTGGACGTTGTGGCGCCACGGTCTGCCGCGCGCTCCGGTGCGTGCCCTCATCGTGCACCCGAGGGACCACGACCTCGTGATCGGGACGCACGGCCGGGCGGCATATGTGCTCGACGACGTGCGCCCGCTACGCGCGCTCGCGTCGGATCCGGCCATTGCAGGTCGGTCGCTCCACCTGTTCGAGATCCCGCCGGCCATCCAGTACGAGGTCGCCCAAGTGGGCGGCATTCGCTTCTTGGCGGATGGGAAGTTCGAGGGTGAGAACCGGCCGTATGGGGCGCTGCTCAGTTACTGGATCGGCGGGGCAGCCGCTGCCGATACCGCAGCGGCGGAAGGAGACTCCGCGCGGACCACCATCGAGGTGCTCGATGCTGCGGGCGAGCTGGTGCGGCGTTTCCGCGGGCCCGCCAAGGCGGGCCTCAATCGCACGTCATGGAACCTGCGAATGGACGGGCCGCGGAGCTTGGGCGACGATGACACGCCTGCCGAGTTCCTGCCGCCCGGGCCGAGCGTCCTGCCGGGGAGTTACACGATCCGGGTGAGCGCCGGCGCGGACACCGTCACCGGCACCGTCGTGGTGCAGGACGACGATCGGCTCGCGTACCCGATGGCCGAGCGGCGCGAGAAACTCGAGGTCCTGAAGCGCGCGATGCAGCGGCAGAACGTGGCGGTCGAGGCCGTGACCCGCCTCCGTGCGGTGCGGAAAGGCATCGACGCGGTGCTCGAGCGGACCAAGGGAAAGGAGGAGCTCGACGCCCTGCACTCGGCTGGCGACTCGCTCGGCAAGCGGCTAAAGGAGGTCGAAGAGACGTTCACCGGTCCGCAGGATCTGCAGGGCATCGCCGGGCGGCCGGATGCGGTGGTGGCGATGCTCGGGCTCGCCTACGGGCAGCTCGGTTCCTCGCAGGACGCGCCGACCCAGAGCGGCATGCTGTATCTCCGTCAGGCGGAAGCCCGACTTGAGGAAGCGCTCGAGGCCGTGAACGCCGTGCTCGGCGCCGTCGGAGGCTACAAGGACCGCGTGCGCGAGGCCGGGGTGGAGCTGCTCGAGGCGCCCGACGAGATCTCGATGGACTGGAGACCGGACGAGCCGTAGACGAGAGCGGACGTTAGCGTCCGCCGCGGTGCCTGAGCAGGAGCACGGCGAACCACTTCCGGTCGTCGGTGAATGCGTGGCGGACGTCGAACCCGAAGACGTCGAGGTAGGCCTTCAGGTGCTCGAGCACGAACTTGCGGCTGATCTCGGTCATGATCAGCTCGCCGGCATCGACGTCCACGGTCAGGCCCAGTGGTCCGAGCGCGATCCGCTGGGCCGTGCGGAACCGCGCAAAGATCTCGATACGCTGCCACGCCTCGTGATAGCGGGCAGTGTGCTCGATCTGCGTCACGTCGATACCGGCTGCCAGTTCCCGGTTCATGCGGACAAAGAGGTTGCGCGTGAACCTGGCCGTCACCCCGGCGGCGTCGTTGTAGGCCGCCTCGAGTACCTCGCGCTCCTTGACCAGGTCCACACCGAGGAGAAAATGGTCGCCGGCTGCGAGGTGGCGCGACATGCTGCGCCAGAAGCGAAGCGACTCGGCGTGATTGAAGTTTCCGATGGTCGACCCGAGGAACAGCACCATGGCTGGTGAGTGCTCCCGAAACAGCGGGAACGCCTCTTCGTACCGTCCCACGAGCCCTGCGAACTCGACATCGGGGTGGTCCGCCGCCACGCGCTGCCGGGCGGCGGCGATTGCGGCGTCGCTCACGTCGACCGGGACGTAGCGAACCTCTCCCGGCGCGTCGCCGAACGCTGAGAGCAGGAGACTGGTCTTCTCGGAGCTCCCGGACCCCAACTCGATCAAGGTGACGGGCCCCGTCAGCGTGCGGATCTCCGCAGCCGCCGCCCGGAGGATCGCGGCCTCGGTGCGCGTGGGGTAGTACTCGGGCTGCCGGGTGATCTCTTCGAACAGCGCGCTGCCCTGCGCGTCGTACAGGTACTGACTCGGGAGCCACCGCGGGGTATCGGTGAGCCCGATGGCGGCAGCCGTGGCGAACTCCAGCAACTCACCCGAGGGCGCCGGCTGGGTGCCGCGCTCCACACGCAAGCGACTTCCTGGTAACGATTTACGAGATCCAGCCTGACGGGAGGAAACGAGGCACCTCTCGGGCATTGGGAGCGATGGCTCTGGCAGGGCGGCGGCTGCCGCCAACCTACGGCCAACCGGCTTCACCTGCAAGCGAAAACGCGGGCTCGGGGGACCGTGTTCCGAGGGCTCCCGGGGGCCCCTGGCGAGCTGCCGACGGATGTGCACATTGTGAGTGAAGGTCCCGTCCCGCTTGGCCTGGCGGCCGTGACGAAGCCGACTACACGGTCGGTGTCGTCGCCGCCGTCGACGAGGTGATCCGGATCGCGCGCGAGGCCGGCGTGCGGGGGGTGGCGACCCATCTCAAGGCGCTGGGACCGCACGTCTGGGGATTCGCTGCCGCGTTGGCCACGCGTATCGATCGGGCTCGGGCGGAGGGCGTGGAAGTGTTTGCCGACCAGTACCCATATACGGCGTCCGCGACCGGCCTCACCGCGGCGCTGGTGCCCCGTTGGGCGCAGGCTGGGGGCGATGACTCCCTCCTCCAGCGGCTGGCAGTCCCATCAGTGCAGGCGCGGATTCGTGCGGAGATGGTAGACAACCTCGCTCGCCGAGGCGGCGCCGACCGGATCCAATTCCGCTACCACGACGCCGATCGATCAATCGAAGGCCGCACGCTGGCGGCGGTCGCCGCCGAACGTGGGCTCGAGCCGGTGGATCTCGCCATCCAGCTCGTGCAGGCCGGCGGGGCGGGCATCGTCTCGTTCAACATGAGCGACGCCGACGTCGAATACCTCATGCGTCAGCGCTGGATGATGACCTCGTCGGACGGCGACCTGGTCCCAATGGGCCGAGGCGTTCCCCATCCGCGGATCTACGGTACCTTCCCGCGCAAGATCCGCGTGTACGTCGTCGAAAAGGGCATCATCGACCTCGCCGATGCCGTACGGAGCATGACGACGCTGCCGGCGACGGTGTTCCGAATCTCCGACCGCGGAGCCCTCCGGCCCGGGATGGCGGCCGACATCGTGGTGTTCGACCTGGGCCGGCTGGCCGACCGCGCCACGTATGCGGACCCGCACCAGCTGAGTGAAGGCATGAGCTACGTGTTGGTGAACGGGCAGGTTGCGATAGACGGCAGCACGTTTTCCGACGTACGCGCCGGCCGCGTGCTGCGCCGCTAGACGCGAGCGTGCAACGGATCGGCTGACCGCGATCGCTTTGACATCGGCCCGCAGCCCCGTTATCGGCTTAGGTCGACGGTGCCACGTCCCACGGTCACTGTCCGACTAGACTGACAAGCATTGACGCTCCCAACGGCCCATCTCCCGGACTCGAGGAACGGATGAGACATGTGAGCCACGGCCTGGCGCTCCTCGGTGCGCTCCTGCTCGTTCCGGTACCGGCTGTGTCACAAGAGGACCCCGGCCAATCGACCAGCGGTCGCATCGCCGTGTTCCTCGACTGTCACACGGACCTCTGCGACTCCAGCCACTTTCGGCGTGAGATCACCTTCGTCGATTGGGCGCGGGACCGGCAGGATGCCGACGTGCACCTCCTCATCACGCAGCAGCAGACCGCCGGTGGTGGCTCGCAGCTGAGCCTCAGCCTCATTGGCCTTCGCGCGCTGGCGCCGCGCCGCGACACCATCGTAGTCGTGACCAATGCCGACGACACCTTCGAGGAGGAGCGTGCCGGACTCACCCGTACCATCAAGCTGGCGCTCGTTCCCTACGTATGGCACACCGGGGTGCTCGACCGCCTCACGCTCAGCTATGCCGAGCCGGCAACCGAAGCCGAGTTGTCGGCGGCCGGACCGATCGACGACCCATGGAACTTCTGGGTGTTTCGGATCGGCCTGGAGGGCTCCGCCGAGGGGGAGAGCCAGGAGCGGTTCGTATCTGGCGAAGCCTCCGTGTGGGCGAGCCGCATCACCGAGGACCTCAAGATCGAGCTCGACGCGGAGGCGGATGGGGACCGCTTGGAGTTCGACGTGGTGGACGAAGCGGAGGGAATCGACACCACCTACGTGAGCACCCGACGCTCATACAGCTTCGATGCCCTGGTGGTGTGGAGCCTCAACGCGCACTGGTCCGCCGGCGTGATGGCGGAGGTGGAACGCCGGAGCACGCTCAACTGGGATCTCGCCGTGCAGGGTGGACCGGCGGTCGAGTACAACATCTTTCCGTACGACGAGTCCACGTGGCACCGCCTCACGCTTCGCTACGTCGTGGGGGTTGCCGCCTTCGACTACACCGAGATCACCATCTTCGACCGCACGTCGGAAATCCGCCCGGCACACGTCCTCGAGATCGAGGTCGGCGTGCAGAAGGCCTGGGGCTCGATCCACGGCTCGATCGACGCATTCCAGTTCCTGCACGACCTCTCGAAGCACAGCGTGAGTCTGGGCGGGGGCTTGAGTCTGCGCGTCTTCCGCGGTCTCGACTTCAACGTCAGCGGAGACATCGCGCGCATCAAAGACCAGCTCTACCTGTCGCAGATAGGGCTCACGCCGGAGGAGGTTCTCCTCCAACGGCAGGAGCGCGGCACTGATTTCCGTTACGAGCTGGATCTCGGTTTCAGCTTCCGCTTCGGCTCCAAGTTCAATAACGTCGTGAACACGCGCATGTAATCGCGGTGGCGGGCGGTCAGGCCGGCACGTCGCCCTCCCGGTAGAGCCATCCGCCGATCAGCGCGGCGAGCTGGACTTCGACGAACGTCCACACGATGGCCATCCCCCACATCCAGAGCGACAGGGTGTAGAACCCCGTGGCGACGTCGACCACCATCTGCCACAGCCACCCCAGCGACCAGACCACGAGGCCAGCATACAGCGCGGTCTTCGGACCGGGGCCGAACCGCGGTCGCATCGCGGCGTATGTCCAGGTGAGAATGACGCCGATGGCGAACCCGCCGACCACGAGGGCCACGAGGGAGCCCGTCCCCATCGGGGGGAGGTTGAGGCCGGCGAACATCTCCTCGTACTGACCGCGGAACACGTTTGCGCTCAGGATTTCGGCAGCGTTGATGACGAGACCGGCAGCGAGCCCACCGGCAACGACGCGACCGTTATTGATCCGTGCCATGCCCGACCTCCTTCGGGAGAGAAGCTGACGAGAGGGATACTGCCACTCCACATGGGGCATGGATCCTTACCTGTCAACCTTCCGAGCACCACCCATCGCGCGATGCCCGCTGGAGCCGTAGCTTTCCCCTCGCCATGGCCACCGGAACACTGGAAGCGATCTGGATCAAGCGAGCCCATCGCGGGCCGATGGATCCCGTGGAACGCGCGACCGTCGTGGCCCACGCCGGACTAGTCGGCAACGCCGATCGCGGTGGGCAGCGCCAGGTGACGCTCATCGAAGGCGAGGTTTGGGACGACCTGCGTGCTCGCTTCGGCAGCGATCTCGAGCCCACGGCCCGTCGGGCAAACCTGATGCTCCGCGGCATCCGGCTCGCCGACAGCCGCGATCGCGTCCTGACGATCGGCACGTGCCGGTTGCGGATTCGGGGGGAAGCCAAACCCTGCGAGCGCATGGACGAGGCGTGCCACGGTCTCCGCACCGCGCTGGCATCCGCGTGGCGCGGCGGTGCCTACGCCGAGGTGCTCGGCAACGGAGAGATCACGCGCGGCATGTCGGTCGCTTGGGAGGAAAACGACCAGCGCGCGCCTGACACCGCCTGACTTCAGCCCGCATGACGAGGGATCATGGCCGACAAGATGGTCAAGACCGATGCCGAGTGGCGCGAGCAGCTCTCGCCCGAACAGTACCACATCACGCGGAAGAAGGGGACCGAGCGTCCGTTCAGTGGCGAGTACGTCCACTGCGACGAAAAGGGTGTGTACCGCTGTGTCTGCTGCGGGAACGCGCTCTTCGATGCGCAGACCAAGTTCGACTCCGGCACGGGATGGCCGAGCTTCACCGACGTCGCCGGTTCCGACACGGTCGTGCTGAAGCCTGACAACAGTCTATTCATGCGGCGGACGGAGGTGTTGTGCGCCAGGTGTGACGCGCACTTGGGACACGTCTTCGACGACGGCCCCGGGCCGACCGGCAAACGGTACTGCATCAACTCGGTGGCGCTGAAGCTCGAGCCCGGCGGCGACTGACCCGACAGGCCGTGATCGTCTACACCGACAGTCCTCAGTTCGGGGCCGATCTCCTCGGCGAACCGGAACCGCGCTGGACGGGGGCGGCGGCACCCGCCGACGCCGGTCTCGCCATTCTCGTCGAACGGCTCTATGCCGACCGACCCATATATGCAATCGACATCCCGGGTCACGAGACTTGGAGCCACGTGTTCGCGGTGGAGGCGGCCGAGCGCTCCCAATACGACATCCTGGTCGAATTGAGCCGGGCTGGATTGCCCCTTCCCTCCGGTGTCGCCTGTATCGCCGGGAGGGGGCGCGGATTCCATGGCTTTCGGGACCGTCCGTGGTTGGCCCTCGCCGGGAACATTCACTTCAGCGCGCATCTCTCCATGCCCCCGAACATTCTCGACTCCGTGGCCGACGTGATCGCGTTAGCTGCCGTATCGGTGGTCGAGGTAGTCGACGGGATCCCGGGTCTCGAGGGACGGGCGGGCATCAAGTGGGTGAACGATGTCCTTATCGACGAGGCAAAGGTGTGTGGGATCCTGGCACACATCGACGCATCCGAACACGGCGTGACGTCGGTCGTCGTCGGCATCGGGCTCAACGTCGAGACGACGCCGGACGTACCGCCGACGCCGTTCGTGCCGCGAGTGGAGGCACTCCGAGCCCAGGCCAGCGATCCGGCCCAGTGCGATCGGCGCGCCGTGCTGGCGGCGCTCTTGGCCTCGCTGAACCGCAATGTCCACAGTCTGCTCGACCGCGGCGCGTCGGCTCTTCGAGAGCGCTATCGGGAGCGGTCGCTGGTCGTGGGGCGCACCGTGGCCGTCTGCGCCGAGGGCACCGGGCCGGAGCCGGAGGTACTTGTCGAAGGTACGGTCGCGGAGCTTGGCGAGCGCCTCGAGCTGGTCGTGCAGGGCTACCCGCATCCGTTCGTCAACGGCCGCCTCATTCTGCGCCCGATTGGACAGCGCGAGCGGGCACCGGGATAGTTGCGGAACCCACACCCGTGCTGCTTATTGGGGGACGGGACGCGAGGTACGTGGCGGCACTGGGTCCAATCTCTCCTATCCGATCCGCAACCGGCACGTCCGTGGGGGTGAGCATGGGATCGCCGGACCTGCTTCTCATTTGCGTTTTTTCCTTCGCCGCCGTGTTTCTGTTGCTCTCGGTGCTCGCCTTGGTTATGCGGGC
>Ga0224496_10000428_pt1 | contig 29359 bp, 23 predicted proteins | sample SF_Jul11_sed_USG_2_FD_168127 | JGI IMG/M metagenome (GOLD analysis project Ga0224496, IMG submission 168127) | Sediment microbial communities from San Francisco Bay, California, United States - SF_Jul11_sed_USGS_8_1 | ecosystem: Environmental > Aquatic > Marine > Sediment | place: USA...
GCGGTGATAGCGGATCAAGGTATCCATCACCGTATTGTTAAAACCGTGGCCCATGTGCAGACTGCCGGTGACGTTGGGTGGTGGAATCATGATGCTGTAAGCATGGCTGCCGGCGTTGTGATGCGGCGTGAAATAGCCGTTGTCTTCCCAGGTTTTGTACCAGGTCTGTTCGATGGCTTTCGGGTTGTAGGTTTTTTCCATGGGCAAATCTGCTTCGTTGAAGAAGGCCTGTGCGGCGCGACGGATTAAAACCGAAGATTATACCGTATGCGCAGTCAGGATGGCATGTGCGACTGGCCTGAATGTTACATCTGTAGTATTCCGGACTGTTAAATGAAGAGACGATATTTGAACGAATGGTTATTCATCGTCTGCCTTATCTTTAAATTCACTGAGTATTTTTGGTATGTATTTCTGTAGTTCGAAACGTAGTTGCATGAATAAATGTTGTTCCAGATCAGGCATCATATCCTGCATGATTTTTTCGACCAGCTCATTCATTTCTGCACTACGGCGTTGGTCAACGGTACGACGCGTTGTTGTGCGGCGTTCAGCGACACGACGTTCGGTTTTTTCTTCTGCAATAGGTTCCTGTTTTTTACGACGGTCTTCCTGGCGGCGGTCGCTTCCCTTCAGTTCAGCCTTATTTTCTGTTTTTGTAGTAGAGGCCTTAATTTCATCTGTGCTGTCTGATTTGGGCGAATCACCTGGTTGAACGATATCTTCCAGTGTCGGAATATTTTTATGCTTATCGTTTGACATGGGCTATCCGTGATTTAGGTGATCGGTTATGTGTTAATGACCAATATTATAGTGCTTCAGGAAATAATTGTTTTTTTGTATTGAAATAACTTGCACATCCCTGTGAATTAATCAGCACGTGGCCTGATCAAAATCCATGTGAACTTTTATTTATGATGATTGCTTCGATTCTTCATAACGATCAAGAATATATTGCATCAACAAACTGACTGGACGCCCTGTGGCGCCCTTGTGATGGCCGCTTTTCCAGGCGACACCGGCAATATCAAGATGTGCCCAGTGATATTTTTTGGTGAAACGTGACAGAAAGCAGGCAGCGGTAATCGTGCCAGCACCTTTACCACCAATATTGGCGATATCTGCAAAATTACTATGCAGTTCTTCCTGATAGTCATCCCATAAAGGCAGTTCCCAGCAACGGTCACCGCTTTTCTCACCAGCGTTGAGCAGGTTGTGAATCAGAGGACTGTGGTTGCCCAGCAGACCAGCAGGATGAGATCCCAATGCGACAACACAGGCACCGGTCAGAGTGGCAATATCGATGACTACATCGGGATTATATTTTTCTGCAAAAGTGAGTGCATCACACAAAATGAGACGGCCTTCGGCATCGGTGTTAAGTATTTCGATAGTCTTGCCGGACATACTGGTGACTATATCGCCGGGTTTGATGGCTTTACCACCAGGCATATTTTCTACGGTGGGAATAATGCAAACAATATTCATTGGTAACTGCAATTCGGCGCAGGCACTGATAGTGCCCAGCACACTGGCCGCACCACACATGTCAAATTTCATCTCATCCATGGATGCACCGGGTTTGAGGCTGATGCCGCCGGAATCAAAAGTGACGCCCTTACCTACCAGAACTATTGGATCCTGTTTTTCATCACCGGCCATGTATTCGATGATAATTAACTTTCCGGCTTCACGACTACCACGCGATACGGCCAGCAGTGACCCCATGCCCAGTTTTTCCATGTCCTCTTCATCGAGCACAGTGGTTTTGATTTTTGGATATTGTTCCTGCAACGTAGTTGCCTGTTTGGCCAGATAAGCGGGTGTGCAAATATTGCCTGGCAGGTTGGCCAAATCTTTGCTGAGTTTGATACCTGTTGAAACTGCCATGCTATTGCGGACAGCAATTTCACCATCGGTGAGTTGACCACGGCCGGATACGCTGAAGATAAATTTTCTTAAAGGACGGCGAGGTAGATTAGTGTCGGTTTTTAGTTGATTGAATTGATAGAGACACTCATCTATTGCTTCGATGGACTGGCCAATTTTCCAGGTAATATTTCGGCGTTTAACGGGTGCCTCTGTTAAATAGGACGCGATTTCGGTAGCACCACTGGCTTGTAGTCGTTTCACCATGGCTTGGTTGGCTTTTCGGAAGTTCTGGGTAGTGATATCTTTTTCCTTGCCACAGCCGACCAGCAGGACACGATCACAAAGGGTATTTTCAAGATTATGTAACAATAAAGTCTGGCCTAAATCACCTTCCATTTCGCCTCGGCGGACCAGATTTGAGATTACGCCGCCACTGATTTCGTCCAGAATTTTTGCTGAGGGGGAAAGTTTGCGAGTGGCATAAACTGCAACGACAACACATCCAATACGTTGTTTTTCGGGGCTGCCGCTTTTGACGGTATATTCCATGAGTATCTCCGGGGATGTTATCTTGAATTTTTAATATGTAGATTGTATGCAATTAATGCATTGTCGGGTAGTCAATGTGATAATGCCAGCATAATGATTCAGTTTCTAAAAAAGCATTTATCGATTATCGATCGCTATATTGGTCAGGAAATTATAATTTCCTGGGTTTCTGTCCTATTTGTGTTGGTTATGGTGGTGGTGAGTGCTGATGCGGTGCATTTGCTGGCATGGCTGGTTGACGGGCGTATTCCGGTTGATATGTTTCTGGCGCTATTATTAAGTAATTTTTATGAATTTACCGTTATGCTGGTGCCTTTAAGTTTGCTTCTGGGTATTTTACTGGCGTTTGGGCGTTTATATAAAGATAGCGAAATGACTGCAGTGATGTCAGCGGGTCTGGGGCCGATACAATGGTATCGGCCTTTGCTGTTGGTGGCAGTGCCAACTACACTTTTAATGTTCTATCTCACTTTATTTGTTATTCCCTCAGTGGTAGGTCATCGTGATGGCATGATGACGGACATTAAAAACCGCACTGAGCTTAGTGCTTTATTCGCAGGCCGCTTTAATCAATCACGCGAAGGTAATGCGATCTTTTTTCTGGAGTCTCAGAGTAAAGACGGTCAGGTCATGGATCATGTATTTTACCAGCAGGTGAATGATGAAGTTGCGCAGGTGGATATAGCCAAACGTGCCCGTAATCATCACGATAATAATGGGCGTGATTATATGGTGATGGAGTCAGGCAGGCACTATGAAGGTGAACCCGGCAGTAAGCTTTATAAAATTACTGAATATAAGGAATATGGTATTTATATTCCCGGATCCAAAGATGTGAGTGCGACTTTGTCGGTTAAAGCTATGCCCAGTGAACAGTTGTGGGCGTCAAATTTGCCCCGACATCAGGCCGAATTGCAGTGGCGTTTAACCGTACCGGTAGCGACTCTAATAATCGCCATACTGGCTTTGCCGCTAAGCCAGACTACGCCACGCAGTGGTCGTTATGCCAATCTGGGCTGGGCAATATTGCTGTATCTGGTTTATTCGAATTTATTAAGCATGGCTTATAACTGGATCATTAAAGAACGAGTGCCCGCCTGGGTAGGCACCTGGTGGGTACATCTTGTTGCACTGGCGCTACTATTTATATTACTGAAACAGAGCGGCCATGTATTTCGAAGTAAAAAAATAAGGAGTAATAAAGCACGTGATGGAGTGGTGGTTTAGTGATTATTGATCGTTATATCGCACGTTCTATCGTTAGCGGTACTCTGGGTGCCCTTTTTGTTTTTGCCGCACTCTTTCTGTTCATCAATTTCGTCAGGCAGATTGAGCACATTGGCACTAAAGATTTTGGTTTAATGCAGGCTATTGTTTTTATATTGCTGAATTTACCCAAGCAATTATATGAATTAGCCCCGTCTATTATTTTACTGGGCGGGCTTATTTCCATGGGTACAATGGCAAGTAATTCTGAACTGGTGGTAATGCGCTCATCGGGCATTACCGTATCCAGAATTGTTCGTTCGGTATTGCAGATAGGTTTTGTGTTAGCGATGCTGGTGGGTTTGATGGGGGAATTTGTTGCGCCGTATGCCACCAATATGGCTAGAACCATGCGTGCTGCTGCCATGGATGACCAGGTGTTAGTCGGTGGTGAGCATGGGTTGTGGGCGCGAGATGGTAATCGTTATTTTAATGTGAAGACGGTGATGCCTAATATGCAGTTGCAGGATATTAGAATTTACCAGCTGGATGAAAGCAGAAAACTTAAACGAGCAAGCAGTGCGCAGAGTGCTTCTTTTAAAAATGAGCGTTGGTTGCTGAAGAATGTTCGACACAGTGATATTTCTGCAACAGGCGTTAAAACTTATGAAAATGCTCAAGAAGAGTGGGCGAGTTTGATAAAAACAGACTTGTTTGAAGTGCTCAGGCTGGAGCCTCAGGATATGTCAATGATGTCTTTAATGCGATACAGCGAATATCTGGAAGCTAACGAGCTGGATGCGGCAGCTTATCAATTAGCCTTCTGGATGAAATTATTTACACCCTTGGCCTGTCTGGTCATGTTATTGATTGCTATCCCTATGGTGTTTACGGCATCGCCCAGATCAGGTGGGACCGGGCAGCGTGTGGTTATTGGCCTGTTATTGGGTATTCTATTTTTTATCTTTAATAGAGCAATAAATCATCTTGGTGTGGTTTATGGCTTAATGCCGATAATTAGCGCTGCCATACCGTTGCTTTTTGTTACTTGCATTACGGTTTTTTTAATACGGCGTATACGTTAGCTTATGGCAGATAATCAGGCTGATTGATTTACCTTAAATCAATCAGCCGGGTGTTGGAAGAAATGTCGTGCCAGCTTCGTTTTTGGTTATCAAAGAGTGACCAGATAAAACCCAGGCCAAGAAAAGCCCATGAAATAACCGCTGTGATCTCTCTGATTGTCACCTGTTTCCAGTTGATGGTCTGAGAATTATTACTAATTAATTTTATTTTCCATGTTTTCATGCCCAATGTTTGCCCTCCATGTGTCCAGAACCAGCCGAAATAGAAAAAAATAATACTGGCAAGATAGAAACGCAAAAAGATAGTGTAGGCCATGCTTGAATCGGTGGCTTCTCCATTATTTATGGCATTAACTATGGCTGTGGCTAAAAAAAGAATGGCAGTTAGTAAGAAAAGATCATAAAAAATTGCCATTATCCTCCGTAATAACCCGATCGCAGGAAAAGATGATGGATGTTTGTCTATAGGGTTCATTATGGCTATTTTTTGTAATGTTTAGTTCTCGTACAGGGTTGAGTATTGTATGTTAAACAGGCTTGTTATTGTATTTCAATACGATAAGCTTAAACAACTTGATGGTTAATTGAAAAAAGGTGGTTTATGAAGGTAATTAAAAGTGGGTTTTATGTGGCAGCTTTAGCTGCAATTTCTCAGTCAGTAATGGCAGCGCCATTTTCATACGAAGCACGGTCATTAGGCATGGGTAATATCGGTGTGGCAACGGCTGATATCGCAACAGCGCCTTTTGCAAATCCGGCAATGTTATCGTTTCAGAAGGCAGAGGATGATTTTTCATTGTTGTTGGGTGTCGGTGGTTTTTTTAGCGATAGTGATGGCGTGATTGATAACATAGATCAGTTTCAAATAGCGAATGATCAATATGATGCAGCTATACTGGCAACAGATCCTGTTGCAGCTGCTGCGGCGGCAAGTGAGATGTTATTAATTGCGGGAGACCTCAATGGTAAGGTTATCGCACCTGAATTATCGGCAGCAGTTGCGATAGGTTTTTCTGGTGAAACCTATTCAATGGCTATTAGCGCACGTTCAGATGCCATTATTGCAGGTTGGGCTAATCTTGATACGACGGATGTCAGCACTATCACTGATCCTGCACTTAATACCTTAAATATTTTTGGAGTTAACACCACAGAGGTAGGTTTTTCGATTGCGCGCAGTTTTAAATTCATGGATAGAAAGGTTTCGATTGGTCTAACACCTAAAGTGGTGTCGGTCGAAGCTATCGACTACTCAGAATCTATTTCAACGGTGAATACAGGGTTGAATGATCTGGTTGATAATGGCATACAGGATCTAGGCGACTTTACAACTCTTGATATAGGCCTGGTTATGGCTGTGACCGACAATATTCAGGTGGGTTTGTCTGCTAAAAATCTGATTACAGAAGATATCTCATATGGTATTGAAACTTTATCCTTTAATACAGAGTTAAAAGTAGGCGTTGCTTATAGTGGTGACATTCTGACTATCGGCACTGATCTTGATTTAATCGAGAATGATCCGGTGATATCACGTGGTATAAAAAGGCAGAATTTGTCATTGGGATTAGAGCTTGATGTTTTTGATTTTGTACAGTTACGTCTAGGCATGATAAAAAACATTGCTGGTGGTATTTCAAGTGCAGATAAAGAAGCGATTAAAACAGCGGGTGTTGGTTTGTGGTTAGGCTTTAATCTGGATGTCGCTGTCATGGTAGGTGCGGGTGATTCATTGGGTGCATTCGTACAAACCGGATTTAAGTTCTAATTTTAAAATTATTTAGGGCGTTTTTTTGTAAAAAATGTTTCTGACCGTTTGATTCTTAAGATAAAAAATTATTTTAAAATAAAAAAAACATTTGCTAAATTAAAATATCGTTTTATACTCCGAATGGTAACTCACAAAAGGGGACGCAGATATGGCTAAAACCAAAGCTAAAAGTAAGAAAAAAGTAGCTAAGAAAGCAGTAGCTAAAAAAGCAGTAGTTAAAAAACCAGTGGCTAAAAAGAAAGTGGCTAAGAAAAAGGTAGCTAAAAAAGCAGTAGTTAAAAAACCAGTGGCTAAAAAGAAAGTAGCTAAGAAGAAAGTTGCTAAGAAGAAAACTTCTAATGTAGCTGCCAAGAAAAAGGCCGCAGCAGCTAAGAGAAAAGCCGCAGCTGCCAAGAAAAAGGCCGCAGCAGCTAAGAAAAGAGCTGCAGCAGCTAAGAAAAGAGCCGCAGCAGCAGCTAAGAGAAAAGCCGATGCAGCTCGTAAGAAACAAGCTCGCGAAGCCGCGGCAGTAGCTAAGCAAAAAGCGCGTGAGCGTATTGCAGCCGCAGCCGCAGTTCTGGCAGCAGCTAAAGCAGAAGTGGCTGCAGCCAATAAGCGTCAGGACTTGATTCTGAAGATGGCCAAGAGGAAAGAAGCGGCAATTGCTTCATTTGTAGAAAAATGGAACAAGAAAGAAATGGCTAAGATTGAAAAAGCCATGAAGCCTGCAAAACGTAAAAAACGTCGTGCTACTAAGAAATAAGACGTAAGCGTGTAAGCTGAGAAGCTTGTAGAAGGGACATTTGTCTATGACGAATGTCCCTTTTTTATTGTGAGTATGATTATTTTTACGAGGTCCAATGGCTAAGGCTGATGAAATACCATTAAGTGAGCAAAAATTGCTGGAGCAGTTTATTGATCATTTGTGGGTGGAAAATGCACTCAGTGAAAATACACTGGCTGCTTATCGTAATGATCTGGCCAGTTTCTCGCTCTGGTTAACTCAGCAAGGGTGTTTATTATGTAATGCTGATACACGCTCCATTCAGGATTATTTAAATCACCAGCATCAGACGGGCAAGAAGACACGCTCGGCGGCACGTTTACTGTCTTCATTGCGTCGTTTTTATGGTTTTTTATTGCGTGAGCATAGAGTGGAGGAAAATCCCACCAAATTACTGGAATCACCCAAAGGTGAGCATTCTTTACCTTCGACTCTCAATGAAACTCAGGTTGAACAATTGCTGGATGCACCTGATATTGCTAATGAACTTGGTTTGCGAGATCGTGCCATGCTGGAATTACTGTATGCCACGGGCTTACGTGTCTCCGAACTGGTGAATTTGCAATTGTCTCAATTATCGCTGGAGCCCGGCGTGATTCGGGTGATTGGTAAAGGAGATAAAGAAAGATTAGTGCCCGTTGGCGAAATTGCTCTGGAATGGATTGCTCGTTATTTAAAACAATCTCGCCCAGTGCTGTTACCTGTCCAATCTAAACCTACCAATGCTGTTTTTGTGACAAAACGCGGACAGGCGATGAGTCGACAGGCCTTCTGGTATATGATCAAGCGCTACGGACAGACGGCGGGCATTGCCACGAATATTTTATCTCCGCATACATTACGTCACGCTTTTGCCACCCATTTGCTTAATCATGGTGCGGATTTGCGTGTTGTGCAGATGTTGCTTGGACACAGCGATATTTCGACAACTCAAATATATACTCATGTGGCTGATCAGCGCTTGCAGGATTTGTATCATCAGCATCATCCTCGCGGTTAGGTAAAAACTGTTTAATAGAATTACTCAGAGATGATGGAATTATCTATAATACGGGCTGTCTAGAGTCTCAAGTTAATAAGAGTATTTATATCATGTCGTTATTTATGTTCGTAAGTCGTCGTTTTTTGCTTCTATTTTCCCTTATGGTGGTCGTTACACCTGTATTTTCAGCAGACAGTGGTATCGATACACTAAAAAAAGCACTGGCTAAAAATTTGCCCAAAATTGAAATTAACCAGATTAGCGAATCACCCATTCCAGGCTTATATGAGGTGATTGTTGGCGCCCAGGTGATATACATGGATAAAAGTGCGCGTTACATGCTCGATGGTGATCTTGTTGATCTATCGACTCGTGAAAATCACACCGAGAATGCTAAATCATCGATACGTCTGGCGGCCATTAATGAATTGGGTGAAGCAAATATGCTGGTTTATACACCCAAGCAGGTGGAGCATACCATTACCGTGGTGACTGACATCGATTGTCCTTATTGCCGGCGTTTGCACAGTGAAATGGATGAGTACATGAAAAATAACGTTAAAGTTCGTTACATCTTTATGCCGCTGAAAGGTCAGAGTGATTTTGATACGACGGTGAGTGTCTGGTGCGCTAAAGACAGAAATAATGCCCTGGATCTTGCCAAAGCAGGCACTGAAATTGAAGCCCTGAAATGTGATAGCCCAATTCAGGATCATCTGGCTCTGGCTAAGCAGATAGGTGTTCGTGGTACGCCTGCCATTATTATGGAAACGGGTGAAATGTTGCCTGGTTATGTTCCCGCTGCAAAACTGGTGCAGGAAATGAACAAGCAGCATGCGGCTTTAACTAAATAAGTTCAATAGCTAGATACGGGCAGGTCGTTAGATTGGTATTTCTCAGAAATTGATTTTCATTCGTCCAGCCAGATTAATGTCTGGCTGGCGGTGAATAAAATCCCCTTCTTTATTTTGTGATCAGGCCATATTTTTTGAATGCCCTGACTATATAGATTCATTTGCGCGGAGAAACTTGCCGCCAGAGTTTTGCTATTAGCGGTACTGGCCTGTGCATGAGTTTTGTAATCAATCAGTAATATTTCATTATTACCGAGGATCAGTCGGTCGATCAAACCATATACCGACTGACCATTATTATCGTATAACAGCGGCAATTCGTTGAAGCTCTGCACTGACTCTCCGGGTGAAAAAATCATTTTAAATTGTATGTCATTGAACACCTTCTGAGCTTCATCTAGCCATTGCTCGATCTGATGATGCTCCGCATCCTGTTGAAACTCAGTCAAAAGTATTTGACGGATGAGCTCATTTGATAAAGTTTTTTTTCCGCTCAGCAGTTCGAGTGCGCGATGAATCGCAATGCCACGAATCTGGCCGTGCTCGGCATTTAAATCACTGGTTGCTATAAATGAATATTGTTCCCGATTAGCCTTGCTGGGCGCAATTATGCACTCAGGTTTAGCCAGCGATTTTATTGGTTGCAGAAGCTCAGGCATGATTTTTAGCTGGGAATGACTAGTTGCAGGTGTTTTTTCAAAATTATCTACAGTGACCTGATGCTCAGAAAATACATAGTGGAATGATCCATCGTCCCGTCCTTCGGTTATTGATGCTATAGCCTTTCTAGAAAGATCGTACCAGCCGGAAGACGTTTTTTTGCTAGCGACTCCCGAAATAAATAAATATTCGCGTGCCCGTGTTAAGGCAACGTAGAGCAAATTCAGTTGTTCACGAGCTTGTGCCTCAGCTTTCCTGTCCTGTACTTTTAGTGTCAGGCTATCGGTGTTTGGCTTGCTCATCACCAGTTGCATGCGCTCGGGTCGTTGACTATCGGCCGGCCAGTCGACCAGCGTACTGTACGCCTCGTTGTTGTTACTGCCACGATTACAGTCGGCAAGAAAAACCACGGGCGCTTCAAGTCCCTTGCTAGCATGGATGGTAAGGATGGTGACGCGTTCCCCGGCTTCATTCACGTTGGGTTCGTTGGGAGAGCTGGCTTCCGGTTTTCGCAAGCTGCGCAGGTAGTGAAGAAAATGGCTCAGGCTCGGGTAACGGCCTGCATCCAGTTCCAGAGACAGTTCGAGAAAACGCTGTAAATTGGCCTGTACGCGCAGTTTCAGTGTTTCATCCACCGAAGCGGCATAGCGCTGCAAAAGATTGGCTTCCGCGTAAATTCTATCCAGTAAATCGTGCACCGGAATGGTGTCGGCCAGCGCGTGCCAACGTGGCAATAATCTGGCAGCGCGTACCAGTGGATGCGAAACATCGAACGTTTCGGGCAGCATCTGTAATCGATCATACCAGTGTGGCGCATCTTTGATCCGCGCCATGGTAATGAGATCTTCGTCGGAAGCGTCAAAGATGGGTGATTTAAGTACCTGTGCAATGGCCAGATTGTCGAACGGGGTGATCAGGCTATCGAGCAGTTTTTCCAGATCGCGAATTTCAAGATTATCCAGCAGGGTGCCGCGTTTGTCTGAAATGAAAGGAATATTTCTCTCACGCAGTGCCTGTTCGTATTCCTTGATGGGCTTTCGCGCTTTTACCAGAATCATGATGTCGCCGTGGTTAATGGCACGAACACCCCGATCGGTTTTTATGTAGTGCGGCGTATTGGTCAGGGTTTTTATTTGCGCTGCGATTAGCTTGGCTTCTTCCTGATACTGAGTATTTATTTTTTCCTTACGCGGTTCGAGCAGTGGATTGCGCAACTCTGTGCAGGCAGGTTCGTCTGCTTCTTCAGCTGGCTGGCACAGGGGGAAAACGGTGACGCGCCCTGGCAGTGTTTTCAAATGGGTATCGTGTTCGCTGAAGTTGGGCATCAAGGCCTGAACTTCTGTCTGTTGAAAAACACCATTCACAAACTGGATGATGGCGGGTGATGATCGCCAGGAAAAATCCAGCGGCGCTGCCTGTGCGTTCAGATGTTCTGCCAGCCATGCGGAAGCCTGTGCCTGCAGGGCCGGATTAGCACGCCGGAAACCGTATATCGACTGTTTTTCATCACCGACCAGAAATGCGGTGCGCCAGCGGTCGGTTGAACCTGCTGCCATTTCTTCGAACAGCGGCGCCAGCAATTGCCATTGGGTCGGATTAGTGTCCTGAAATTCATCGATTAAAAAATGATCGATGCGCTGATCGACTTTGTATTGCACCCAGAGCGCGTTATCCGAAGTGTTGAGCAGTTGATAGCAATGCCACTCCAGATCGGTGAAGTCGAGCATTCTGAGCTCGCGTTTGATGCGCTGAAATATTTCGATAAAACGCTGGCCGGAGAAATACCATGCCTGATTAATGGCGAGAGTGCGCAGTCGTTTCAAATAATCCAGTGTCTCGATCAGCTGTGCGCTCAGGCGATCATGAATCTCCAGAAATTGGTCCTGACCTGCTGAAGTCATGCTTTTTTCCTGGGCATTGCTGAGTTTGCGCGCTCGCGGTTCGTCGCTCGCGGTTAAAAAGACGCTACGAATTTTATTCAGCGCATTGATATCAAATACCGATTCAGAGAGTACGGCCTCGATGATTTCGGCATGACCGTCGTTGGTTTTGGTGGCATGTTTGCGCAGCAGTTTGGCAAATTCAGATAAGCCGATTCTGGTGAAGTCGTTAAAGAAGTTCTCGACCGGATCTCTGCTATCAAGTAACTCCAGTTGCTGTCGTAAGTTTGCATGTGCATATTCGACCGGATTATCGTGATCGAAAGTATAGGCCCACCAGTCACTACGATGGCTGAGCATACTGGACAGTGAGGTGCGCAGATTGGCGACACTGTTGTTTTCCTGCATCAGGAAATCCAGCGACTGGGTCAGGGCGCTGTCAGGCTGCAGGGTGGCTTCGGTAAATAGCTCTTCCCAGGCCTGCTGTTCCAGCAGGCTGGTGTCGTCGAGCAGCTCGAAACCCGGCGGCACATTCGCTTCCAGGGGGAATCGGGCCAGAATGTCCTGACAGAAAGAATGGAAGGTTTGCAGCCTGACCGGATGCAGGCTGTGTAGCGATTGCTCGTACAGGCTACGTGCGCGTTGCTGATTTTCGGGAGAGGCTTCGGTCTGGATTGCTTCCAGCATGCTGATTAGTTCGTCATCATCACAGCTGGCCAGCTGATAAAGGCGCTCGTTCAGGCGTATCTGCATTTCAGCCGCCGCCTTGCGGGTAAAAGTCAGCGCTAGAATACTGCCGGGTTCAGCGCCGGCCAGCAATAATCGAACGATACGGGTGATCAGCAGCCAGGTTTTGCCGCTACCGGCCGAGGCCGAGACGGTGGCGTTGATATGGGGCTGGCTGGCGGCGAGGCTATTGGAGGCGGACATGGCCGCTAGCATAAGCAGATAAATGCACTCTGTAAACAAGACCTTTTTATCGCAAAGGCGCAGAAACGTGGAGTTTTATTATTTGTACTGAGCACAAATAAATACAAACAAGGTTTTCTCTGCGTCTCTGCGCCTCTGCGGTGAATGCTTTTAGTTTTAACTATTTAATACTGGAGGAATTCGCCTCTGGCCTGTACTATTAGCCGCCAGCGTATCAACCCAATATAACTATAAAATGATTCATCAAGGGTTCTATTCATGAGCAAATACGATGCCTCCGCGATTGAGGTATTAACAGGCCTCGAACCGGTGCAGAAGCGGCCGGGGATGTATACCGAAACCACCCGTCCCAACCATCTGGCGCAGGAAGTCATCGATAACAGCGTCGATGAAGCCGTTGCCGGACACGCCAGCCATATCGAAGTGACTCTGTATAAAGACGGTTCGCTCTCCGTGCGCGACGATGGCCGTGGCATGCCGGTGGATATCCATCCCGAAGAAGGCATTTCCGGTGTCGAAGTGATTCTCACCCGGTTACACGCCGGTGGTAAATTTTCCAACGACAATTACCAGTTTTCCGGCGGTTTGCACGGCGTGGGTGTCTCGGTGGTGAACGCGTTGTCATCAAAGCTGGAAGTCGAAGTCCGTCGTGATGGTGATGTTTACAGCATGAGCTTCGAACATGGCGAAAAAAAATCCAAACTGAAAAAAATTGGCACGGTTGGTAAGCGTAATACCGGCACCAGTATTCATTTCTGGCCGGAGAAAAAATATTTTGATTCAGCTAATTTTTCCGTATCACGACTCAAACACGTCTTGCGTGCCAAGGCTGTTCTGTGTTCCGGCCTTAAAGTCGATTTCTTCGATGAAAAGAGCGGCGAAAAAGAGTCGTGGTTATACGAGGGCGGCCTGGTCGATTATCTGGGTGAGTATTTAGCTGATCTGGAAATTCTGCCGCAGGATCTTTTTTCCGGCAGCATGCAGGGTAGAAATGAGCAGGTTGACTGGTCGCTGAGCTGGCTGGTTGAAGGCGGTGAACTGGTGACGGAATCATATGTCAACCTGATCCCGACCGCGCAGGGTGGTACGCACGTGAATGGTTTGCGTACCGGCCTGACCGAAGCGCTACGCGAGTTTTGCGAGTTTCGTAATTTACTGCCGCGTGGTGTCAAACTCAGTCCTGAAGATGTCTGGGATCGAGTCTGTTATGTTTTATCGGTGAAGCTGCTCGATCCGCAGTTTTCTGGACAGACCAAAGAGAGATTATCCTCGCGTGAATGTGCTGCGTTCGTTTCCGGCGTGGTCAAAGATGCATTTAGTTTATGGTTGAATCAGCATACTGAAGCCGGTGAGGCGATTGCCACGCTGGCGATCGACAATGCGCAGAAACGGTTGCGTGCCGGTCGTAAAGTGGTGCGCAAAAAAGTTACTACTGGTCCGGCGTTGCCCGGAAAACTGGCCGATTGCTCATCGCAGGATTTAGAGCGCACCGAACTGTTTCTGGTAGAAGGCGACTCGGCGGGCGGCTCGGCCAAGCAGGCGCGTGACCGTGTGTTTCAGGCGATCATGCCGCTACGCGGAAAAATTCTAAATACCTGGGAAGTGGAATCAGATCAGGTGCTGGCGTCACAGGAAGTGCACGATATTTCCATCGCGCTCGGTATCGAGCCGGGCAGTAGCGATCTGAAAGACTTACGTTACGGCAAAATCTGTATTCTCGCTGATGCTGATTCCGATGGTTATCATATCGCGACTTTACTTTGCGCTTTATTTCTTAGACATTTCCGCACACTGGTTGAAGCCGGTCACGTTTACGTGGCGTTGCCACCGTTGTTCCGTATCGATATCGGCAAGCAGGTTTTTTATGCGCTTGATGAATCTGAAAAGCAGGGTGTGCTCGATCGCCTCGAAGCCGAAAAAGTCCGGGGCAAAGTATCGGTATCACGCTTCAAAGGTCTGGGTGAAATGAACCCCATGCAACTGCGTGTCACGACGCTGGCGCCAGATACCCGACGCCTGATTCGCCTGATTGTAGAGGATGGCGATCAGAGTGATCAGATGATGGATATGCTGCTGGCGCGCAAACGTGCTGCAGATAGAAAAGCATGGCTAGAGACCAAAGGGGATCTGGCCGCGATCTAGAAAATTTTAGAACCGCATTTTGTTTTATCAGAAAAAATAAAGAAATTATGAGTGACCAGACAGAAATTGATTTTGAAGGTGTAGAACAGCAACCGATGTCGGTGTTTACCGAGCGCGCGTATCTGGATTATTCCATGTACGTGATTCTCGACCGTGCCCTGCCGTACATTGGTGATGGTCTTAAGCCGGTGCAACGACGCATCGTTTACGCCATGTCCGAGCTGGGTTTGAACGCGACGGCCAAGCACAAAAAATCCGCGCGCACCGTCGGTGATGTGCTCGGTAAATATCACCCGCATGGTGATAGCGCCTGTTACGAAGCCATGGTGCTGATGGCGCAGCCGTTCTCCTATCGTTATCCGCTGGTTGATGGTCAGGGCAACTGGGGCTCGTCGGATGATCCAAAATCGTTCGCCGCCATGCGTTACACCGAATCTAAACTGGCGGCCTATACCGAAGTGCTGCTGTCCGAGTTAGGCCAGGGCACAGTGACCTGGATCCCTAACTTCGATGGTTCACTCGATGAGCCTGAAACTTTGCCGGCGCGTTTGCCCAACGTGTTATTGAATGGTGGCACCGGTATTGCTGTCGGCATGGCGACCGATATTCTGCCGCACAATATTCGTGAAGTGGCCAGCGCCTGCATTCGTTTACTGGAAGAGCCGAAGAGTACGCTAGAAGATTTATGCGAACATATTCAGGGTCCGGACTTTCCTACCGAAGCTGAAATTGTGACTTCACGCGCCGACATCATTGAAACCTATCGCACCGGCCATGGCAGTGTGCGCCAGCGCGCGCGTTACGAAATCGAGGATGGCGCGGTGATCATTACCGCGCTGCCTTACCGGGTTTCGGGTAATAAGGTGCTGGAACAGATTGCACAGCAGATGATCGCGAAGAAGCTGCCGATGGTAGAAGATCTGCGTGATGAATCCGATCACGAAAATCCAACCCGTCTGGTGATTGTGCCACGTTCCAATCGAATCAATATTGAAGAATTAATGCATCATTTGTTTGCTACTACCGATCTTGAATCGAGTTATCGGGTGAACATGAACATGATTGGCATCAATGGCCGGCCACAGGTCAAAGATCTGAGGTCGCTGCTCGAAGAGTGGCTCAAATTCCGCACCGTGACTGTACGCCGTCGTCTGCAATGGCGCCTGGATAAAGTAAACAGCCGTTTGCATATTCTTGAAGGTTTGCTGATTGCGTTTTTGAATATTGATGAAGTGATTGCCATTATTCGTGAAAACGATAAACCCAAACCGGTGTTGATGGCCCGTTTTGAAATTTCGGATATACAGGCCGAAGCCATACTCGAATTGAAACTGCGCCATCTGGCCAAGCTCGAAGAAATGAAAATTCGTGGCGAGCAAGATGAATTAGCTCAGGAACGTGATTATCTGGAAAAAATTCTGGGTTCAGCGACACGATTGAAAACCCTGATACGCAAAGAAATTCAGGAAGATGCTGAAAAATATGGCGATGATCGACGCTCACCCATCGTCGCGCGTGGTGCCGCGCAGGCGATGGATGAAAGCACGCTGATTTCCAGTGAGCCGATCACCGTAGTATTGTCATCCATGGGATGGGCGCGTGCGGCTAAGGGGCATGATATTGATGCACTAAAGCTGAATTATAAATCGGGCGATCAATTTCTGGCGGCAGCGGCTGGGCGAAGCAACCAGCTGGCGGTATTTATAGACTCTACAGGACGCGCTTATACCCTGCCGGCGCACAAATTGCCGTCGGCACGTGGCCAGGGTGATCCGCTCACCAGTTATTTCACGCCACCCTCGGGTGCACACTTTGTTTCAGTCATGATGGGACAACCGGATGATCTGTATTTATTGTGCAGTTCTTTTGGTTATGGTTTTGTGACAAAACTGGGTGATATGCACTCTCGAACAAAGTCTGGCAAAGCCGTGATCAATGTGGGTAAGGGCGCCAAAGTATTACCGCCAGTTAAGGTACGTGATCTGGATAATGAACAGATTGTGGCAATCAGTTCTGAAGGTCATATGGTGATCACTCCACTGGTACAGCTACCGGAAATGGCACGAGGTAAGGGTAATAAGATCATCAATGTACCGAGCAAGAAACTCAATGCTGGTGAAGAATCGATTGTTGCAACAACATTGTTACAACCCGATGAAAAACTGGTGGTGTATTCAGGTAAAAAATACAAAACAATGAAACCATCTGAGCTAGAAATTTATGCTGGTGAACGGGGCAGGCGAGGCTTAAAGTTACCGCAGGGTTATAGAAATGTAGACTCGCTGGTAGTTGAGTATAAGGCAACAAATGTTAATGATTAGTTAGTTGTATACGCATTCGAAAGGAGTTTTTTTGGTGGTAAAACACCGCAAATCCTGATTTCAACTCTTCTTGGTCCTATACTGATAATGTTTCTTTTAGGTTAAGTTCGCCTTACTCTGGTTCTCTGGGCCCCTGTCTTTTATGAATAATCATTATTTTTATTCTTATCTGCATAAGCAAATACCAGTGATGATGGTTCTATCACTGTTTCCCGGGCTGGGTTATATCTTTCTCAGCTGGATGCATGGTATCTCAGCTAGAGCGATTATCTGGTATATAGGCATTGTACTGGTATCTATCTGGGGATACCGTATCTATAAACAATATCTTGATAATAATCTCAGTAGTGCGCAGTTAAAGATCTGGTATAAAAATCTTACGCTGTTTTATTACGCGTTCTTCATACTCTGGCTGGTTATTTTCCTGTTGTTCATTACAGAAAAACAATATCATCTTCATTATATTGCGATTTTTACAGAAATAGGTGCTTCTGTGGTCGCCTCGGTTTTATTAGTTCCCGATAAAAAGCTATTTAAACCCAATGTAATCATGTTAATGGTGCCATTAGCTATTTATTTTTTATTTATTGGCGAATGGTTTGGTTATGTTTTATCCATATTTTCCGGGATTCTAGCGTGGGTGTTAATTTATGCGGCTGAGAGTAGTCATAAACTACTGATGCAGACTAACTATCTGGCTAATCATGATTCGCTGACAGGTTTAAAAAATCGTTATTACTTTATTAATTATCTACAAAGTATGATGCCCTCACTGCAGGATTCAAAAACATGGTCTTATCTGTTGTTGATCGATCTTGATCATTTTAAAACGATTAATGATTCACTGGGGCATGATATTGGAGACCGGCTACTGCAGAAGGTGTCAGAGCGAATTAGAAAAGAAAAACATGCTAATAGTTTATTAGCCCGGCTTGGTGGTGATGAATTTGTTGTTGTTGGTCCTGAATATGGAAACAGGGATGAATGTAGAATTGAAGCTCAGGCATTAGCAGAGCGAATCTTATTAATACTCAAGGAAAGTTATATCGTTGAATTACACCATCTCTATATTAGTGCCAGTATTGGTGTCAGTCTGGTTAATGGCAAGAATAATGATGCCAGTCGTTTGATCAAAGAAGCAGATATCGCCATGTATGAAGCAAAGGAGAACGGGCGTGATGGTGTTATTATTTTCGATGATGAGATGGAAAAACGAGTGGAGTACAATCTTGAGATCGAGCAGTTATTGCATTTTTCGCTGGATAAAAATGAAATATCCCTGGTTTATCAACCGCAAATTGATGGGCATGGAAAGGTAGTAGGTGCTGAAGCCCTGGTGCGCTGGAACAATGAAAAGCATGGCACAATCATGCCGGATACATTTATACCTATTGCGGAACAAACAGGGTCTATTATTGTACTCGGCCATTTTATTATGGAAACAGCTTTTCGTACCCTGAGTATCTGGGAGCAACAGGGAATTGCAATTCAACAGTTTTCAATTAACGTCAGTATGCGTCAGTTTTTCTATTACGATTTTGTCGACGATGTTCGTTCGTTGTGCAAAAAATATTTGACTGATGATAATAGAATTAAAATTGTCTTCGAAGTAACTGAAAGTATTGTTGCAGAAGATCTGGATAAGATTATACGTATCATGGAAGAAATCAGGCAGCTGGGCATTCGTTTTTCCATGGATGATTTTGGTACTGGCTATAGTTCTTTGAGTTATTTGAAGCGTCTGCCAATTGATGAAATAAAAATTGATCGTTCATTTGTTTCCGAACTGAACAAAGTGGAAAATGATCAGATTATGGTCAGTAGTATTCTGGATATGGCTAAACAGTTTAATTTGAAAGTCGTTGCAGAAGGCGTTGAAACCGAAGATCAGTTTGATTTTCTGAAGTCCAGAAAATGTGATATTTACCAGGGGTTTTATTTTTCAAAGCCGCTAACGGATGATGAGTTCCGAGCTTTTTACAAAAAATAATGCACCCATAAGGGCGCATTAGAAATACAGTTACTAAAAATTAAAACTTAACCACCCATATCGGTAAAGTCATAATTCATTATTGGTGAAGGTTCCTGCAGGAAATAACCCTGAATAAAGTTAACACCTATGCCCCAGAGTACCGATAGACTGGCTGCATCGGGCACAAACTGTGTGATAGTCAACTTGCCACGTTCACCAGCTTGTGCTGTAAGTTTCTGAATGGCTTCCTGGTTTTGTGTGTTTTCAATTAGGTCTTCCATAAATGTTCTGTCGAGGCGAATATAATCGACATCAATATGGTCGAGTAGCTGGAATGGGTTGGCGCCAGTGCCAAAGTCATCCAGAACGAAACCGCATTTAATTCTCTTCAGGTTCTCGCACATGGTTTTGGTGTATTTCAGATTGGTAACAGCGGCTGTTTCCTTAACTTCAAAAATCAGGCAATCAGCGGGTAGTTTTTTTTCTTTGATCTGGTAGTCCAGCCAGTCTATTAATGTATCATCTTTAAGTGAAGGTGCTGAGAGTTTGATGAAAAAACGTGTGCGTTTACCTTTTTTCCATCGTTCGTCGAGTACCTGAATGGTGCGTGTTAAGACCCAGCGATCGACCGCAATAGCCATGCCTATGCGTTCGGCTGCTGGAAAAAAGTCCTGTGGCATAATCAGGGTGCCGTCATTATTTTTCAGGCGAACAAAGACCTCGTAGCGCTCATCAGTATCGCCGTGCAGGCTAACGATAGGCTGATAGTAGAGGACAAATTTATTATTCCTTATTGCGTCAGTAAGTTGTCCTTTGAATTTTGAGTCTGCCTCGTGTCGAGTCAGTTCGCCTTCTTTAGGGACGTAGATATTGAGTTGATTGTTACCGTTGGCAGCGGCTTCATCAGAAGCTTTTTCTACACGGGCTAAAACTTCGTTGCATTCTGGTGAGTTTTTGTCAATCAGTGCGACACCGATACTGCAGGTGGTATTAATGGTTTCATCTTGTATGCCAACTTCGAATTCGCTAATTTTATCCTGAATTTCCTGTGCGTAATCTTTAATAGAATTTTTATCTTTATCACGAGCAATAATGACAAAGCTGGCATGGGTATAACGTGACAAAATATCATTTTCATGGGTTGCTTCCTGTAGTTCTTTAGCAACAGCAATAATGTATTTATCAGCACCGACAACACCGACTTCATTTTTGATGTTGTCAAAGTTATCGAGGCGTATTTCCATGATGGCGGCAATATTCTCATTACCATCGCATTCTGAAATAATTGCTTCAACACTTTCAAGACAATGCTGGCGATTGAATAACCCTGTTAGTTGATCTTTCTGACTGAGTAATTTTAACTGACGCTCAAGCTCTTCGGTATTGACGTCTTCTTTACGAATGACGACCTGTATGCATGGTTCACCCTCAATGCGTGCTGCTGAGAATTCCATCTCACCGTCAAATTCCTTGCCATCTGGTTTATGCAAACGGGTTTCCAGTTTTTTGAGGCCACTCTCACTTTTCATGTAGTCACGAAGAAAAGCTTTAAAATCATCACGGCTGTCATAGGCGACCATATCGAGAATGGGTATACCCTCAAGCTCATCAGACCGCTCAATATCGAACAATTCCAGGTAGGAGTCATTAGAGTAGACGTGCATGCCTTCATGTATATAGGCAATAGCATCACGTGAGCTGTCGAGTAGTGAATTACAACGAAGCTCAGATTCATCTAATGTTTTTTTCAGGGTCTGGCATTGTACCCAGTTGCGATAGGCCCGAACCTCACGGTTGATTACCTGTGCAAGATGTTTCATGTTCTCATAAGAAGAGAGATCCATGGCGCCTGCACTAATTGCCTCAGTCACATTGGCTTCAGATCCACTTTTATCGACAGCAATCACGGGAATAGGCGCATCACCGGTGTTTTCTTTAATAACTTTACAGGTTTCTTTGAGGCTAATTAATTCCATGCCCTGTGAATACAACACTAGATCGGGTTGTTGAGATTTAATCGCATCTATCAGGTCTTCATCGTCCTCTACACGTGAAGATCGTGTAGCATAACCTAGAGTTCTTAGTGTACTGATGACTTTTTCTTCGGTATCGAAAGAATCATCGACAATAATCAGATTAATGGTTTTATCAGCCATTGTTTTTTAGAATCCATTAAACACCTACGCAGAAAATATTGCGTATGCTGGGTTGAGGTTTTTGTTACAGCGAAGACCAGATCTCGTCAAAGTCATCTTTTTTCTTGATAGCGTCTTCTTTTTTCTCAATTTTCTTTTTCTGAATGTGCTGATCCATATGTATGAACTGGAACTGTGTGAATGAACCAGTATGCTCCTGTCTGTCACCCAGTTTTATTTCTATATTCTGCTCAAACACATCCACCCTTAGTTTATCATCTGTTTTGAAGGCATGTGCGGGTAAAATAATAGTAGCTGGTTGATTGAGTGGTCTGATACCCGGAATCATCAGTGCATCAAAAGCGGCTTCATCAGGTCGATGGAGTCGATGAGCCTGAGCTGAGATGACCTTGGGAGACAGCACCTGTACCCCTATTTCCAGTCCATATTCCAGCGTAAACTGCATCCAACGAATAGTGCCGATACGCCATTCATAGTTGTCATCGGTGCTACGTTCATGGATGGCGATAATTTCGCCAATCTGAGCTTTGGAGGTGGTTTCTGAATTCCAGCGTAGACAGTATCCACCAGCGCTGATATTGACTATTTCCCAATGTAGATCATCATCTTCTTTATTGAGCTTTAGTTTTGCGTTAGCCAATAACTGGCGTTGATTATCGAAGGCGCTGGTCATGGCTCTGCCTCTGGCAACCATATCCCAGGCATCATTTGACGTTTTGCCTATTTCTGTATGTGTCATATAACCTGATGAGTCATCAGCCATGGCTTTAAATTCTTCAGGAATGGTTTCCAGTGAAAATGTACCTTCAGCATCGAAAGACTGGGGCATGGATTTGAGTGATTCTGGTAAATCACTTTCACGAATCATCTTGGCGGCGTGTACCAGCCCAATTGCAGCGACGATACTGCCACCTTTACCAATTCTGGAGAAGTGGCGTTTCGGCATTACACCCCATGCCATGACCAGTGCTTTTAGCGCTTCTGTTGAAAGTTCTTCTCCAACAGTAATAGCATCTTGCTTATGCGCGGAGTTACTGATTTCTTTACGTAAATTATCGACCAGATTAGCGGTTTCCAATGTAAATATTTTATTATTGCTATCGCAGTCCTGTTGGCTCAGATAGGAGGGTGGGCGGTCTTCTTCAATACGCACACAAAAGAATCGATTAATCTGATTTTCCTGTGTTTGCATGCTCAGATTAGTTTGTTTTACCCAGTTATACAGTTTGTTATATACGCGTTGGCTATCACTCTGACGCATGGCCGTGGGTCGAGATAGTGAAAACAGCAACATCTGCTTATAAATGTCTTCGATGCTGGTTTTCTTATTAGGATTCTCGATGTCATCAACGTTATTTTTATACAGATTGAGATCGACGGCGTAGTTGAACATTTGGTGTGCATCAACCCAGATGTTAGCTGGTACAGGTGCATAAATTTCACTGGATCGTAGGAGTAATTCAGATAGATACTTGATAGAGCGAGCTATGGTAATAGTCTGGCTTTTGGTGTCGACTTTTTCGCTTTTGGTGTCGGCTTGCTGGATAATGATTTTATAACCCAGCGCCATTTCCTGTAGCAGAGCCTGATTGAGGTTAACGATCTTTTTGCTTTTTTCAGGTAGTGGGAATGTGCGGTTAATGAAGTATTTTTTTAGATTATTAAAAATGCCCCGGCTTGGTGCACGTAACATTTCCATGATTTCTAAACGATGTTTAGCCGGTATTTTCGTACGGTTGAGTTCTCGAATAACGCTGAAAATTTGTTTAGTCATTTCGCCCATATTGGCCTGTGGTAGATCAGCTAGCCATTTTTTAACTTTGCGTGGGTGATCAGGCAAATTACTATTTGGGCTTTCAGATTGTACGGGTATAAGTATTTTCATCATATTTTTTAGTTATTTCTTATCCATCACTGCATGGGTAAAGTATCAGACTGTATAAAATCAAGCCCACAACCAATTCTGGTCATAAACTCCAGCTCATAGCAAAGTCTAGCTCAGATATGAAAAATTGCCGTTTTATTGAGTATGCTCCTTTTTCTCGATAACCAGCCTTGAAATCAGACAATCAGGCAGCCCGAACTGCATATTATCAGCGATTTTACAGGCTTTTTCACAATTTACATCAATATGCCGTCACCTTGGGCCTAAGTAAAGATTATGTATATGGCCGGTTCTAGCGCCTCAATTATGCACATGATGGTCTAAATTAATTAGAGCTGATGCATTATCATTAAGTTTCTTAAGGAAAATGCTTTGATTAAGCAGGGTATCGTTTGTGCTTTACCGGTATCTGAAGATCGATCTTTTTGGTAATCCCTGACTTATTGGTACCCTTATCGTGAGTTATTATGGCGATATAAGGATGTGAAACTTGCTTCCATCCGAGTGAGAAAAGCGTAATGCGTACAGGTGCTGCTAGAGAACTATTTGCAATTCAGATATCGCATTGGGACGGGATCAAAAAGTGCGAATATTAAGAAATATCTGGTACATAAAAAATCGACTGATGCCTGTAAACTGATTGAATGTAACCCGGAATATGAAAGCAAAGTAATTGCAGGTGTGGCAATCAGTATATAGTAAAAAATAAAATTTACTCTGTAATAAATTGAGATTTTGTGAGTGGTGAATGAGAAGAATATCATGATAGAAAAAAGTCAAGTCAGTAAGTATTTACTTAAGTTCAAAGTGATGGGAGTTAATGGTGTTTTTAAATGTAAACAGCTACTTATTACGAGTATTATTCCTCAATCTAAAAAATATACAGCGTTGGGAATTAAAGTTTACAACGAAAAATTAGCACCAAACATTAATAAAGGTTCAGTAAAGATCGGTCAAGAGCTGTTAAAAATACATAAGAAACAAAACTGGTTCAAGCGCTTCGGTTTTACCATGATGGACAATTCAGCCGGTCTTGGTATGGCCATGTTTTCAACTAAAATAATAGAAAATTTTGTTGAGGTAGAAGGTTTTGGAAATTTATGGGGCTTGCTGGCAACGCATCCGGTTGTTAGTGAGGCAACCTATGAAGTATTAAGCTTTGCAGTAGAATTTTTTGTAGCATTGCTGGCGTTCACCTTGACCGAGCATTATCAGGAAGAATATCGACAGAGGAAAAATAATGATCATGGAAATTTGGCGGAATAGCCCATTTTTTTGATCATCAAAAAGGTTTCAGTGCCTTTAACGTAGCAGGCCGACTAAATTTAATAACCAGGGCAAAATAATCGCAGTTGCAAATGCTGATAATGCCATCGCTAACCCTGAAAAAGCACCCATTTCAGGGCTCACCTGAAAGGCGCGGGCTGTGCCTATACCGTGAGCAGTAATCCCCATTGCCATGCCTTTAACACTATCATCTGTAATGCGCATTAGTTCGAAAAGTTTACTGCCGACTACGGCACCAATAATACCGGTGACCACGACTAAAACGGCTGTTAGAGATGGTAGTCCACCGATTTGTTCAGAGATACCCATGGCTACGGGTGCGGTGACGGACTTGGGTGCGAGCGACAATTGTGTTTGTACACTGGCACCCATAAACCAGGCGATGCCGATTGAGCTGAAAGCACCAATGATGGCCCCTGAAATGATAGTGATGGCTACTGGTAGAAATAATCTTCTTAATTTAGAGCATTGTTGATATAAGGGAATAGCCAGAGCTACCGTCGCGGGGCCGAGTAAAAAATGTACAAATTGTCCGCCTTCAAAATAGGTTTCATAAGGCGTGTCGGTAAACACAAGCAAAACAATTAATGCAACAACCGAGGTCAGTACCGGGTTTAGTAAAGGGTTGGAGCCAGCATAAATATAAAGTCGATGGGCGGTGCTGTAAGCTAGCAGGGTAATGGTCAGGCCTAGTAAAGGTGTGGCGGATAGGTAAACCCATATTGCAGCTAAATCAGGCTCAACCATCTTTTTGGACCTTCTTTGAGAGCAGGCGACTGGCGGCCAGCATAATTATTGCGGTGGTTGCCATAGTGATAACAGTACTTAGTATTAATGCGATACTGATCGGTATCCATTCGTGAATGATGCGGTCAAAGTGAACCATCATACCGACACCGGCGGGTACAAACAGTAATGACAGATGACTGAGCAGTGCTGAAGAGGCCGAATCTAAAGATGTTGATGATCGACCCCGAAGTGCCAGGGTCAGGAACAGCATGACCATGCCCAGTACCGGGCCGGGCACGGGGATGCGCAGCAGCAATACGCTGGTTTCGCCGACGAGCTGGTAAATCAAAAGTAGGGTGATGCCATTAAGAAAATTCATTGGCAGATTCTATCATCCTGATCTGTTGTCTGACACTGTGCCCATAACTGAGCACAGGGTTAGATGTCCTTTGACTGATTGGCTAACTAACGGCCCCTGCCGCCACCGGGGCTCATCATGTTATCAGGTGCCATGCCACCCGGCCCCATCTTATGCTCCCTCATTGCAGGTGGCTCGTCGGGCAAAGTGACTCCACGTTCTTTAGCTCGTACTTTCATGCGTTCGTGATGTTCATTGCGGATTTGCTCACGTTCTTCAGCGCTGGTGGCCGCACGCATTCTGGCGCGGAACTCCAGACGTTCCTGTTGCGTCATCAGTTGACTGCCGTAAATCCGGTCTTGCTCCTGTGTCTGTAGCCTGTCCTGGTCTCGCTCACGATCCTGGTCGGCGGCCAGGGCGAAGCCAGTGGATAGAGTGAGCGCAGAAGCCAAGGTAGAAGCCAGAGCAGATATTGTAAATAGTCGTTTCATGATAATTGACTCCTTACGAGTGTGCATATGGGTCGTTTAATGTGTGACGGCAGTCACTGCAATCCGTTCACTGGCTGCGTCGTGCAATGAGTAAATTCACTCTTCACTCGAAGCTGAAAACAGCTAAAAATGAAGATGCCTATTTCTCACTTTATGTTTAACATTCGACTAAATCAGAACGATTTCGTTCGGGTTTTGTTGAGTAAAATTGGCACCTTCAGACAGTGTAATTGTACTGTCTCTGTGCCAAATTTATTCCCACTTGAATTCTTCTCTCTTTTCGACGTTATCACGGTATTTAAGTTGAATGCCAGTCAGAAACTTACGTAAAATTTGATCTTTGCAGGTGCGGTAGTGTTTATGGCCTTTTTTACGAAAAAGCGCACTTAATTCGGGTTTGCTAATGCTGAAATCAGCCAGATCCATAATTCTGAATATATCTTCATCCTTCAGATCCAGGGCGATTTTTAATTTCCTGAAAATAATATTATTGGTTAAACGTTTTTCTGGTTCAGGTTGAGCGCCTTCTTTTTTGCCACGTTTCTCGTTAATAAAGCCGTTCAGAAAAATCGCCAGCTGACTGTCGCTGCATTCCTGATAGGCAGGATCATCTTCTTTTTTCAGCCAGTCGCTAATCTGTGCTCGTGTTACTTCATGATCGGCCAGGCCAAATATGGCAATCATTTTTGAATCGCTGAGGTTGAAAGTGTAACGGATGCGGCGCAGGATATCGTTATTGGTCATTGTATGCTCTTATTAAAAATGCAGGTGAGTCATGGCGAATCATCTGTCTGTATGCTGGAAACTTTAACAGATTTTGTTATTGCGCGTATAATGAGCGGATATGTTTTTGGAGAGTGATTATGAAAATGATGGGTCGTTTTATTGGGTATGTATTTTCAGTATTGGCTATTCTGGTTATAACTTACGGTTATGTTTATTGGGGTAATTTATTTGGCGAAAAAACACCGGCGGGTCAGATGATGGCCTGGTTGTCGGACAAAGATAAAAAAGATCTGGACTTTTTTAGCCATTTCAGCACTTCAACTACGAATCGGGCTGAGTCAGATAAAGCTAGTGTCACTAGTCAGGAAACTGAGGTTATTACGGAGCAGCCTGAGGCTGTCGCTGAATCTGTTATTGAGCCGGCTGTTGTTACAGCTGATAAATCGACTGAGGATGTCGTTATCAAGACGGCTGAGTTTCCATCTGTTGATCAGGTTGGTGCTGATGTAAATAATGTAGAAGAACAGGTCGCTGTTTTAAATACGGAAAAACAACAGGGAGTGACAGGCGAAGTTAAATCAATAGAAAATGTGTTGCCAGAAAGTTTACCTGTAGATAAGAACATGTCTCAATCTGAACCATTTACTACTGATGTGGCTAAGGAGAACGTGGCTGAAGCAGAAAATATGAATGAACTGCAAAAGGCTCTTTTTGCACGCAAGTTATTAATACAGGCACGGCAGGCTTTTCATTACAGAGACTACCAGACATCGATTGCAAGTTATCAGCAGTTAATTGTCACCACGCAGGATAATTTTGATGCTTATGGTGAACTCGGTAATGTTTATTATTATCTGGGTAAAAAAACGGAAGCCGCTGCTGCTTATTATGAAGCAGCCGCTATTTTGATTCGTCTGGGGAAAATTGAACGTGCAAGCAACTTGATGGGCACATTAAGTTTGCTCGATACCACTAAAGCAAGACAACTGCTGGATTTGCTGGACGCGGCACGGTAATCAAACCAGTTTTTTTATGGCGTGTAGATTCCCAGGCGCTGTCCCAGCTTTACTTCTTTGCCCGGAGTTATGAGTGCGTCCAGTTTGAACCGTGCTGTGGTTAGCACAATCACCGTTGAACCCAGGTTGAAACGCCCCATTTCCTGGCCACGTTCTAGAGTGACTTCGCCTTTTTTATAATCAAAATGATTGATCTTTCTGCCGACTGCCGTGATCAGTCCATGCCAGACAGTTTCGATGGCGGAGACGTTAATCGCACCGACCAGAATCATCACCATCGGGCCGTGCTCGGTTTCAAAAAAACAGGCGCAACGTTCGTTGCGGGCAAACAGGCGTGGAATGGTATTCACGGTGTGATTCGCTACGCTGAAGAGACGTCCCGGAATATAAGCCATGTGCGTCAACACACCGCCGATCGGCATGTGGATGCGGTGGTAATCTCTGGGTGAAAGATAGATCGTCGCAAAGTTGCCGTTCTGAAAAGGTGCGGCGCGTTCTTCATCGCCACCGACCAGTTCTAGCAGGCTGTAGTCGTGACCTTTGGCCTGAAATACCCGGCCGTTTTCTATTTTCCTGGCCTGGCTGACAGAACCATCAACCGGACACAGCCAGGAATTTTCAGTCTCAGCGAAAGGTCGGCATTCAGGTTTTAAGGCGCGGGTAAAAAAAGCATTCAGACTTTCGTAGGCGTATTTATCTTCCTCAATGGCTTCGTGCATTTTGACGGCGTGTAATTTTGTGTAAGCACGAATAATAAAATTTTTCGCCGGCGTGAATTTAATGCGCGCCAGTTTGAACATCAACCACGAAATACCGTGGTGAGGCAGGAAATAAAACGGTGTGGACTTAAGGTAGTCGCTGAATGATGCTTTCATATTAATTAGTGATGCATATGTGCGCTGTGGTCGTGAGAATTATGGTCAGTGTTTTGGTTTTTCACCGGCACCACCAGCTTAATGATGTCGTCATTTTCCAGTTTTAAATCCAGATTGACCTGATCACCGGCTTTCAGTTTTTTTACCGGGTTGAACAACATGATGTGATGGCTGCCTGCTTCCAGCACCAGTTTACCTTTGGCTGGTATGGTCAAAGTGTCCATGTGCTGCATGGTCGCCATGTCATTTTTCTGTTGCGTCTGGTGAAACGAAATGCGAGTAAAATTTTCAGACGTGGCGGAAACAACTTTTACCTCTTGATCACCTGGGTTGTTAATTTCCATGTAAGCAACGTTGACCTTACTCGAAGGTGGAGCCTCAGCGATCCATGCGCCCTCAAAAGTCAACGCTGATTCTGCAAGAGCGGACTGGCTGAAAAAGAACAGAGAAAAGAGTACTGACAGCAATGGATATGATTTCATAGATAAAGCCCTCATTAGTGAGGGGCAGATTATAGGCGCTGACCCGCTAACAGGAAAGCACCGTGTGTTTTCATTTGTGCAGGCGGGGACAGGAACCGCTAAAATGCCCGCCCATGACAACAAGTATCAATATCAACCAGCTGGCTGAAGAGCTGCATAGTCTGCGTGACTGTATCCGTTGGGGTGTCAGTGCCTTTAATGCCGCAGAGCTTTCTTTTGTGCAGGGCATGCCCAGTGCACTCGATGAAGCCGTGTATTTATGTCTGGCTGCGTTGCATCTGCCACCTGACTTTAGTGAGAACTATTTCGATTGCCGGCTCACCCTGGTCGAGCGCAAGGCGGTGCTGGCTTATTACCAGCAGCGTAT